>Ga0181582_10001207_pt1 | contig 20016 bp, 10 predicted proteins | sample 071ome_32_FD_132438 | JGI IMG/M metagenome (GOLD analysis project Ga0181582, IMG submission 132438) | Coastal salt marsh microbial communities from the Groves Creek Marsh, Skidaway Island, Georgia - 071405AT metaG (megahit assembly) | ecosystem: Environmental > Aquatic > Marine > Intertidal...
CCCCGTCCCCCGGCCCCCCGGGCGGGGCCCGGGCGGAACGCCGCAGGGGTCTTCCCGTTCCCCTTTTCCCCCCCCGCCCCCCCCCCCCCCCCCCCCAGTCCGCCGCAGGATCAAGCTGTCGGAGACCCACTTCGGGCCCTCCTCCGTGTCGGAGGACGACTGGGCCGCCCTCGCGGTCCACGCCGAGACGCTGGCGTCGGTCCGTCTGTCGTGCTACTGGTGCCCGGCGCGGGGGGCGTACAGGGCGCTCGCCGCGTGCCGGGGCCTCCGGTTCGCGGCCGTGGACCTGGACAGCGTCGCGGGCGCGTCGGGACCCGCGGACGCGCCGGCGGCGCTGGGGGCCCTGCGTTGGCTCGACCAGCTGGTGGTGACCGTGCGCCCGCCGGCGGGGGGCAGCGGGGCCGACGAGGGGGCGGTCCTGGGGGCCGTGTCGGACGCGTGCCGCGCGATCCAAGGGGCCCGCAAGCTGACGTTCGTCGTGGACAACTTCCACGGGCGCGCGCCCGAGGCGGGCGGCCCGGGCGAGGGGGCCGGGACGGCGCTCTCCGTCGACTCGGTGCGCGGGGCGTGCGCCGAGGGGGCCGGCGGCGCGGGGGGTGGCGCGGGCGCCGGGACGCGGGTGGAGGTCGCCTACTACTCCAAGGTCGGGCCGTTCGGGGAGGGCACGCCCGAGGGGATGACGCACCACGGGGAGGAGAGTCACTGGGCGCAGGAGCGGCGGTGACGGGCTCCGGCGGGCCCCGGGGGTGCCCCGGGCTCCTTTGAAGCTGGATTCAGGCAAAGCACTGCTCACATGCGCGCGGGCGCCGCGCACTGCACGGCGCGAAGCGTCACGCCACACGCCTACCGCAAACGACGCGCGGGACGGGGCCGGGGGGGTCCCGGGCTGGGCCGGGCCGGCCTCGTCACGCCTGACCGAGGACGTTGCCCGGGCTGCTGGGCTCGGGCTCGGGGGCGGCGGGCTTGCGCTTGGAGGGGGACCGGGCGATCTTGGAAGACGTGCCGGCCCGCCGGGCGGGCTGGCGGTCGCCGCCGCCGCCACCCATGAGCGCGCCGGCGCCCATCACGACGGCAGCCGCGAGCCCGCCGAAGAGGCGGATGGGGTTGGGCACGCCGCCCTTCCGGCGGTCGGCGCGGGGGTCCCCGTGCGAGACGTTCTCCTTGTCCGAGTAGCCCGTCCCGGGGGTGTTGGTCCGCGAGGACGCCGACCACTTGGACCTGGCCCGCCCGCGCGGGGGCGTCGCCGGCTCGACCGGCACGGGCGCCAGGAGCGAGTGGATCAGCCGCCCGTGGTCGGGGGTCATGGGCATGGCCTGCTCCTGCATCTCGTGCACCACGCCGCCGAGCTGGTCGAGCCGGGAGCGGACGGCCCGGAGCTCGGCGTCGGACGCCGCCCGGGCCTCCTCCGCGTCTTCCATCCCGGCCGCCAGGGCCCCCACGGCGTCCACCAGCGCCGCGACGCGGGCCCCGAGGGACCCCGCGGGGGCCGCGAGGGGGCCGGCCCGCTCCTCGTAGAAGGAGAGGGCGCCCTCGGCGGCAGAGAACTCCTTGCGGAGGGCGGCCAGCTGGGCGGCCGTGGCCGCGCGGGCCTCGGCCCCGCGCTTCTGGGACTCCTCCGCCTCCGAGAGGCGGCGGCGGAGCCCCGCGACGGCGCCCGCCGCGGCCAGGAGGGCCCCGGCGACGGCCTCGGCCGACCGGCGGGCGCCCTCGGCCGCCGCGTGGCGGCGCCTGGGCGACCGCGGCAGCGCCGGCGCGGCCGCCGGCGCGGCCCGGCCGCTCGCCGCCCGGAGCGCCGCCGCCGCCTCGCGCGCCTCCGCCGCCTCGCGCGCCGCCCCGGCCAGCGCGTCGTCGCGGTCCTCGAGCTCCGCGCGGAGCCTGGCCAGGAGGGCGTCCCGCTCCGCCACCCGCTCGATGTGCTCGCCGAGGTTCCCGACGGTCGTCTCGAGCTCCGCCCGGAGCCCCTCGATCAGCTCCTGCTGCTCCGCGGCCTCGGCGCGGGCCAGCTCGAGCGCCGAGCGCACCCGGGCGACCTCCGCGTCCTTGGCCTTGGCGTCCAGCCTGAGGCGGAGGACCGCCTCGTCCGCCTCGCCGTCGCGCCCCCCGGCCCGCCGCCCCTGCAGCTGCTGCAGCGCCTTGTCCAGCTCCTCCGCCCGCGCCTTGAGGAGGCCCTCGAGCTTGGCCACCTGGGCCCTGGCGTCCTTCGACTGGCGCCCCAGGGCGTCGGCGTCCTTGGCGAGCAGGTCGGCCCGCTTCCGCTGCGCGCCCAGCTCCGCCTCGGCCTTCTTGGCCCCCCGCTGCGCCTCCTCGCGCGCGCGCTGCGCGCCCCGGAGCGCCTCGCGGGCCGCCTGCGCGCCCTCCCTCTCCTTCTTCAGCTGCCCCTCCGTCTCCCGGAGCTTGGCCTCGCCCTGCTCCAGGCGCATGCGCAGCACGGGGACCTCCTCGAGGGCCTCCTCGAGCTCCGCCGCGCGCTTGCGGGCCTGCTCCAGGCGGGCCCGCGCCTCGTCGGCGCGCGCGTCCGCGTCGTGGAGCTCCTGGGCGAGGCGGTCCCGCTCCGCGCGGGCCGTGTCGGCGGCGCGGTGCGCCTCCGCGGCGTCCTCGCGGGCGTGCTCGGCGTCCGCGACGGCCTGCTCGAGGCCCTGCTGCGCGTCCCCGGCCGCCAGGCGGGCGGCCTCGGCCTCCACGTCGGCCTCCTGCGCCCTCACGCGCATCTTGGCCGCGTCGGCCTCGGCCGCGGCGGCCCGGGACTCGAGGGCCCTCTCGCGCTCGGCGGCCTCCTGGACCTGCTTCTGGAGGGCGAAGCACTCGTCGTGCACCTCGCGCGAGTGCTGCGTCGTCTGCGCCACCTCCTCCTCCAGCTGCGCCGCGTGCGCCCCCGCCTCGTGCAGCTCCCGCTCGTACGCGGCGCACTGGGCGCGGGCGTCCGCCACGGCGGCGCGGTCGTTGGCCGACTCCTCCGCGGCGCGCTTGGCGGCCGCGCGGGCGTCGGCGGCGTCCTCGGCGGCGTCCTCGGCGTCGGCCCGGGCGCGGGCCAGGGCCGCCTCGAGCTCCCGCGCCCGCCCGGCGGCGTCCGAGAGGGCCGCGTCCCGGGCGGCGAGCTCCTGGGCCGCGTCCCTGGCGGCGGCGCGCGCGGCTTCGAGGTCCGCGAGGATCTCCTCCTGCTCGGTGAGGGCGCTGCGGTACTGGCGCGACCCGGCGTCCACCTCGGACTGCAGGGCCTCGAGCCTCGCGGCCGCGGCCTTGGCCTCGGCGGCGCGGTCCCGGGCCAGGGACTCGAGGCCGGCCGAGGCGGCCTGGGCGGACTCGAGGCTGCGCTGGAGCTGGGACACCTGGACGGAGAGGGCGTCGGCCCGCGCGCCGGCAGCGGCGGCCTCCCCCTGGGCTCCCTCCGCGGCCGCCTGGGCCTCGTCGGCGCGGGCGGCGGCGGCGGCGGCCTCGCGCTTGGCGCCGTCGAGGGACTTGCCCAGGGCCTCGGCCGTCCGCGTGGCGCTCTCGAGGTCGCTCTGGCGGGCGCGCAGCTGCTGCGACAGCTCCGCCACCTGCTGCGCCGTCCGGCGCTGCGTCTCCTCCAGCTCCCGCTCGAGCGACTGGACCCGCGCGGCCATCTCGCGGGCGACGCGGTCCTGGCCCCGGAGCCCGTCGAGGGTCGCGGCGGTGCGGGCGGCGTCGTCCTCGGCCTTCTTGGCGGCGCGCTCGAGGTACGTGACGCGGGCGTTGGAGGCGTCGAGGGCGTCGCGGGCCTGCGCGAGCTCCCGGACGGCCTCCCCGGCGTCCGCCAGGGAGGCCCGGGAGAGGCGCTCTTGCTCCTCGGCGTCGCGGGCGCGCTTCGAGAGGAAGGCGTTGTCGGCGCTCAGGCCCTCGAGCTGGGCCTCGTAGGCCTTGACGTCGCGCTCGAGCTCGGCGGCGCGGCGCTGGGCGCGCTCCCGCTCTGCCGCGGCGTCGTTGGCCGCCTTCCGGAGCTTGGCCAGCTCCGAAGCGGCGCCCTTCGAGTCCTCGCGCGAGCGCTTGCTGTCCTCCGTGGCCGCCTTCAGCTCCTCCTTGGCCCGCTTCGCGTGCCGCAGCGCCGCCTCCGCCTCCGCCTGCAGGTTGCTGTTCTGCGCCCGGAGCACCGCCATCTCCCGCGTCAGCTTCGACACGTGCACCGTCATGGCCGCGTTGGTGCCCCCCGCCGCCTTGCTCCCCGTCAGATGCTGCCGCACGTAGGCCTCGAGCTCCGCGAGCCGCTCCCTCTCCGCGTCGCGCTCCGCGGCCGCCTTCCCGGCCGCGTCCTGCGCCTCGGACAGCCGCGACTCGAGCGCCGCGAGCTCCTTGGCTCCCCGGGCAACCTCCGCCCGGGCGGCCCTGAGGTCCCTCTCCACCGCCGACATCTGCGCGCGCGGGGCGGGGCCGGGCGGGGCTGGGGCGCGTCGCTCGCGGTGGGGAGCGCGGGGGCGGGGGGCCGGCGGGGGCGGGGGGCCGGCGGGGGCGGGGGGCCGGCGGGGGCGGGCCCCGGTGGCGCCGCGGGGCGCCCCCCGCTCCCCTCCCCTCCCCTCCGCGAACGCCCTCACCTGCTCCCGGAACTCCTTGGGCACGCTGTCCTTCCCGTCGCCCCCGGCGCGCCTGACCTCGAGCTCCTTGAGCTGCAGCGCCCTCTCCAGGCGCTCCACCTCGCCCTGCGTGGTGCGGGCGTCAGAGGCGGCCTCGGCGAGCTCCTGCTCGCGTTTGCGGAGGAGCTCCTTGAGGCGGGCCTTCTCGCCGGCGTCGAGGCGGGACTGGGAGCGGAGGGACTCGACCTCCTCCTCGCGGCTGCGAAGCGCCGAGAGGAGCTGCTCCCCGGCCACGGAGCCGCCCGCCAGGGACGCCCGGGCGGACTGACGCGGGGAGCCCGGGGCGGTGTTTGCCGCGCTGCTGGCTGCCGAGGCGTCGCGGGAGACGAGGGACCACAGGCGCTGGCTCAGGGCGCGCTTGGCCTGCCTGGACAGGTCCGCGTTGCCGAGGGGGTCCTGCGGAGGCGGGCCGGGGGCCGGGGCGGGCAGGTCGGCTAGGGCAGCCCCCGGGCAACAACGGCGCGAGGGCGGCCCGGGTTGTTGACTCGCGGGGGGGCGGTGCGCCCGGGCCGGGGGGGGACCCGCGGGCGGGGATCTCCCGGCGCGGCGGGCGGGGGCGGGCGGCGGGCGGGTGCTGCGGGGGGCGGGGGCGCGCGGCGTGGGCGCCGCGGGAGGCGCGGCGGGGGTGCAAGGGGGGGAGGGGATGGCCGGGGAGATTTTGGAGGGAGAGCGCCGCGTCCGCGCCCGGGGGCGGATATTTTCCGGGGATCCTATCCAAAGTCGACTCTCGCGGAGAAAAACCCATATTTCTGGGCACTCGCGGAGTGATCGTTGGGTTCAGGGGTCCTCGCGGCCGAGAAGTGTCAACTTTTGTTGGCCTTGCCGACTTGAGTTTGGGGAGCCAGTTTCGACCTGTGCCGTCCTCACCTGGGTCATATCGGTGGGGTCCGCGATCATAGACGCCTCATTGAAGCCGGAGGGCTCGGCCCCGGGGGACAGAGCGCTCTCCTCGGGCTTGGACATGTTGCCGACCTTGGGGGGACTGGGGGCCTCCTCGGTCTTCTCCTCGTGGCGATCGACGATCGGCATGGAGGTATGCAGCCGCGTGTTCAGGTCAAATTCTCGCGAAAGATACGTTCGCACGCCCTTCTCGATCGAGGATCGGCTGACGCGTGCGGAATTGGCACTGTGCCCCGGGGGCTCGCAGCCGAGAGTTTTATCTCAGCTTCGGCAACCTGCGGGAGGGATTGATTAGCCTCCCCGACACCCTGAGCCTCTTGAGGAGGGGGAGGCGCGAGTCGCCCGATCGCAGAGGCGCCGATTCGGGCTCGTCGCCCGCGCGAGAGCCCTGCCGGAACCCCGTTGCAAGTCGCTCGAGACGGCTCTTCCAGCTGCGCGCGACGTGCGCGAGGCTAGGGCGGCGACGGTGCGTCACGTCGGACAGTTTCCAAGCTTATCCTGTCCCCTAGCTTGCTCGGCCCACCACCCCGTGCATCTCGCGTCCACGCGCGACATTGGCCCGTCCCCCCTCTCCGCTTCCCTCGAGCCTCTGCTGCTTTTGATGCGTCCACCGCCTCGCACGCCCAAGGACGACGACGACTGCGAGGACCCTGTGGACCACCTCTCCAGTTCCTGCAAGTGAGTGCGCTTTCAGGCAGCCGAAAACCCCAGGGCGTGGGCGTGGGCGGGCTCTCGTTGGGGGCTGCCAAACGACCCCCCCCGACGCCCCGACCGCCCCGGCCCCTCGCAGAGCGGCGTACCTTGAGCTGGAGGAGTGCCTGGGGGAGCACGACCGGGACTGGAGCAAGTGCCAGGCGCAGGTAAAGGCCCTGCAGGAGTGCTCCAGGGCGGCGGGCGCGTCCCCGGGGGCCAGCAGCGCGCCAGCGGGCGGCCGGGCGTGAGCCGGGCATGCGGGCGTCGGGCCGCCTGCTCATGTCGAGGGCCCCGGGCGGGCAGAGCCTCGTGGACCTCGACGCGAAGCAGATGCAGCTGCTGTACCTGCACATCCTCCGCGCGGCCAGCCGCTTCCCCTCGATCAAGCGCCAGAGCATCCTCGCCGACATTCGGACCGAGTTCCGCGAGGTGAGCGGGCGGGGCGCGGGGCCCGGGGGGGGGCGCGTTGGCGGGCGCCCGGCGGGGCCCGGCCGGGCCCGGCTGGAACACGCGGGCACGGCCGCTCCCCGCCCGCAGGGGAGGGGCGCGGAGGGCGCGGAGGCGGTGGCCCAGCGGAGGCAGAGCGCGGTGGACAGCCTGCGATACCTGAAGGAGTACAACCAGGCCGCCGACAGCAAGCGGAGGGACACGAGCATGTTCCTGAGCGGGGGCACGGTGACGGGGACGAGGCTCCCGTGGGAGTGAGGGCGCGGGGGCCGGTCAGAGCTTCACGAGCAGCACGAGGAGCCCCCCGCGGCGGGGGCCGCGCCCCCGGCGCCGAGCTGCTCGGCGGAGATGGTGGTCCCCTGGTCGGCGGGCGCGGCCTCCGGCTCCCCCCCGGCGTCACCCTCGAGGTCCACGAGCGCCTGCACGACCTTGCGGAACAGGGCCTTGACGTTGAGCCCGCTCTTGGCGCTCGTCTCGATGAAAAGGGCCCGGAGCTCCTGGGCCTTGGCCTCCCCCTCCTCGACGCTGACGGCGCGCTCGGCGCCCAGGTCCGCCTTGTTCCCCACGAGCACCACAACGACGTCGTCCCCCCGCTCCGACCGCACTTCGTCCACCCAGTGCTTGGTCGACGCGAACGACTGCCGGTCGGTGATGTCGTAGACGCACACGGCCACCGCGCTGTCCCGGATGTACGCGGGGATCAGCGACCGGAACCGCTCCTGGCCCGCCGTGTCCCACAGCTGGAGGCGCACGGTCCGGTCCTCCAGGTACATCGTCTGCGAGAGGGCGGGGGGAGGGGGCAGGGCCAGGGTCGGGGGGGGCAGGGTCCGAACGACCCGCGGGTTGTGATGGGACCTCTTCGTCCTCCGCGGGGGCTCCCCACGAGAGAATCGGGAGATTGGAGGGCCCACGCAGCGCGCTCGCAGCGTGATGAGCCGGCGAGGGTGTGACTCAACGAGCGGGCGGGACCACGGGGGGCAGCGCGCGCGAGGAGGGTTCCGTCGCGGTCGTTCACCTTCGAGAGGAAGTCGATGGCAATCGTGGCCTGGTAAGAGCCGTCAAACTTGTCGTACATGAATCTCATGACGATACCCGTCTTCCTGCGCCAGGAGTGGGGAGATCGACCCCAGCTTCGAGCGCTCCGGGAGACGGGGGAGATCCTTCCAAGGGTTCGCGGACCCAGAAGCAGCGACGACGGACTCACCCTACGCTCTGATCCCCGATAAACACCAGCTTATACTTGCTGACCGCTTTCCCCGCCATCTTCCACCCTCGGATCCCCCGTGTCCCCCGGCAGAGGTCGCGCTGCGGAGCTCTGGGCTGCCCTCGTTGACAAGCGTGCGCGCGGACGAGACGGCAGTGCTACGGGGGGCTTGGCTGGGCGAAGTGTGTGGGTCGGCCGGGGCGCGGCAAACGATTCAAACTCGACCGGCGGGAGGGGCGGCCGGAGCGCGCCGGCCGACCGCTGGGCCCCCCCCGCGACCCCGCGTGCCAGAAGGGCCGTCGCAGCGGTCACCGCCGGGCCCGCGTCCGCTTCTGCGCCGTCCGCGGGGTGGTCATCGGCGCGGGCGTGCCCCGCGCGCCCTTTCCCGCGGACGCCATCTCCGCGATGACCCGGTCGGCCAGCGGCGTCGGCGACTTGCCCGCCGGCGTCGCCCCGCCCGGGGTCGCCCCCCCCGGCGTCCGCGCCGGCGTCTTGGCGGCCGTGCCCGGCGCCGCGGCCCCCCCGGGGCCGTCGTTCTCCCCCGCCCCCGCCGGCACCCCGCCGGGCGCGACCCTCTGCGCCTGCGCCCGGGCCCGCCGGTCCTGCTCGGCCCTCCGGAGGCACCGCTGCACCTCGGAGCCCAGCTGGGGGTCCGCCCCACACATGGCCGCGGCGTCGGCCCTCCAAGACGACAGCATCGCGGCCAGGGTCTGCGCGACGGCCGGGGCCAGCGGGTGCCGCTGCCGCTCCAGGACGGACTTCACCCCGGACAGCACGGGCACCACCTGCGGGGGGGTCGGGTGGCGGGGAGGCGGGGAGGTGATGCGGTGGGGAGGCAGGGAGGCGGGGCGGGGGTGAGGCGGGGAAGTTCCGGGCTCCGCGGCGGGGGAGGGCTCACCGTGTCGCGCACGTGGCGCTTGAGCATCTCGTCGACGAGGCGCCCCTTGACGTGCCCGGCGGCCTGGGTGAGGGAGACGGGGTCCGCGTCGTCCACGGCGCGGTCGGCGGCGCCCCCCGGCGCCGGGGCGGCGCGGGCCTCGGGGCAGCCGAGGACGAAGAGGCAGTCGCCGACGACCTCCTCGGACGCGGCGTCCACGGCGAGGTCGCCCTCCGCGACCCGCGACAGCACCTGCTGCACCACCTTGGCCGCCACCTGGAACTTGTTCTCCGGCGCCATGCAGCTCAGCAGCACCCCGTACAGCTGCCGCCGCCGCCGGCGGGCCTCGGGCGCGGGCCCCGCCATGCCGGCGTCTTCCGGGAGGCCGTCGAAGGCCCCCCGGGCGGCCCCCCCGGCCCCTGCCTGCGAGAGGGAGATGTCGTGGTCGTCCAGGAGCGCCCGGGCGTTGTTGACCAGGAAGAGAGCCTCGAGGAAGTGGTTGTAGGCGAGCATCGGGAGCCGGACGGCCAGCGTGTCGCGGACGAGGTACTCGGCGAGGGCCCGGACGGCCGGGGACGGGTCCACGAGGGCGAGGAGGAGCTGGTGGAACATGGCCCCGCGCGTCTTGATGTAGTCGGACAGGAGCAGGCGGGCCATGAGGGCCAGGGCCTGGCGGCGGACGACCTCCGAGGCGTCGCGGATGCAGGCCACCAGGCGGGGCACGTGCGAGTCCACGAGCGCCGTGTAGCGGGAGCAGAGGTCGGTGAGGACCACCATGACGTTGTTCCGCACCGCCGCCGACGGGCTCCGCGAGAGCTCCTGCACCAGCAGCGGGACCACGCGCTTGGCCAGCGCCTCGTCCCGCAGGGCCATCTTCCCCACGCACACCCAGGCGTACGCCTGCGTGCGCTCGGGGACCTCCCCGGCGACCTCCCCGGACGCCCCCACCACGCTGCGCCCCGCCAGCCCCTGCGCGAGGACCGAGAGCCGCGACGGCACCGCCGCCGCCCCGACGAGGGCCACCTCCCCGACCGCGAAGAGCGCGGCGTCCGCCGCGGCCCCGGCGCGCTCGACGCCCGGCCGGTCGCCGCGCTTGATGGCGTCCATGAGGCCCCGTACGGCCGCCTCGGCCGCGGCGAAGACCCGCCCGGCCCACCCCGGCGCCGCCCTCCCGCTCCCGGGGCTCAGCGCCGCCAGCGCTGCCACGTGCGCCGCCGCCAGCCCCGCCGGCAGGCCCAGGCCCGCGAGGCCCCCCGCGAGCTCGTCGACGAGCCGCCCCGTCTCCGCCGCGGGGGCGCGGGCGGCGCAGCACGCGAGGGCCCGCAGCACGAGCGCCGGCAGGGGGCCCTCCCGGCCCGGCGAGCACCGCGCCCACGCCGCCCTGACCCCCGGCCACGAGAGCGCCGCCGCGTCAGTCGCGCCGACCTCCCCGAGGACCGTCCAGGCGCCCGCGGCGGCGTCCGCGTCGTCGGCCAGCGGCGACGCCTCGTCCACGAGGGCGTGCATCGCCTTGGCCACCGCCCCGGCCTTGAGCTGCCCCCTGCCCCGGAGCACGCCCAGCGCCTTGCGGACCAGCGTGGCCCCCTCCGCCCCGCCCCGCCCCACGGCCGCCAGCACGGCGGCCGAGACCTCCCCGGCCCCCGGCCCGGCCCGGGCCCTGAGCACGAGCTCGCTCACCGCGTCCACCGCCGCGTCCTGCACCGACCCCTCGCTGTCCCCGACCAGCCGCGCCAGCACGCGCACCAGCGCCGCCGCGCAGCGCGCCGCCCCCCTCGGCACGAACGTGCGGGCGAGCTCCAGGGATGCGGACAGCGCAGCCCTCCGCACCGTGAGCAGGACGTCCCCCGCGGCCGCCTGGACCGCCCGCAGGTCCTCCGTCGTCGGGTGCAGGTCCACCGGGTCCGCCCCCGCGTGGGCCTCCCCGACCGCCAGGCCCGTCGCCAGCGCCGACTGCAGGAGCGCGACCGCGGCACGGCGCACGGTCCCCCTGTCGTCGGCGGCGCGGCGGCGGGCGAGGCTGCGCACCGAGGCGAGAGTGCGGAGCGCGGCCGCGGCCTGGTCGCCGGGCGCGGCCGCCCCGTCCGTGGCCGGGCGGGTCAGCAGGCCGCTGCCCCCCGTGCGCAGGGCCGAGGGCAGGCCGGCGGGTCCGCCGCCGCCGCCGCCGCCGGTGAGGGTGCCGAGGCGGGCGAGCGCCGCGGCGCACTCCTCGGGGTCCAGGGACGCGGCCATGTCGCCGAGCACGGCGGCGAGCTGAGAGGCGGCCCGGGCGCGCACGGGGGCCGCCTTGTCCGAGCACCGCTGCAGCAGCACGGCCAGGCAGATGACCCCCAGGGGGAGGGGCTCGGCGGCGGGGGCGGCCGGGGTGGCGGCGCCGGGGGCCGGCGAGAGGACGTCGCACGGCGTCGTCAGCGCCCGCTTCATCGACGTCGCCGGGGACGTCTGAGGCGCCGGGGTCCCCCCGGCCGCGGGCGCCGGGGTCCTCGGCGCGGCCCCCGGGGTGAGCGGCGTCCGCCCCGCCGCGGGCCCCTCGGCGCCGGCCGGCGGCGGCGCCTCGAAGGCGCCCTCGAAGTCGACGAGGAAGCGGTGGGCGAGGTCGACGGACACGACGCGGTGGCTCGGCGCCCGGGCCCGCGAGAGCTTGGCCAGGAACAGCACGACCCGCTGCCGCTCCCCCCACGGCAGCGCCGGCAGCAGCCGGCACGTCGCGTCCACCGCGTGGGCCCGGGCGTCGGCGCGGTCCGGGCACTGCAGGCACACGTGGCGGACCAGGGACGCGGCGGCGCGGCCGGCGCGCGCCGAGGACGCCGCGGAGGAGCGCGCGAGGTCGACGGCGGCGCCCCGCACGGCCCCTGTCGCCGGCCCCGGGGCGAGGATCGCGGCGGACAGGGCCCGGAACACGGTCGTCAGGGCGGCCTCCGCGTCCCCGGGGTGCCCGCGGGGGTCGAGGAGGGCCTCGAGGCAGGCGAACGCGGGGACCACGACCGCCGGCGCCGAGGCGAAGGCCAGGGCCGCCGCCAAGACGCCGTCCACCACGGACCGCAGGAGCTCCCCCGCGCGCCCCAGCGACACGCGGGGCAGGGCCCCGGCCAGGCCCGACAGGAGGCGGGCGACGTCCGCGTCCGGGACGGGGGCGGGGGCGCCGGCGTCGGCGTCCATGTCGCCGGCGAAGGCGTCGCGCGGGTCCCGCTCGGCGCCGGCGCCGCGCGCAGCCGCGGCCATCCGGACGAGCCGCAGCACGCCCTCGGTGGCCACCACGTCGAAGAGCATCACGGCGGGGGCCGCGCGGCACGCGAGGGCGGCGAGGTAGGCGCGGGCGGCGAGGGCGCACTGCTCGGGGGACCCGTGGTACATGTGGGCGACCAGGCAGGCCCGCATGTCGGGCAGCCGGCGCGCGGCCGCGGCAGCCTGCCAGGCGGGGGCGGGCGTCGCGGCGAGGGCCTCCACGTCGGCCTCCGAAAGCGCCGCGTCCTGCGGGGGTGGGCGAGGTTCTGGGGCGGTAATCGACGTCTGAGTGACGAGAGACTCCTCGGGCGCCGGTTCGGCGCGCTCGAACGCGCGAGCGAGGGGCGAGGGGGCGAAAGGATTCAAAGTGGGGATGTTGCCCCGAGGGGACAGGCAGCCCCTTTCGGGCGGCGGTGGCCGCGCGGGCGATCGGCGCGTCGGGGTCCCGCTGACCTGGATGATCGCGCCGGCATCCTGCGTCCCGTCCGCTTGTGTGTGGGAGGCCGAAGCCTGGGACAAGCGCCCCAGGACTTCGGACATCGGGGAGGGAGCTCGGGGGAGTCCGCGGAGAGCCCGAACTTCAGCCCCGAAGACGATTCGCGAGCCGCACTTCGTTGTGTCTGCTCGCGGTGGCGGGGCTCACGGCCCCGTGGGGACCTTGCGTTCCGCGGAATCCCTTCGAGGGGGCTGGGGAGGCGCGTCAGACCTGCGCACTCGGGCTGCCCTGCAGGGGAGTTCGGGGCGGGCTGTACGCTCACGGGCAAGGGGTCCCCGTCGCGTGATCAATTTGGTACTTGACTGCTGAGGGGTCTGTCACCTGATTCACCACCGCGCAGCTTTCCCGATTCTACAATTGAAGCCCTGGAAGCGCGCGCAAGGAGCGTTCAAAGTCAGTTCGGTCGTGGGTCCCCCGTCGTCCCCTCCGAAGCGCTCCCCGTCCCCGTCCCCGCCGATGCCAGAGTCGATGGCGGTGCCCGCGGTAGGAAAGGCCCCGAACCATGCCGCGGAGCCCCCCCGGGGCTTCCCCCGCGCGCGGGTGCTCGTCGCCGGGGCCGCCCTCCTCGCCGTGGCCGTGGGTCTCTGGCTGCCCCTGATGCGCCCTGGCGGGGCCGCGCCGGGGCAGGAGGTCACCCTTCCGAGCGCCGGGACGATGGTATTCAAGGGCGCCGGGCTTCTCGGGTTCGTCCCGTACCTCTGGGCGGACTCCCGCGTCGACGTCGCGTGCTCCGCGGCCGGCTGGCGCCTCCCCCACCTCGCCCTCTGCGCCTCCCACGTGAGACCCGCCCCCCGCCCCCGCGACCCGGAGCCCCCTCCCGGGGGACGCCCCCTCCCGGGGGACGCCCCCTCCCGGGGGGCGCACCCTCCTGGGGGAGGCCCCCTCCCGGGGAGCGCACCCTCCCGGGGGAGGCCCCCCCATGGAGGACGCCGGCCAGACGCCCCCGCCGGCCCCGGCAAGCGCCCGCAGGGGGGGTGGGCGGGGAACGCGCCCGAGTGCGTCCGCATGGGCCCCGGCACCGAGAGCCTGACCTTCGCGGTGGACGCGCTGCGGCCCGTGAGCGTGACGCTGAGCGCGCTAGAGCCCCCTGGGGCGCTGTCACGGAGCCCCAGGTGCACGGGGAGGCGCTCCTTCCAGCTGGTGCCGTCCCGCATCGCGCTGATGCTCCTCGGCGGGTCCGCCTTCATCCACTCGGGCGCCATCTTCGACTTTTTGAGTCGCGGCCCGGGGTTCCGGCTGGCCCTGGGGCTCGCGGCGGCAGCGATGGCGGCGGCGCAGGGGCTCCGGGCCGTGTCGGCCGGCCTCGAGGCGGCGGCGGCGGCGCTGCAGCTGGCGTGGGGGGCGGCCCTGGTCTTCCTCCACTCCCTGAACGCGTCCCTGCGGCTGGTGTCGGCGCTGTTCGGAGCGCTGCGGGGGGTGCTGGGGATGGTGGTGGCCGGGGGGGTGGTGTACGGGGCCTACTCGGTGCTGCAGTTCTCGAGCTCGGTCGTGCGCGCCGTCGCGGGGCTCTGCCAGGCAGTGGTGCACCTGCTGGCCATCTCGGGGGCGGAGGCGGCCGTCGCGTTCGCCGTCAGCAACGGGCCGCTGGTCGCCGTCCAGTGCGCCGGCGCCCTCGCGGTCGTCGAGGCGAGCCCGAGCCGCGAGTTCGCCGTGTGCGCCCTCGCCGTCCTGCTCTACTGCTCCCACCTCTCGCTGGCCGGTGCGCCGGGGGGGCCCATCGGGGTGCTTCAGCGTTGGATCGACTCGCGGCTGCCGCGCACCGCCGTCACGGTCCAGGCCTCGCGGGTCCTGCAGGCCCTGGTGGCCCCCGAGACGGGCGTCGTCTGGCGCCTCAGCGCCGAGGTCCTCCTCGCCGCCGCCGCCAGCGCCCTCCTCGTCGTGCTCCCCGGGTCCTCGTGGGCCGCCCGGGCCGTCGCGCGCGTGGCGCAGCAGGGGGCCTCCGAGTTCCCCGGCCGGGGCTCTTTGACCTCCTAGGCCCTGCCGCCCTTTGAACCGCCGAGCGCGAGTCCCGCCGCGAGGCGGCTTCAACGCCCCCCCCTCCTCAGAACGTGAGCGGTGCCGAATAGGCGCGCGTCACCGCGGCGAGCAGGCGCTCCACGCGGTCGCACGCGTCCGCCCCCCACTTATCCCGCACCTCGCCCATCCCCCCGAGCGCGTCGTGCGCGTCCGCCTCCTCCTTGGTCATGGGGACGAGGTTGTCGGCGACGCACGGCCTGCTGGCGTCCCACCGCGTCAGGTGCAGGTGCCGGAAGTCGCGGAACATCCCCTTATCCTTGAAACCCAGCTCGGAAACGCCGCTCTTGCACCGGAACACCTCCTTGAGCAGGAACTCGACGTCTGCGACTGTCACTCCGACCCTGACGCCCTCCCCGTGCCGGTTCTCCTCCCGCCCCTCGAGTCGCACGAGCATCGTGCGGAGCTGGTCGCTGTCCACCTCCTTGATCATGGCCCCGGGGAACGGGTGCCCGGCGAGGTCCGTGACCACTCGCGCCGCTGCCGCGACGCCCATGGCCGTGGGCGACGTCCCCAGCACAGGGATCGTGCGGATGCGGAAACCCGGGATGGTCTGGTAGTCCATGGGGTTGCCGCTCTGCATGGCCTCGACGCTGACGAGGCCGCCCGTGGGCTTCTCGGTGGTCATGAGGAGCTCGACGCCCGACTCGATGCCGTGCTTGAGCTTGAGCTTGGTCCGCACCGCGCGCCCCAGGTTGTCCTGTGCCGACTCGCTGATGTCAGTGAACCGGAGCCGGGTCGGGTCCATCCGCGCCCCCGCGCCCCCGCAGCACAATACCTTGACCCCGCGCCGCACGCACGCCGCGACCAAGTCAATCTTCGTCTGGATGTTGTCGATTGCGTCGATCACGTAGTCTGGGTCGCCGCTCAGGAGGGTCTCCTCGCTGTCGTTGTCGTACATGGCCACGTGCGCCTCCACTTCGCACTCGGGCACCACCTCCCGGAAGTACTTGGCCTGCGGGGAGACCGGGGGCGCGGGGGTCCGCGGGGGAGCGGCGCCGCGGGGGGGGCGGGCGGTGCGGTGGCGGGGGGGGGGCGGGCGGGGCGGCGCACCAGGCACTCGGCCTTCGGGGTCCCGACGTCGGAGCGCTTGGCGTTGACGTGGCGGTTGAGGGAGGACAGGGAGACCTGGTCAAAGTCCACGAGGCGGAGCTTCCCGACCCCGGACCGCAGCAGCATGTGGGCGGCGTGGCTCCCGACCCCGCCCAGCCCGATGACGACGACGAAGGATCCCGCCACCTTGAGCTGCCCCTCCTCCCCGAAGAACTGGATGTTGCGCTGGAAGTGCTCGTTCAGCACCTCGTCTGTCAGCACATCCGTCATCTTCGCCACCTTCGCGGGGGGTTCGCCCGTCGAGGGGCCAGCCGGGCCCTTCTCCGCCGCGCTCTTCGGCCGGGTCTCCGAGCCCCCCCCCGGGACCGCCTCCTCCCGCCGGGACGCGCAGACCCAATACGTCACCAGCGCTCCAAGGGCGAACCCACCTGCCAGGGAGGCGATAGTTGCGCTCGAGACCTTGGTCATGGCAATGTCGGGGCAGCGATTTCCGGCGTGGGGCGCCAGCGCGAGCGCGAGAGAGTCGGGAGGGGCTCCCCTGGAATGGAGAATAGTCCCCTGGAGAAGAGGTTGAGCGAGGAGTCCCAATGGCGGCTAGGGGCTCTGTGGAAGAGCAGGCGCGCGTAAGACAGAAGGACGCGAGCTCGACGCGGCGTTTCCCCGGGGGCTGCCCCTGCAGCCTTCCGATGGCCTAGTTTAATCGCCAGTCACCGCGGCCCCCCTATCTCCGAGGGTCTCTAGTTATCCAGCAGCAGGCCCATCCCCTTCTGCGAAACGGAGATGTTGCCCACGGCCTTGGGGTCCTCCTTGACGCGGCTCGGGGGCCGGTGTGCCGCCATCGCGCCGTTCCCGACGAGCGCGAGGGGGTCCTCGTCGGCGCCCATGTAGAGCGGGTCGCGCCCCCCCCCGGAGCCCTTCCGTTCGCGCGCCCGTATCTCCGCGGGGCCCATGCCGTTCGCCGTCATCTCGCCGCGGTCCGACCCTGGCTCAGAAGCCGTCGTCTCCATCTGCCGCCGGACGCGGTCCAGGTACTTACCCCCGCCCCGCTCGCTCTCGCTGATTGACTTGGCGCCCTCCGACTCGTTCCGCAGGATGCCCCGGATGACCTCGGGGTTGCTCCGGGCGTCGGACGCGGCCCCGTCCACCGGCATCTGCGGTTGACCCAGGCGGGACATGCTGGGGGGGGCCATGTGCTCGGGGTGAGCGGCGACCGGTGAGGGCGCCCAGGAGGCCGAGTCGCGCGGCATAGAGTCGAGGCGCCCCTCGCTCTGCGAGACGTCGAGGCGGAGGCCACCACCGCCGCCCAGGGCGCCGTAGGGGGTCGATGGGCTGAGGGCACCCCCGTGGAGGTCGTGGGGCAGTGCCCCGCCGCCCTTGGAGCGGAAGAGCGACTCGAGGAGCGCGACCTTGTGCCGGAGCTGCTCGTTCTCCTGTGCGAGGCTCTTGTGGTCCAGCGCCAGGAGCTGCCGCGACGCCCGCAGCCGCGAGCGCTCCGAAGACCACTCATCGAACTCGTCCGAGAGCTTCGAGATCAGCTCTGTCGCCCGGCGGAGTTCGTAGACGAGCTCCTGGGGGCCCAGCCTGTTGAGGTCGGCGTCCGTCTTGGCCTTGAGACGGCCCACGGCACGGCCGGCCTCCTCGGCCATGGCCTTGGCGCGCTGCTCCGACTGCTCGGCGCCTGCGCCGCCGGCCTTTGACGCGCTGTGGCTCAGCGACCGCAGCAGCGCGACCTCCTCGTTCTGCGTGAGGTCCGTGTTGGCGGTGTCCGGGCGCGACCCTTGGTTCGAGGGGGGCATAGCGTTCCCCGCGAAGCTGCCTCTCCGCGACGGCTGCGCCCCCGGCGTCACGTCCCCTGCCACCGACCCGCCCCCGTTGTTGCCGGCATGGGTCACGTGCCGGCGCAGGTATGTGTTCTCCTCCCGCAGCAGCGCCAGCTCCCGCTGCAGCGCCAGCACCTCGGCGTCCGCGTGGTCCACCTGGATGACAGGCTTGTTGCGGATGTTCTTCGCCTTCTGGGCGTAGGTGAGGGTCGAGAGGGTCTGGTCGACGTGGGAGCCCGCGGGGGACACGCAGGCGATGAGGAGGGTGAGGGCCGACCCGCCGATCGAGTCCATGAGGAGCTTGGTGAGGAGCGAGTCGCGGTACGGGACGTGGATCTGGCCCTTGGAGCCGTCGCCGAGCACGCTAATGACCTTGCCGAGGGTGAAGAGGGACTTGTTGATGGACCCCGTCTCCTTGAGGCCAGTGCCCTGCGTCTTGGTCATCTTGAGGCGCTCCGACCCGGCCAGGTCCACGAAGAGGAGCTTCGAGCGCCGGGTCACCGGCCGCCCGGTGGTCTCGTCGACCGCCGTCGTCGCGATGTGCACCGTGAAGACGCTGTGGCTGCGGCTCGACTCGCGGTTCAGCTCGTGCGCGCCCCGCCGGCGGTGGATCATGCCGTGCTGGAGCGCCCGCAGGGCCTCCTCGGCCTCGTTGACGTGAATCATCTTGCACTTGTCCACGTAGAACCCCGCGTCCGAGTCCCACTTGACAGCGAGCGGCTTGTCGGAGAAGTCCATCAGGTCGTACACCTGCTCGTTGTAGACCTCCACCATGGAGATGTCGAGGCGGGTGCCCTCGCCCTGCTGGCGCTTGGCCTTGCGCTGCTCGATGGCGCCGAAAAGATGCTTGATGCAGCGCGGGATGACCCCGTCGGTGCTCCCGGGCCCGTTAGGGCCGCCACCGTCGAACCCCTTGGAGGCGATGATGTGCTCCTTCCCGGCCATCGTGTACGTCTTACCGCTCCCCGTCTGCCCGTACGCCAGGAGCGACACGTTGTAACCCCGCATCGCCGCGTCGATCAGCTGGCTCATCCCGCACACGCCGAACACGTCGCTCTGCTGCACGTGCGGCCCTAGGCACGCGTGGAACTCGAAGTCGTTCCGCTTGGCCCTCCCCGTGGCGCTCAGCACCGGCTTCCGTTCGTCGGCCCGGCTAGAGCTCGACGCCGAGCTCACCACCCGGACCCCCCTCGGGCCTAGCACCTCGGCCACCTCCCCGTCGCCGTTCGTCTGCTCGACGTCGTTCAGTGGCCGCACCCGAACAACCACCTTGATCCCCGACGCCCGCGCGCCCCCGCCCTCCGACTGCCCGGTCCCGAGCCGCGCCGGGGAGTTGCCCCGCGCGGGAGACATGCCCCGCGACGGCGAGTTCCCCCGGCTCGACCGGGCGCTCGACCGCCCCGGCAGTGGAGACAGGCTCCGCGGGCTTGCGGGCGCGCTCCGCCACCCCTGCGGCGCGCCTTTCATGCCCGCGCCGAACCGCGCCGACTTCTGGGGGCTCATGCTGGCCATCATGTTCTGCGGGCGTGGCAGGGGCGTGTGCATTACGCCCCGGCGAAGAGGGGCGGCAGGGGGGCACCAACAGGGCGCCGGTCCAGACCTTCGGGGCAAGGGACTTACCTGCATGTTGGCGGGGAGGGCCCCTCCCATGCCCATCTGCTGCATCATAGCATTCATGTTCATGTTCATGGGCATCGCCACGTTGCTCGCGAACGCGACCCGGGGAGACCCGCCCGCCATGCCTACCGATTCCGTCGTCCTCATCGGGGAGCCGGTGGTCGGCTGCCCTGCGCGCAGCACCGCGGGGCCGGGGTGTTGTTGGGGTTTTGTTTATCGTGCCGCGGGGAAAACTTCCGGCAAGGATACGCAACTGGTCGGCCGAAATGGTCGGGGGGCGGCCCGAGGGGACGCGAGAGCGGGGTCCAGAGGGTTGGGAGGGGCGAGGGCATTTGCGTTGTATCACCCCCGCGAGGTCGGTCATCACACATCCAACAGCCCATCAGGGGCACTTTCGAGCCTATGTTAACGTAGCTACCCATATCGAGGTCTCGAAGGGGGGCTAGGTACGCCGTGGGAGGGCGCAGATGTCCCAACGTGTAAAATCGCTCCTGGTTGCCTTGGGGAAATGTTCCCGGCGCTTCCGTGTATTTGCGGGGCGAAGGTTGACGCTGCTGTCAAGGAATAAGCGCGAATGAACGGGGAAACATGGTTTTGAGCCCCTGATGCCCCTCGTGGAGTCCCCATCCCATCCCCAAACCCCAGGGGGCTTGCTGCTTCGGGGGAGCTAACAAGTGTTGGGACGGAATCCCCGTGCGGGAGCCTGGGACGCGCAGTGACGAGGTATGAGGGACGAGAAGATAATAAAATGGCGGAGTGCCGCCCATCATCGTGTCTGGCGCCCCTGGGGACCCTAGGTCGGGGCCCTAGTTCTGGGCAGGGACTGATCGGGGTGGGGGGGCCGCCCCGGGGGGCACCTGGTGGTTCCGAGTCGGTGCTGGCAACCCCACACAGCTATATTGCGTCGCATTGAGTGGCAAGGCCCTGTCGCCGCGGCCGCCGTTGAGGGAGATGGCGGTCAACGGCCTGGGGGCACCTGTACCCCTGACCCCCCCTCGACCAGTGATGGGGGTTTCGCCCTTGGCCATCCGTTGCACCCCAGCGAGGCGCCCCTGAAGGCCTCCGGGTGGTCCCCGCGGGGAAGCAGACCA
>Ga0181582_10001210_pt1 | contig 19984 bp, 18 predicted proteins | sample 071ome_32_FD_132438 | JGI IMG/M metagenome (GOLD analysis project Ga0181582, IMG submission 132438) | Coastal salt marsh microbial communities from the Groves Creek Marsh, Skidaway Island, Georgia - 071405AT metaG (megahit assembly) | ecosystem: Environmental > Aquatic > Marine > Intertidal...
AGCCCGAACGTCCCGACTAAAGAACAATGTTAAGCCGCTTCATTCAGAGATTTTTCCGATAAATTGATTTTGCTCAATAAAAAAAGAGCATACTTTTAATCGACTGATTTAAGTCAATAGTTTAAGAAGACTATCAGTGCTACTTTATCAACTGTTAATAGACAAGATTAACTGAAATGATGGATAGGACATGAAAAGGCTCGCCGATATTTTCTCAATAGGAATACCCGTTCTGGTACTGATCATTCTCAGTAGCAGCAATACGGCATTGGGGCTCACATTGCTGGTGACATTCCTGACAGCGATTGCCGGTATTGTATATTACCGCTATTCACATCAACTCATTTTGCAACTTGATGAACGTGACCGCAGTCTTGCAGAGCAACAACAACAGTTGACAGACGTACATCGTCAGCTCGAAGAGGCCGAAGACCTGGCCGTACGCATTGTACCGATCTGGAAAAAACACGTTGAATCATCCATCCAGCAAACAGATAGTAGCATCTCTGAACTGACCACCCGGTTCTCGGAATTAATCAATGACATGTCACAGGTGACAGCGACCACGCATCTTGATGAGCAGGATGATGACATGCTGAGCTCAATCGCAGATGACCGGCAGCAGTTGATGGGACTTTTTTCAGCGTTTCAGAATATCAGCCAGTCCAATGAACAGCTGGCCAGCAAGATAACACACCTGAACGATTACACTAATCAACTGGATAAAATGGCTATTGAAGTACGAGCCATTGCCGAACAAACCAATTTATTAGCATTGAATGCAGCGATTGAAGCCGCCCGTGCCGGCGAATCCGGACGAGGTTTTGCAGTGGTAGCTGATGAAGTCAGAACCTTGTCCGGCCAGTCCGGAGATACCGGTAACCGCATTACTTCCAAAACCGAAGAAGTTAATCAGATCGTCAGAGAATTGTCCGAGTTTTCCGCCAGCACCAGTGGATCTGTCAATCATGCCATCGATTCGGGCGAGGATATCGTCGAAGCCGTTATCACAGACCTGAACAATCGAACTCAGAAAATCGAAGAGGATGGCCGCATGCTGTTGCAGCAGGCGCAGCGCATTCAGGATGAAATCCAGCACATGCTGGTGTCATTTCAGTTTCAGGATCGAGTCAGCCAAATCCTTTATCAGGTTACCGGCAGTTTTGAACATATATCCGAGTTGATCGCGCGTCGGCGTGCTCAGAGGGCTGCCGGGCAGATACCCGAGCAGCTTGATGTGGCACAGTTGCTTGATGAAGTGAAAAAAAGTTATACCACGACTGAGCAGTTGCGTAATCATGATGGTGATGACAGTGTCTCCGATAATGCTGATGCAGGCTCGATTAATTTCTTTTAACTGATAAATCTCAGGAATGAGCTCATGGCTAAAACAATATTGATTGTTGATGATTCAGCTTCGATAAGACAGGTTGTCGGCATTGCACTGCGTGGAGCCGGCTATGATGTGATTGAAGGCAGTGATGGTAAAGATGCCCTTTCCAAAATGACCGGTCAAAAAATTCACCTGATTATCAGTGATGTCAATATGCCAAACATGGATGGCATCACCTTTCTCAAAGAAGTGAAAAAACATCCGTCCTATAAATTTACACCTGTCATCATGCTGACGACCGAGGCTGGTCAGGACAAAATGGCGGAAGGTCGGGCGGCAGGTGCCAAGGCCTGGGTGGTTAAACCTTTTCAGCCACCGCAAATGCTTGATGCGGTTTCCAAACTGGTACTGCCCTAATTCAAGGTGACACAGATGAGTGTTGAAATGAATCAAACCGATGAAGGTTGTGAACTGGTCATTGATGACGAAATGACAATCTATACTGCGGCAACCTTAAAGCAGGAACTGCTTGATAAGGTCAGTGGTTGTTCGCACATCAGTGTTTCACTGGAAAAGGTTTCCGAGATGGATACCGCTGGACTGCAGATCATGCTGATGTTGTTCGATGAGGCAAGACGCCAACATCAGCAGTTGCATTTTGTTAACCATAGTGCGGCGGTCGTAGATGTTCTGGAAACAATGAATCTTGTTGCTCATTTCGGCGATCCGGTTGTGATGCCGGCCTAAGGAGTTGATTGTGACAGATGATGCCAAACTCACATTCGTGCAGGAATCTGAAGAGCTGCTTGAGCAGATGGAAGATGCGCTGCTGGCGATGGAAGAAACACCGGATGATCCTGAACATCTAAACAGTGTGTTCAGGGCTATGCATACCATCAAAGGTGCGGCTGGAATTTTTGGTTTTGATTTTATTGTCAGCTTTACTCATCCGGTTGAAACCGTTATGGACAAGGTCCGCTCCGGCGAAAGACCGGTGGATTCCGATCTGATTGCGTTATTGCTGGAGTGCAAGGACCACACAGCCAGTCTGGTACAGGCTGTTGCCGATGATGCTGAAGAAAATCTCGATCCTGAGTTACAGCAAAGTGGTGCCGGCATATTGCAACGCTTAACCGGAGAGACACCGGCAGCAACTTCAGTAGCAACAGCCGAAGTGCCTGTCGAAAAAGATCCGATGCAAAACAAAAGCCGCGATAACTGGATTATTGCGCTGGATTTTGGTCAAAATGCCTTGCGAAATGGCCTGGATCCCTTGTCATTTATCCGTTATCTGGGCCGCATGGGTGAGATCGTCGATATTTTCACCCTGACCGATAAGTTACCGGGCATCGATGTGTTTGATCCGGAAAGTTGTTACATGGACTTTCGTATAGCATTCGCCGGTGATGTCAGTAAAAGCGATATCGAAAGTGTTTTTGAGTTTGCTTACGATGACTGTGATATCCGTATTCTGCCACCCAATTCCAAACAATCGCATTATATGCAGCTGCTTAATGAAATGCTTGATGATCATGTACTGCGACTCGGTGAGATTCTGGTCAGTATTGATGCGATTACCCAGCAGGAACTGGATAATGCCCTGGGTGTACAGGATCAGAATATCGATCAGGCTACTGCCAACGGCAAGACTACCGTCAAACCTTTAGGCGAAATTCTACTCGATCGTAATGTTGTCTCTAAACCGGTCGTCGAACAGGCTTTGAAAAAACAGGAAGCTTCACGAGAAAAGGCCAGTCGTGAGTCGCAGTTTATTCGAGTTGATGCTAATCGCCTGGGACAACTGATCAATCTGGTCGGTGAGCTGGTGATCTCCAATGCCGCGGTCAAACTGATTGTTGAAAAACACAATTTGCAGGATGCCAATGAAGTGGTCGCCGGGGTTGAAAATCTGGTTGAAGAAATCCGTGATCATGCCCTGCAGTTACGCATGGTGCAGATCGGCGAAACCTTCTCACGTTTTAGACGGGTGGTAAGAGATGTCAGTAAAGATCTTGGTAAAGATATCGAACTGATGATCACCGGTGGTGAAGCCGAGCTCGACAAAACCGTTGTAGAGAAAATCAATGACCCATTGACCCACCTTGTGCGTAACTCACTGGATCATGGTATTGAATTGCCTGAACAAAGACTGGCCAAAGGTAAACCGGCCAAAGGTACCTTAAGACTCAATGCCTTGCATGATTCCGGACATATTGTGATTCAGATTGCTGATGATGGAGCAGGGCTGGATGTCGAAAAAATTCGTGCCAAAGCCGAGGCTATCGGTCTGGTAAAACCGGATCAGGTCTTGTCTCATCGTGAAACGCTGAGACTGATTTTTGAACCCGGCCTTAGCACCAAGGAACAGGCCTCTAATCTTTCCGGTCGTGGGGTGGGTATGGATGTGGTCAAGCGCAACATCGAAGCACTCCGGGGCACGGTTGAAATCGATAGCGAAAAAGATAAAGGCACACTGGTAACCATCCATTTGCCACTGACACTGGCGATTATTGATGGCTTTATGGTTGGCAGTTGCGGAGAACGTTATGTTGTTCCATTGAGCATGGTCGAAGAATGCGTCGAAATGGATGCTTCCCAATGGTCTGTCGATGAAAAACGTAACTACGTTAATTTGCGTGGTGATGTGATGCCTTATTTACGCTTACGGGAATTTTTTGATATTCCAGACAGCGAGCACAAAGGTAGTCGCGAAAGTCTGGTGGTGGTGAGGTTTGGCCGCACCCGTGCCGGATTAGTAGTTGATCAGTTATTCGGTGAATTACAGACGGTGATAAAACCACTGGGCAAAGTCTTTAAGGATCTCAAAGGCATTAGTGGTGCGACAGTTCTCGGCAGCGGTGAAATTGCCCTGATTCTGGATGTGCAGGGACTGATCGGACTGGCCAGTCAGCATAGTGCTCTGGAACCCGGGATCAGTGGTCATGCGTAATTTGAGTGATAAATCTGCAGCAGGAGTCATTCATGGCTGAATTGATTACAGGCTATGGCGTAGAGCATGAGCAGCAGCTCGAACATATCGAAGAAGCGGTGCAGCAGTATTTAACCTTTCTGGTTGCTGATAAGACTTATGCGGTTGGCATTCTGGAAGTCAATGAAATCATTGAAGTCAGTGAGATGACGGACGTCCCCATGATGCCTGACTTTATTCGGGGTGTGATCAATTTACGCGGGCAGGTGGTGCCGGTAATCGACCTGGCCTCACGCATGCGTCGTGGCACTACAGCGATCAGTAAACGCAGTTGTATTGTTCTGGTCAGGATTCGCCGTACGGATGGTGAAAAACAGCCCGTCGGTATGCTGGTGGATTCGGTAAACGAGATTGTTGAAATTAACCAGGATCATATGCAGCCGGCTCCTAACATGGGGAACGGTATAGACACCCGTTTTATCGAAGCGATGGGCCGTGTTGATGATCACTTCATTATCTTACTGGCAATTGATCATATTTTATCCCACGAGCAGTTGGGACAGATAGCGCAGATAGCGGATCTTGATGAAGCTATGCTGCAAAACGACGAATAGTAAATTTAAATTGGAAAAGATGGCAGGAGACACTCATGTTTAAGAATCTCAAGTTAGGTGTGCAGGTCAGCCTGGGTTATGCCCTGGTGATGGTATTGCTGGTGGTGGTCTCAACAGCAGCCTTTGTCGGTCTTGAAAAGGCGATCAACGGCTTTAATGATTATCGGGGTCTGGCGCGGGATGCCAACCTTGCTGGGCGGGTGCAGGCTAATATGTTGATCGTTCGCATGAGTGCCAAGGACTTTATTCTTAAACATAGTGAGGCGGCCATTGATCACTTCAATGAACGTTTCAAATTGCTTGAAGACCTGGTCGCTGAAGCAGACAAAGAGATTCAGAAACCGGAACGTGCCGAAAAGATTGACTATATCGTTGATGCGATCGAAGACTATAACAAGGCTTTTGATAAAGTCGTCAAGTTCATGGAACGTCGTGATGATGTGGTGAAAAACGATCTTGACCCGAACGGACTGGCGATGCGTAAAGCGATGAGTGCAATTATGGATTCGGCTTATGCTGATGGTGATGCGGATGCCACTTTTTATGCCGGTGATGTGCAGGAATCCTTGTTGCTGGCACGCTTATATGCCGTCAAGTATCTCAATACCAACGACCAGAAAGATGCAGACCGGGCACATTTTGAACTGGACAATGCTTTGACTGAAAGAGCCAAAAAGCTCGATGAAAATCTGCAAAACCCTCAACGTCGTCAGCATCTGGCTGAGTTCTATGAAGCCAAGGAAAAGTATGCTCAGGCGTTGGATGAGATTAATGAAATCATCCGTGATCGTAATAAGGTGATAGAAGGCGAACTTGATGTGATCGGTCCTAAAGTGGCTGATGCTACTGAAGCAGTCAAACTGTCTGTGCTGTCCGATCAGGACGAGCTTGGACCGTTGGTCAAAAAACATAATGAAACGACTGTTTCCGTCGTAATGTGGATCTCGGTTGCCGCGATTATCTTCAGTATCATACTTTCCTGGTTCCTGGTGCGTATCATCAAGAAACCTCTGGGTGGTGAGCCTCGTGATATGGAAACCATTGCCCGCAAACTGGCTGATGGTGATCTGGATATCCAGTTTGAAAACAAAGGTCAGGCCACCGGAGTGTATGCTGCGATGATGGAAATGGTGGATCGTCTGAGTGGTGTTATTCAGCAGGTGCGTGACAATGCGGATAATCTGGTTAGTGCTTCGGAACAGGTCAGTGCCACCGCTCAATCCATTAGTCAGGGAGCAACTGAACAGGCGGCTAGTGTTGAAGAAACCACGGCTTCGGTTGAAGAGCTGAATTCTTCCATCCAGCAGAATGCTGAAAATGCCCGAGTCACTGATGGCATGGCCACTAAAGCCTCCGGTGAGGCCAAAGAAGGTGGAGAGGCAGTTAACCGGACTGTTCAGGCGATGAAAAAGATCGCCGATAAGATTGGCCTGATTGAAGATATTGCTTACAAAACCAACCTACTGTCGCTGAATGCGGCGATTGAAGCAGCACGTGCAGGTGAGCATGGTAAAGGTTTTACCGTGGTTGCTGCAGAAGTTCGTAAGCTGGCAGAAAATAGCCGGGTTACTGCTCAGGAGATTAACGAGTTGGCAACCAATAGTGTCTCGATTGCTGAAGAAGCCGGTGCTTTGCTTGAGGCGATCGTGCCAAGCATCAGTAAAACCGCTGATCTGGTTCAGGAAATCACCGCAGCTTCAGAAGAACAATCTTCAGGCGTCGGTCAGATCAATGGTGCAATGACACAACTGGACACGGCGACTCAGCAAAATGCCTCATCTTCTGAAGAGCTGGCCGCAACGGCAGAAGAACTTAATGCCCAGGCGAGCAGTCTGCAGCAGGCGGTTGCGTTCTTTAAACTGAACCGATCACACTCCGGCGGAGTCAATACCAGTGTCGCTGCATCTCAATCGGCTTATGTCAAATCGTCTAACAAAGCGGCAACTGCAGCAAAAGCGAATGATAGCTCAGCGGTATTTGACGAGAAGGATTTTGAACGTTTCTAGGCAGAAGGCTTATGAACCAGGAACTCGCGACAGTAACGCAAAACCTGAGTGATGATGCGCAACAGTATCTGACCTTTTCGGTTTTGAATGAATCCATGGCCGTTGGCATTCTGGATGTGGATGAGATAATCGAAATCGGCGATATGACCCGGGTACCTATGGCGAATAATAGTATCCGGGGCGTGATCAATCTGCGCGGTAACGTGGTGCCGGTGATTGATTTATCACACCGGCTTGGCGGCCGTAGTCTGCAAATTACCCGGCGTACCTGTATTGTACTGGTTAATTTCATGCTTGACGGTGAGCCAAATACAATGGGCATGCTGGTAGATGCCGTTAATGAAATACTGACGATACCCGGTGAAGCGATTCAAAAGACACCAGACTTTGGTACAGACATCCGTCAAGATTTTATTCATAGCATGGGACGCATCGATGATGAATTTATCATCCTGTTGAATATAGAACGGGTCCTGTCGCTGGATGAACTCTCTGAGGTCGCTTCACAGCGTCAATTAACGTCAAAGTTGTCGAATATGCCTGTTGACCAGTCGGCTCATTAAATCAGGCTGATGACAATATGCAGGGTATTCGCCCGATCAGGGACGATGAATTCAAAAAATTCCGCCAGCTCATTTATGAGGTGGCGGGTATTTCTATGGCTCCGCAGAAAAAAATGCTGGTTGCCAGTCGGCTTGCCAGGCGTCTTTCTCATTATCAACTAAGTACTTACTCGGAGTATTTTGAGCTCGCTAATTCACCTCAGTATCCGGGTGAGTTTCAGGTCATGATTGACTCATTGACGACCAACGAGACATATTTCTTTCGCGAGCCACAGCATTTTGATTTCCTTGAACAGACGATATTACCGCAATGGAAAGGTCAGCAATTCAGGATATGGAGTGCGGCCAGCTCATCCGGTGAGGAAGTTTATACATTGGCTATGAAACTCGCCGAGTTTTTTGCCCATAAACAATGGGAAGTAGTGGGGTCGGATATCAGTTCACGGATGCTGGAAAGTTGCCGTCGAGCGGTTTATCCGATGACACGCTTGCAGCATATGCCCGATTATTATCTGAAAAAATATTGTTTGAAAGGGGTGCGTGAACAACAGGGCATGATACTGATTGATCGGAGCCTGCGTCAGCAATGCCGGTTTCTGAGTCTTAACCTGATGGAGAACCTGCCGGATATAGGTATGTTCGACACTATTTTTATTCGTAATGTGATGATTTATTTTGATCAGGATACGAAAAAAGATCTGATCAAACGTATTACCCGTGTACTCAAACCCGGTGGTTATCTGATTATCAGTCACTCGGAAACTTTGCATGGTTTGTCAGACCAGTACAAGATGATCAAACCTTCTATCTATCAGCGTAAATTGACTTGAGCATGAAGCAAAGTTTATACAAAGGCATTCATCGCTATACTATTGATCCGGGTGAATATCATGTTGCCAGAGGCAATGTGATGATTTCGACATTGTTGGGTTCCTGTGTGGCTGCCTGTTTATGGGACCCGGTGACTCGCATTATTGGTATGAATCATTTTCTGCTTGCTAATAACCGCTATGCGCTAGAAGTGCCTGTGATCCAAACCGAGGCCGGGCGCTATGGTATTCATGCGATGGAATTACTGATCAATGCGATGCTTAAAGCTGGCGCTCATAAATCAAGATTGCAGGCTAAAGCCTTTGGCGGTGGTAATGTGCTGAAGCAACAATTTTCCGGTGAAAGTTTCTTTGCTGTGGGTGATGTAAATAGCCGCTTTATTGTGGAGTTTCTCGCGAATGAGGGTATAAACCTGCAATCCTCAAACTTAGGTGGTGAACACGGCCGCGTCATTCATTTTATGGGCAGCGATTTTTCGGTCTATATGAAACGTATCGAAAAAGTATCAGCGGAAAAACAACTGATAATCGCTGAACATCAGTATTATGACAAAGAACTGTCGCGCCATACTCTCACCGATAAGCAATCTCAAAACGTTCAAATCTGGTAACACCTCATGACGATAAAAGTATTAATTGTTGATGATTCTGCTGTTGTACGTCAGGTGCTGACCCAGCAACTGAGTCAGGTTGCCGGTCTTCAAGTCATCGGCAGTGCCGCAGATCCGCTGTTTGCCATGAAAAAGATGAATGAAGAATGGCCGGATGTGCTGATTCTGGATATTGAAATGCCGCGTATGGATGGCATTACCTTTTTGAAAAAAATCATGCAGGAGAAACCGACCCCGGTGGTGATTTGCTCAACGCTGACTGAGAAGGGTGCCGAGGTCACGATGCAGGCTATGGCAGCCGGTGCAGTCGATATCATCACTAAACCCAAAGCGGGTTTAAAAGGCTTTTTGCAGGAGCATCAAACACTGCTGGTCAATGCGATCCGTGGAGCTGCTATGGCGAAAGTCGGTAAGATGAAAGCCTCACCTGCTGCACCGCAGCCTGCCGCTTTGAAGACATCCTCACCGAAACTTAATGCTGATGTGATTTTGAATGCATCGAACAAACCAATGACTGAGACAACTGATCAGGTGATTGCCATTGGGACTTCTACCGGTGGTACACAAGCGCTTGAGAGGGTGCTGGTTGGTCTGCCGAGAACTGTTCCGGGGATTGTTGTGGTTCAGCATATGCCGGAGCATTTCACCTCTGCATTTGCTAAACGCCTTGATAGTATCTGTCAGGTGAGTGTCAAGGAAGGTGAAAATAATGATCGGGTGATTCCGGGACAAGTGCTAATCGCCAATGGGGGTAAACATATGCTGTTGCGTCGCAGTGGTGCGCAGTATCGGGTAGAAATCAAGGATGGTCCATTGGTCAGCCGACATCGGCCGTCGGTGGATGTGTTATTTCGTTCTGTGGCTAATGCTGCCGGGCGTAATGCTCTGGGTATTATCATGACCGGTATGGGGGATGATGGTGCGCGGGGTATGAAGGAAATGCATGATGCAGGTGCTTATACGGTGGCGCAGGATGAGGCCAGTTGTGTGGTTTATGGTATGCCCAAAGAGGCGGTTAAACTTGGTGGTGTGGATTTGAGTTTGCCTTTGGACAAAATTCCGGAAAAAATCATTGCTTTGGCAAGGTAATGACTTGAGCGGAGATCGATGGGGTCAGACTCGAAGCATTCATCACTGCAACCCCACCTAGCCTCTCCTTATCAAGGAGAGGGTAAAAGCATCTACGAAATTTTGGCCACTTTATTCTGCGATGTTTAAGCTTCGATTGAGTAAATCAGACTAAACCGATTTCTTCAGCATCAAATTCTTGATATTGCCGATAGCCTTGGTCGGATTCAGACCTTTCGGGCAGACTTCGACACAGTTCATAATGCTGTGACATCGAAAAAGTTTGTATGGCCCTTCAAGTTTATCCAGACGTTCATCAGTAGCCTGATCCCGCGAATCAGCCAGAAAACGCCATGCAGACAGCAAGGCCTGAGGGCCATGGAACTTATCAGGATTCCACCAGAAAGACGGACATGAGGTCGAACAACAACCGCACATGATGCATTCATACAGACCATCAAGTTTGTCACGATCTTCCGGAGATTGAAGGATTTCAACTTCAGGAAGAGGATCGACACGCTTGATCCATGGATCAACGGCTTTGTATTGCTCATAGAACTGCGTCATATCAACCACCAGATCACGGATCACAGGACGGCCCGGGAAAGGGCGTACCTCAACAGGTTCTTTCAGATCCTTGATCGCAGTAATACAGGCCAGCATGTTTGTACCGTTAACATTAACGCCATCAGAACCACAAACACCTTCACCGCAGGAATGACGGAAAGTAAACGTCTCATCCTGTTTTTTAACTTCCAGCAGGGCATCACGCAACATCATGCCGCGAGTCGCTTCAACCTCAAATTCCTGCATATAAGGCTGACTGTCTTTATCGGGGTTATAACGATAGATACTTAGTTTCATAAGGACTATACCTTTACAGTCATCGGTTGATTAGTAAACGCGCTCTTTCGGTGGAAAGGTTTCCACTGACAGAGGTTTGGTACGGACTGGTTTGTAGTCCATACGATCATCAGTTTTAAAGTACAGACTGTGACGCATCCAGTTTTTATCATCGCGAGTCGGATAGTCAGGACGCGAATGAGCGCCACGACTTTCCTGACGTTCCAAAGCAGAAGCGGCAATGGAAATGCCGACATCAATCATGTTCTCCAGTTCCAGGGCTTCAATACGGGCTGTGTTGAAGGTAGTGGAGTGATCTGAAATCACCACATCATCGAGACGTTTGCGAATGTCTTTGAGCAGATCAAGTCCTTCTCTCATGATTTCATCCGTGCGGAACACCCCGGCATGGAATTCCATCACCTTGGTAAATTCATCACGCAGCTCACGGGTCGAGATGCCATCGCCTTTACGGTCCCAGCGTTCGAGTTTGGCCATAGCCTGATCAACGCTTTGCTGATTCATAACTCGGTGATAAGGATTTTTACGAATGTACTCAATAATCTGTTTGCCCGAAGCCCGACCGAATACCAGAATATCCAGTAAAGAATTACCGCCTAATCGGTTAGCGCCATGAACCGAAGCGCAGGCGCATTCACCGGCGGCATAAAGACCGGGCACAATGCCTTCACCGGTTTTTTCAGGCACGATAACCTGTCCAAAACGATCGGTTGGAATACCGCCCATAATATAATGTGCCGTAGGGAACACCGGAATAGGTTCAGAGACAGGGTCAACACCGGCAAAAATTTTACTGCTTTCACGGATGCCGGGCAGGCGTTTGGCAATAATGTCTTCACCCAGATGATCGACTTTTAGCAGAACATGGTCTTTGTCCGGACCGCAGCCCCGGCCTTCTTTGACCTCGGTGACAATTGCGCGCGATACAACATCACGCGAGGCGAGGTCTTTGGCGTTAGGGGCATATCTTTCCATGAAACGTTCGCCATCAGCATTGATCAGATAGCCGCCTTCACCACGCACACCTTCTGTGATCAGCATGCCGCGACCGGCAATGCCGGTTGGATGAAACTGATAAAACTCCATGTCCATTAGCGGGATGCCGGCACGCAGGGCCATGGCCATGCCGTCACCGGTATTGATATGGGCATTACTGGTAGTGCGATAAACCTGACCGCAACCGCCGGTCGCAATCAGCGTCGTAATCGCTTCAATCAGCAGCGGCTGGCCGGTCTCAATCTCAATAACCAGAGCACCAAGAATGGCGCCTTCGTTGTCACGAATCAGATCAACGGCGAAATATTCATCAAAAAAATGTGTCCGTGCGCGCAGGTTTTGTTGATAAAGGGTATGCAGGATGGCATGACCGGTGCGGTCTGCAGCCGCGCAAGTTCTGGCCGCCTGGCCACCGCCAAAATTCATACTTTGGCCGCCAAAGGCACGCTGGTAGATTTTACCGTTGTCGAGTCTGGAGAAAGGCACACCGTTGTGTTCCAGCTCATACACCGTATCAATGGCTTCACGACACATGAACTCAATGGCATCCTGGTCACCAAGATAATCAGAACCTTTGACGGTATCAAACATGTGCCAGTGCCAGTTATCAGGCAGGACATTGCCAAGCGCAGCGTTAACGCCACCCTGTGCAGCAACCGTATGTGAACGGGTCGGAAAAACCTTGGAAACTACCGCTACTCGCAAATCGGCATTGGCCAACTGCAAAGCCGCATTCAAACCGGCTCCGCCGGCTCCCAGAATAAGTGTATCGAATTTTCTTTTAGCCAGTTCCATCAGAATGTCCTAGATGTTGGTCAGCAACACAATTTGTAAACCCCAAAGGCCGGAAGCCATCAAGCCGACAGCCGTCAGCGTTAATAGAGAAAGGCGCAAACCGAAGGGTTTGATGTAGTCGATGAGAATGTCACGGATACCAATCCAGGCATGCAGTAACAGGGAAAACAGACCGAGCAAAATAAACAGGCCGGTCAATGGTTCGGCTATCCAGCTTTTCAGGGCGGCATGACTGACAGGGGCATCGGTCAGGAAATGCCATAGCATGGCGGGAAAGAAAAACAGCAGATAAATGGCTGACAGGCGCTGAAATATCCAGGCGCGCATGCCTGAAGCGTAACGACTCATAGCAGACCTCCAAGCAAAGCAACAGCGATAAGCGGAGCTGCGATGACTACGGCCCAGGCCGTCTGACGGTAATAAGGTTTTTCAATGCCGACGTCTATATCCAGTAACAGATAACGAATGCCTGCAAGGATGTGATGCATTAAAGCCCAGATCACCACAAACAGGGCGACCTTGCCGGCAAAGCTTTGCAGCATAGCCTGTGTTTCGATAAAGCCCGTTTCGCCGGACAAAGCGATATCCAGCCAGTAAATAATAACCGGTGTCAGCAGTGCAAGAAAAAAACCACTGATACGATGCATGATCGACATGACGCCGGCAATCGGCAGGCGAATTTTCAGCAAATTAAGATTTACCGGTCGTTGTGTGGAACTGGCCATAGTTTTACCTGATTTAAGTTCAATAAAACCCTACAGCAATATCGAGGATTGTCGACAATAGCTGAATTGGATGACTGTTAAAACTAGTTCAATAATGAGTGAAAAAACAATTAAATTTTTAAATCATACGCATTGTAGACAATTTAACGGTTTTTGACAGGCGCAATGTCAATCTGCCCGGCTCAAAAACCGCTCAATATAAGCCTATTTATAGCCTTGCAACTGATCGAGGTATTCCGGCAAAAACAAAGATACCTGCGGCACATAGGTCACAATGATCAGGAAGATCAACAGCAACATCAGCCAGGGCAGCGCGGCTGAAATTACCCAGCCGATACTGCGACCGGTAATACCGGCTGTGACAAACAGATTCAGTCCAACCGGCGGAGTCAGCATGCCGATTTCCATATTGACCACCATGATGATGCCAAGGTGCACCGGATCTATGCCAAGCTGCATGGCGATCGGGAACAGAATAGGCGCCATGATCAGCAGGATGGCAGAAGGTTCCATAAAGTTGCCGGCAGCCAGCAGCAACAGGTTGACTACAATCAGGAACATCCAGGGTTCCAGTCCCCATTCGATAATCGTCTCGGCAATATGATGAGGAATACGTTCGGTGGTCAACACATGGGCAAATAACATAGCGTTGGCAATAATAAACAGCAGCATGATACTGACTTTGGCAGCATCCATGACGGCATGATTAATTTCCTTGTTGTGCAGGCTTTTCGGAAATGCCCAGGTCATTTGCCAGAGATTGCGTGTCAGCATGGCAAACAGGTTTTCACCGGATTTTTTCCAGGGAACATTTTTCAGCGGGCCGATATCGCGGTAGCCAAACACGGACACCAGAAAAGCGTAAACCGCTGAAACAGCGGCGGCTTCCGTCGGGCTGGCAATACCGCCATAAATTGAACCGAGCACGATAACAATCAGCATCAAACCACCGGAAGCGCTAAAGGCTGATTTCGCCAGCTTACGCAGACCCGGCCAGGGTTGAGAGGGCAGGTTCATAAATCGGGCGGCGATATAGATGGCAATCATTAATATGAGTCCCATCATCAGGCCGGGAATAAAGCCTGCCATGAACATGCGGGCTGCGGAGACTTCTGTTGCTGCCGAATAAACCAGCATGACAATGGACGGCGGAATCAGAATGCCGAGCGTGCCGGCATTGGCAATCACCCCGGCAGCAAATTTTTCCGGATAACCTGAACGCACCATGCCGGCAATCACAATGGTACCGATAGCGGCTACGGTTGCGGGGGAAGAACCGGAGACTGCGGCAAACAGCATACAGGCCATGACCGATGCCATTGCCAGGCCTCCGCGAACATGTCCGACCATATCGACGGCGAAATTGATCAGGCGTTTGGCGACTCCGCCGGTTGATAAAAATGAAGAAGACAGAATGAAAAAAGGAATCGCCAGCAGCGTGTAGTGTTCGGATAAAGCCTCAAATAACTTTAAGGCAATAGATGCCAGTGAATCATTGGAAAATAATAAAATAGTCGTAATGCTTGAAAGACCCAGGGCAAAAGCGATAGGCATGCCGATTAGCATGCAGAAAAACAATAAGATAAACAGCGTTGCAGTGGTCATGATTATTTACCCTCCAGAGCGCTTTCTTTTTTTAGTTCTTCAGCCAGTTTCATACTTTGCTTGGCTTCGTCTGTATGAGAAAAACCGTCTGATTTGCCGGTGACGATTTTCCAGAGCAGCTCTCACAGACGTATGGAAAGAAACACAATGCCGATAATCATGATGCTATGCGCCATCCAGGTGGGGATAGGCATATCCTCCAGTTCAATACCGATCATTTTCATCTTGCTGAGGTAAACCCAGCTGCCATAGATAAACAGGCCGCAGTAAGCCAAAGTCATTAACACGGCGAGAACTGACAGGGCGCGGCGTACTAATGGCGGCACGCTGCGAATTAATACATCAACACCGATGTGGGCACCGACTTTGAGCCCATAGGAAATACCAAACAGGACAAACCAGGCGGATAACAACAGGGTTAATTCCTGCGTCCATAGAAAGCCGCTGCCAAAGCCAAAGCGCATCACTACTTCGAGAAATACCAGCAGGGTCATAGAGACCAGTAACAATCCAATAATAAATTCTTCGGCTTTATTCAGGAGATTGAGGAGCATCTGTTTTATTCCTGTATTTTCTGTTGAGACTAGATTTTGTTATGGCAGGAAACTTATCTGCAGGACATCGGAACTGAAGGCAATGTCCTGCAGATGCAGTGGTATTATTGATTTGAATTATAAGCAGCTTCGATCAGATCGGCGCCAATTTCATCTTCAAACTTTTTCCATACCGGTTTCATGATTTCGACCCACTGGTCACGTTCGGCTTTGGTCAGATTGATGACTTCGGAACGACCGGAATCGATAATACGCTGTTTGTCATTAACGGCTTTCTGCGCGGCAACTTCATTACCTAGTTTGATAGCTTCGTCGAGTGACTTTTTCACTTCGCTGCGAATATCATCGGGCAGACCTTCCCAGAATTCCTTGGAAGTGACTACCATGTAATCGAGTACGCCGTGATTGGACTCGGTAATGTATGGCTGCACTTCAAAGAATTTTTTCGAGTAGATATTTGACCAGGTGTTTTCCTGACCATCAATGGCACGGGTCTGTAGCAGGGTAAAGACTTCAGAAAAAGGTTTTTTCAAAGGCTGTGCCATAACGGCTTCAAACTGGGCTGCTAAGACATCGGACGACATGATGCGGAATTTTTTACCTTCTGCATCAGCAGGAACCCGCATAGGAGCACCGGCAGACAGTTGTTTCATGCCATTATGAATATAGCCGAGGCCGACCAGTCCTTTGCTGTTGACGGAATTGAGCAGTTGCTGGCCTGCATCACTTTGCTGGAAACGGTCAACCGCATCCATGTCCTGAAACAGGAAAGGCAGGTCATAGATCTGGAGTTGTTTGGTGTAGCGGCTGAACTTGGATAAAGATGGCGCGGCCATCTGCACGTCACCGAGTAACATGGCTTCCAGCACTTTGTTGTCGCCAAATAATTGAGAGTTCGGGTAGACCTCTACAACCACTTTGCCGGGTAAACGTTGTTCTACCAGTTCTTTGAATTTGTTGGCCATCTGGCCTTTAGGGGTGTTTTCTGCAACAACATGCGAAAACTTAATGACGGTTGGTGCGGCAACAACCGAGGTACTGACCGCAGAAGCGGTCAGTGCAATCGCAGCAGCCAGAGTTGTTATGATTTTTTTCATTAATAGCTCCTAAGTGAACTTGAAGTGGTTTTTTAAAATGGCAAAGCCATCCATCAAGAATAGGAAAATTGTCAGGATTGTGCCAGTTGTGACCGGTAAAAAAATATAAATAATCGATTTATCAGTCTGAAAATCAGCTATGGTTGTTTTGATTGTTAGTGCGGATTGTCATGCTGCAGAGGAACTCATGGTCATTGCCAAGCAAACCCAAAAATGTAAAAGAGATGTGTTTTTTGTTTCAGACCGAACCGGCTTGACGGCAGAAAATTATGGTAAAAGCCTGCTCGCCCAGTTTCCGGATTTGAATTTTGATACGCGAACTCTGGCATTTATCGACAGTGAACAGCGGGCCAAATGGGCGCTTGAACAGATTAACAAGGCGAAACAACATGCCGGTACCCGACCTATTGTGTTTACCTCGGTGGCAAACAAGCCGCATAACCTGATTGTGACGGCTGCAGATGCGATTGTGGTTGATTTGTTTGAGACTTTTCTGGGGCCGCTGGAAAAAGCGCTGGGCATGGAGTCGGCTCATACTCAGGGCATCTCTAAAACTATCTATGGCAAGGACAGTTATCTGCATCGGCTGGATGCGATAGATTATGCGCTGGCCCACGATGACGGGGTACGACCGGATCAATATGATGATTCCGATTTAATTCTAGTCGGTGTCTCGCGCAGTGGTAAAACCCCGACCAGTTTATACCTTGCCATGAACTTTTCCCTTAAAGCCGGTAATTATCCGTTAACGCCTGAAGATATTGTCAAACGTGACTTGCCGGAGTGTTTGCTTAAAAATCAGCAGAAACTGGTGGGCCTGACGATCAAACCGGTGCCGTTGAGCCGGATTCGTCGCAAACGCCGGCCTGATAGTGAATACGCTTCGCTGGAGAATTGTCAGCATGAACTGGAAGTTGCGAGTGAATTGTTCAAACGCTATCAGCTGCCGGTTTTTGATACCACGGAGACCTCTATCGAAGAAATCGCCAGTAACGTGGTGCGTAGTCTGGGTATCAGTCAGGAGCGCCAGGGGTTTGCCTGATCTTTTCTCTGTTCAATAACAGAAACCGGTGGTTGTTATTTGTTAAGCACTCAACTGATTATTGTCATGGTAGCGCTGTATCTGGCGCTGATGTTTTTGATTGCCTATCGTGGTGACAAGCGAGGCACGGCATCTGCATCGCGCTTTCAGCCGCTGATTTATACCTTGTCTTTGGCTGTCTACTGTACCAGCTGGACTTTTTACGGGGCGGTCGGCACAGCTTCTACGGATGGATTGAGCTTTTTCACCATTTATCTTGGGCCGATTCTGGTTTTCACGTTGTTTTTTCCTTTTCTACAGCGTGTTATCGAGATTGCCAAACGCAATAAAACCACCTCAATCGCGGACTTTCTTGGCACGCGTTACGGTAAAAGCAATGCGCTGGCGGCACTGGTAACCCTGATTGCTTTCATTGGTACCATGCCTTACATCGCTTTGCAGATTAAAGCGATCTCATCGTCGTTTGATATGTTGACGGTGGGTGCGCAATATGGCGCCGGGACCTCGACGGGCGATACGGCTCTGTGGCTGACGATTATTCTTGCGGTTTTTTCGATTTTGTTCGGTGCCCGCTCGATTGATGCGTCCGAACATCATCCGGGATTGTTAGCGGCGATCAGTTTTGAGTCAGTGGTCAAGCTGCTTGCGTTTCTGGCGATAGCGGTCATGGCCTATGGTGTTCTTGACCGCTTATCACTTCAGTCACCGGAGGTTTTTTCTACGGCTTCGTTGTTATGGTTGCCCTTTGCCGATACCGACTGGCAACCTAAATTGCTGACGACCTTGCTACTGTCGGCGGGGGCCATTTTTTTACTGCCCCGCCAGTTTCATGTGCTGGCGGTTCAGGCGCGTGGTCATGAAAAACAGTCCCGCTGGGGCTTGCCGCTCTATCTGCTGATTTTCAGTCTGGCGGTGATTCCCATTACCTCAGCCGGTTTACTGGTCATCGGTGAAAAGCAGAATGCTGATCTTTATGTATTGCTGGTGCCAATGTCCGAGCAGTCGCCGGTATTTTCGCTGCTTGCCTTTATAGGCGGGTTTTCTGCGGCAACCGGCATGGTGATTGTCGCGACTCTGGCTTTGAGTACCATGGTCTCGAACGAACTGATTTTTCCAGCAATGGTGCGGTTTTATCACGGCAATGTCCGGCGCCGGGATTACCGTAGTCTGTTGTTTGTAAGACGGATGACGATTGTTGCTGTTTTGCTGATGGCATGGCTTTATTACGATGCCGGCGGTACCGATCGCTCTTTGCAAAGTATCGGTCTGTTGTCTTTTGCGCTGGCTATTCAGTTTCTGTCGTCGTTTATCGGTGCGGTTTTCTGGTATCGAGGCCATCGCCGTGGCGCGCTGGCCGGCCTGCTGGCCGGCTTAGGTGTCTGGATTTATTGTCTGTTTATCCCTTCTCTGGCCGCACTTGAATGGATGCCGGGGTTGATTCTCTCCTTGTTGCAAAGCGATAGTATCTTTAATCCGCAAGCCCTGTTTGGCTGGTCTATGAGTGACCCGTTAACCCATGGTGTAGTCTGGAGTCTGCTGCTCAATACGTCTTTGTATGTGCTGATTTCGTTGCGTATCAGGCCGGCTCTGATTGACCGCTTACAGGCAGCGGCTTATCTGGAAATGACCCTGCCGGGCGGTCGTGAAGATGCTTTTCAGCCGTTTCGAGTGGTTGATCTGGTTGAACTTTGTAACCGTTTCACCGGAGAAGAGCGAACCCGGCAATATTTTCAGGAACAGGGCTTTGATGTCAGTCGTGATGGCGCTCAGCAGGTGAGTGAGCATTTTATGCTGTTATCGGAACGTCTGCTGGCGAGTAGCATTGGCACCGCAACCGCTGAACGTCTACTGAATTCCCTGCGTCAAACCGATGGTCAGCCTCAGCAGGAATTGATTGGTCTGCTGGAACGCACCGGCCAGGCAATTGAATTTAACCGTGAGCTTTTGCAAGTCACGCTGGATCATATTGGCGAGGCTGTCAGCGTCGTTGATAAGGATTTACGTCTTGTCGCCTGGAATCAGCAGTATCTGAAATTTTTTGATTATCAGCCGCAGATGCTCAGGGTTGGCAGGCCCATCGGTGAACTGATTCGTATGAATATCAAACGCGGCTTTGGTCCGGGTTATGACGATGATGTGGAAGCTGTCATCGCCAGACGCCTGGAAATGTTGCGCAATGTGAACAAGTATTCCTTTGTACGCGACTGGCAGAATGGCAAAACGGTGCAAACCGTCGGTGCTCGCCTGCCCGGCGGTGGCTATGTGACGACTTACACGGATATTGCGGCCTTGAAAAAAGCCGAGAAAAGGCTGGAGGCGATAAATGAGACGCTCGAAGCCAAAGTTGAAGAA
>Ga0181582_10001211_pt1 | contig 19981 bp, 5 predicted proteins | sample 071ome_32_FD_132438 | JGI IMG/M metagenome (GOLD analysis project Ga0181582, IMG submission 132438) | Coastal salt marsh microbial communities from the Groves Creek Marsh, Skidaway Island, Georgia - 071405AT metaG (megahit assembly) | ecosystem: Environmental > Aquatic > Marine > Intertidal zone...
AGGCCTGAGCAGAGTGTTGGCCGTCTCAACTAAGTCGTCGAGGTGGCGACATAAAAAGGACTTGACAAAAGCGTTGGCTGGTTTGTTGTAAGCGATAAGTGGGGCGTCGTGTTGTTGCAATTCACCTTGGTCGAGGATGGCCACACGGTCGGCAAGCGTCATCGCTTCAATTTGGTCGTGGGTGACATAGATAGTGGTCGTCCCCAATTCATCGTGCAGACGACGAATTTCTGTTCGCATTTGATGGCGGAGTTCTGCATCCAAATTCGACAGGGGCTCGTCCATCAGGAGCACATTCGGTCGACGAATCAATGCTCGACCTAATGCAACACGCTGACGTTGACCACCGCTCAATTCCTTTGGCTTCTTGTCGAGGTGTTCTGCCAATTCCAACATAGATGAGGTTTCTTTGACACGTTCGCTCATTTCTTGGTCGCTTAAACGGTGTTCTCCTTTTACCATACGCAATCCAAAGGTGAGATTATCTTGGACACTCATGTGAGGATAAAGGGCATAAGATTGGAACACCATGCCAAGACCACGAGCACCTGCAGGGAGATGATTGACCTTTACTCCATCGATGAGGATTTCACCATCTGTCACTTCCTCGAGACCTGCGAGCATCCGCAGTGTCGTGGATTTACCACATCCCGACGGTCCAAGGAGGACTAAGAATTCACCATCGTTGATCTCAAGATTCAACCCTCGAACAGCCTCAAAACCATCTTCATATTGTTTGTACACATTTCGAAATTCTACGCCTACCATGTCATCACCCTTTTACTCCACCTGCTGAAAGACCTTCGATGAGGAATTTCTGGAAAAACAAGAACAGCAAGGCCACCGGCAAACTCACTAGCAAACTTGCTGCTGCAAAATCGCCCCATGCCTGACCCGTACTGGAAATCATCGATGCGAGACCAACTGGTAACGTGTACATATCGTTGGATGTGTTGAAGGTCAATGCGAGCAAAAATTCGTTCCATGCTGCGAGGAAACTGAACAAGGCCGTGACGGCGACAGCGGGAAGAGATAATGGCAACACCACCTTGGTAAAGACTTGGAATTGATTGCAACCATCGAGCACCGCCGCTTCCTCTAGTTCGCGTGGAACCGTATCAAAGAAGCCTTTGAGCATCCAAACACACAATGGCAGGGCTGTGACACAATAGGCGAGGATAAGGCCCAAATGGGAATTCAATAAACCGAGTGTTTTCATGACCAAGAAATAAGGAACAAGGATGATGATTCCTGGAAACATTTGCACCAATAAAAAGGCAAACATCGAGATATCACGCCCTGTGAATTTGTACCGACTGAACGCATAACCTGCCGGAATTGCGACGACAAGACCAAGCAATGTTGTTCCTAAACTAACGATAAGAGAATTACGCATCCATGTCCAAAAAGAATCACTACCCATGATTTTGGAGAAATGCTCCCCTGTCATCGGACCACCAAGCGAACCTCCTAACGCATTACCTGGTGAAAGAGCGATATCAAGAATCCATACGAGAGGCAGGAGAGTAAGGAAAACGAAATGCAACAACACAATATGAGCACCTAAAGACCTCAAACGTTGTTCAAGTCGTTGATTACGTTCAAGACCAAATTCAATGGCTGATAGTGACAGCGTTTGAGTGGACCATGCCGAAACCGGCCGCCCCGACACCCAGATCAACGCAATTGCACCCGGTCCAATCAACCACCCTTGCATCCAAATGTCAAATGCCGTGCGTGGCGAGGCGAGCAGACGAAGCAAGCCGACCAACAAAAGCCCACCACTTAGCACCAATGTGATGTTTCGAGATGTGGTTGATGCCTCTTCAGGTAACGTGTTCAACATCAGACCAATCAACAAAAGGCCACACAAGCCAAGTCCAAGCGTGCCTCCGCCCCTAAGAACATCGACGGAAAGAAGGAACATGTTGACCAAAAAACTCACGATAAGCCAACGACGTAGGGTGCTCACCTCGACCGGTGTGTACCATGAACGGACTGTGGACTCTTCGATCATGCTGCCGCCTCCGTTGCGTTAGTTCGCTTCATATAATTCCAAGAGAATGTGAGAAGCATCAGAAAAATCACGACAGACCATGCCGCAGCCACACCGTATGCACCGTCACGGAAGGCCACATCATACACATACGTGATGAGAATATCCGTTTGACCTGGCTCGCCAAAATAAAGGTCTGGACCTCCGTCGGTAAGAAGGTAAATCACGTTGAACATGTTGAATGTCCAAATGAATCCGAGCAGTGAAAGTGGAACAAGGGCACTTTTTAGATTGGGCAACGTCAAATGCCGAAACGAGTCCAAGGCACCCACTCCGTCTAACGCCGCTGCTTCATACATTTCTCGAGGCAGTGCTTGAAGAGCACCGCTCAAGGACATCATCATGAATGGAACACCGAGCCAGATATTGACAAAAATCACCACGATTTGAGCACCTGTCGGTTCAGCGAGGAAGTGAATATTGGTACCAAGAAGCTCGTTGACCAATCCTTCTGGTTGAAACATACCTTTCCAAACCAACACGGAAATGTAAGAAGGAATTGCCCAAGGTAGAAGCAGAATTGTACGGTAGGCTGTTTTACCCCTAATGTTCGCACGATGAAGAATCAACGCAAGAAGGAGTCCAAGTCCGATGTGGGCCGCGACATTCACCACGGTCCACACCAACGTAAACAACGTCACACGAAGGAATCCTGATGACGTAAAGACGTCGATAAAATTCGCTAATCCAATGAAGGCTTGGTCACCTAGATGTGTTGCATCAGCATCGGTAAAGGATAGCCAAAAACCATACAAGACTGGATAAAACGTCAACATCGCCAATGCAAACATTGCGGGAGCGATGTAGATATGTGCTGATTTCGCATGCAATCGTCCTGCTTTAACATCCATTGCACGCCCATATCCAAGAAGCGCAACGAGTGAAAGAAGGATCGCTCCCAACGCAAACATCACAGGCGATGTGTCACCGGCAGAAGGAAGTACATCCCCTACGTTCGTACTCAATGTCGTGTTCAACAGTACACCGTTTTCACCAAGAACTTCAACAGTATGCTCGACGTTTGGCATCATGCCAGTCAATTGGCATTCGATTTGTGCTGTGCCAGACGGTATGAACCGGGTGGATGAGGTTCCAGTCATCTCGACGCCGTTCGCACGACATGAATCATAGACAGGAAGAGAAGTCGGTACATTCGTTTCGGAAAAAAGGGATGTGTGCAGGACATTGTCTACATACACCTCGTAAAAAGATGAATTATCAGTCGTGAAATTGAGTGAGACCGTTCGATACCCTTCGTTCGAAGGTGGTGGTGCTGCTCGTTGAAGATCATCCATCAAGGACTTCAATTCAGAATTCGCACCCTCAAGGGCAACCTCTGCAGTAGCCACTCCAGTATAGGCCTGTTCAAACGCCGTAACCAGAGGGCCATACACCATCGCCATCCCTCGAGTCGTCGGTGCTGGGGTGCCGACCTCAATTTGTTCGAGGAAACCTGAGAGAACCTCGTCGTTGTTGATGTCAACATCATCGGTCAAAGAAACATGGGTCGGCAAGGTGTAGGTTTCCAACGCAAAGGACTTCTGAACGTCGCTGCTAGAGAGGTATTGAGCCAGCTCTACCGCTGCGATTTTATGAGCACTTTGTTTACTCACTGTCCATCCTTTGTAGGTAACCAAAGGTGCAACACGTTCCCCAGTTTCCTCAATCGTAGGAAGGATGGCTTGGCCAATATCTAATCGACTGGCTTCGTAGGTTGCCCAATTCCATGGGCCATCGACAATCATAGCGGCTTTTGAGCCGATAAACTGATTCTTCATGCCTTCTGTTTGTGTCCCTGTAGCCACCACTTGATGTTCGAGTTCAAGATTTAGCAACCAATCAAGAGCAGCAGCCGAGCCGTTTGAATCAAGGGATGGCTCTCCTGCCGCATCGAAGAGAGAGCCGTTGTAACCAGCTTGGAATCCAAACCACCAGTACGCAGACTTCACTGGTAAGGCAAGACCTTGTACATCTTGATATGTAAGTGCTTGAGCGGCTTGAAGAAGGTCTTGTTGTGTCCAAGTGTTGTCTGGATATGAAACGCCACGTGCATCAAAAAGGGCCTTGTTGTAAATCAGCGATAGGGCGTCCTGGCTTGCAGGAACACCATAGAGGGCGTCGCCGTACCTCATAGCATGAAGAGCTCGTTCGTCGTACGCACCTCGTTCGGCTGGAGTTAGATGAGGGCGTAAATCTTCGAGGAGTGGAAAACCATTGACCCGAACTTCACCGATAGCACCCAATTGATCGCTTGACAAGCGCATTAAATCTGGAGCTTCCCCACCTTGTGCTGCGGTCATGAAGAGATTATCAGCGTCGCCGAACGGAACCAGGGCAACCTCAACGGTGATGTTTGGATGCAGGGCCTCATACGCACGGATGCTTTGCATGAAGACATTTTCTTCCTTGCTTTCGGCAGCGAAGGTGTGCCACACCTCGAGAGTAATAGGACCGCCATCACCGGTTCTGAGGTCGTTTGATTCATCATTGCCACTTCCGAGACAACCTGCAACGATGAGATTGGACAAGAGAAGGAGTCCAAGAATCCCACGAACCCACCGATAGGATGGACCACGAGACATATTACGCCGCTGTTATTCCACAACTTAAAGGTCTTGAGCGATGCATTCAGTCCCGTTGTTCAAAGGTATTCTGTGGCCATAACCAAGGGTGCCGATGGTCATCAAGGGATAATTCTGAAATCGCTTTCAGTTCCCTTCACTTGAGCCAAGGCCCAAGAATGGAAGTATTCCAGTAAGGTTCTTTTCTGTCACGATGGGAATATTCGCCGATTCAAATGCCTTCGATGACGACTCTCGTGTTGGGAAGAATCCAATGAAACGGCTTCCCTCAACCATCATTGATAGATCCATTTCAGAGTCGCCAACCGATACACAATCGCTTGCATCAAACCCATTCATCTTCAGCAATTTATCGATAATACGCCCCTTTTTTGAAGCGTGAAGCCGACAAATGCCATCACTTGTGAGATAGTCATTTGAATCGAACTCAAGACCGTTCGCAATCCAATCATCTACTTTGAGCATTCCAGCAATGGATTGAACAAAGATGTCGACGCCAGCACTCACGATAGCAATAAAGATACCATGTTCTCTTAGGGCAGATATTGTTTCACGTGCACCAGGCATGAGTTTTATCCCAGCATATGCTCGAAACAAATCATCTCTGTGAATATCTTTCTGCACGGATTTCCAGAGCTGAATATCGAGTTGCATGAATTCAACATCACTAATCTCACCGCGGATAAAACGCTGTAAATTTACATCGTTGTCCGTGCCGAAATGATCGTGTAATGTTTTCCATGAACTCACGGAATCGACCAACACTCCGTCGCAATCGAATACGACAATTCGAGGTGTCGAATACTCCATGAGTCGTGCCACTCGTTCAACCTTCAAAGCATTCACGCTAAGGGAGCTTGGCTCCCAAAGCGTCCGCACTTTGCATCGTCCTCAAGTCTGTTGACCTGAGGGTTCAGTGTTCTACTTCAAGCTCTAGGGTGCTTTGTTGTAGGACAAGTCTTCGTATGTCTTCAAGACAGTCGTTGATTGTCCAGCAATAGCAGGAGCATAGGTGATCGACACAGTAGCCTTCTCAAGAGGAGTACCCTCTGGGTCGTGTGTTCGCACAAAGATTGTATCACCGGCACTGAAGGTTGACTTGTAGTTCGTTCCTTCCTTACGCAGTGTTGAATCAACGAACATCACAAAGGCATCGCTGTTCTCTGGGTTGTATCCGTAAACACCGTTGCTGTCTGAAAGACTGAATGTCTTGGTGACCGTTGAACCAGAGGCATTGGTGTAGATGATTCGAACTTGAACTGCTTGAGTTGCAAGGTCGGTCTCTGATTGACCAATGGTGATTCTCCAGTGACCTGTTTCAGGGTCAGTTGCGTCGTATTCTTCAATCTTGAAGGTCACTCTTGGTGTTCCCTTCACGTCAGTATCTGCGAGGCTTGAAGCCCAGACATAGATGACACCAGAAAGAACCACAGTGATTGCGACCATGAGAATGGTTGCGATTACCGGGCTCACAGCACCTTCATCGTCAGCCATTGATTGCTTCTGAACTTCTTCTTCGTCTTCATCACGTCGTGATGTGAAGGAGAGGGCGGTAACAAACAATCCAGCGAGGGCGACTGCCATCATGCTTGGAGCAAACGATGGTACCGCAGATGCACCAATTTGTCCTACAATGATCGGTAGGGTTTGGTTTGTTGCGATGAATTCGCTTGCTGGTTGGTTCGCATGGTTACAGATATCAGCAGTTGCGGAACTTGACATGACGTTGTTACACCAGTTGCTGTCTTCGAGGAGCGGTCGTCGCTGTGAGGTCGTTGTTCCGTTGGAACCGTATTGACCTGGTTTGGACCACATATCACCTTGAAGGCCGCTGTTCGTTGCTCTGTGTGAACCTGGCTGGTCGATTTGGAATCTCTGTGTGACAGTTGTTGTCAAATCACATGGGTTTGTCAAACAAGTCAACACATCCATTTCAACCCAAACTTCTGTTGTGTCTCGTGTGATGTAGACATTGTCAGTGATTGAAATTTCTCCACCGTAATCAGGAACTGTGTAGTAGCGAGCAATTTCTGGTTGTGAGTGACCATCAGTGTGGAAAGTCACCTTGAGCATGTGATCGTAGGTGTATGGACCTTCGTCACCGCCACCGCCAACCTTCACAGTGACTGGTAGGTACGAACCAGTCATGAGTGAAGTTACGCCGTTCCAGCTGAACTTGGTCGAGTCATCGAAGTAATAGTCTGGCACAAGTTCTCTGACGTTATCAACACGAACACCAATTTCCTTGGTCACCATACCTTGTTGGTAGTTAGCGATAGGCATAATCGATGTGTCATAGTTTGGCACATACGATGGTGCGTTTAGTGTGTCACGGAGAACCAATCGGATTTGACAGAACTCTGAACCGACTGGTGGAATTTGGTGAATACCGTTGTCGTTAAGGTAATCAATTTCCCAAATTCTTGCGTTGGTTGTTGCGTCTGGAACGAGTTCAAAGATGAGATCGTCACCAGAGATGGTCGTTGTGAAGTAGTTTTGATACTCACATTGATCAGTTGCTTCAACTGTCCAGTAAAGGTCATCCAATTCATGGTCGATATCATACTTTATCGCTGACAAATCGTAGGTCAAGTTGTCCAAGTTTGTATCATCTTCCATCAAGGTGAGCATCCAAGGCACGTTTGGTATCGAACCATTGTTTGCTTGCATGACAACCTCATTCTGTCGGTCCCAATCGAGAATAACTGGAGCGTCATTGACTGGTGAGACAGAGAAGGTCACATCGAGTGGATCTGAGTCTTGGTTCTCTGAACCGTTGTCTGTCACGACGAGGGTGACATCACAAGCACCACCAAGTTCGTTGCTGGTGTTTTCAGTGATAACGAGTTCATAACCATCGATTTCAACTTCGAACGCTGTACATGTCGATGGAACTGAAGCAGCCCATGAGTACGATTGTCGGTATGGAACTTGCTCGTTCGCCTTGTCTCTGATGTAGGATTGTGATTGGTTTGCAAGAGCACCGAGGTACTTCTTGTGGACGCCAAATCCTTCTGGGAGGATGTTATCGAATCCATCGTCAGATGAGAAGATTGGTGTACAATCAATTTCGTTGACGTTACAAATCTCTGGAGCGTCGTTGACATTCTCAATGGTGAAGACAATGGTCTTCTCGTCCATGAGTCCGTTGCTGTCAGTTACATTGAATGTAAATTCAATGGTTCCGAATGCATCTTCGACAGGTACGATTGAGAATGTTTGTCCGCTAAGTGTGTATCCTAACAAGATGTTGTCGTATGCGTCAAGGTTTGAATCGATAACCTGCCATGTAAGCGTTGATTCTTCATCTTGCACATCATCAGCAAGGTCAGTCAAACTGAACGAGTAGGTATCGATTGAACCATCTGCATCAGTATCATAATCTTCAAGGATCGATATATCCGTGAGTGTTGATTGAATAACTGGACATGCACGTGCGATGTCTACAACACCAGTGCCTGACGATGTCATGTACACATTGTTAGCAAGTGAAACATCTTCAACAACGGTCCAATCAATTTCACAGTCAGCATCGGTCATTACCATGACGTTGTAATCTGTTGCACCAGATGGTGTCGTTGTACCCTTGTAGGAACGGTACACGAGTACTTCGTCATAGAGGGAACCGCTGCTGAGGTCACCGTGCTTGAGTTCAAGGCTCACATACTTCTCAAACGATTGAGCCACTTGCATGGAATCGATTGTTTGTGTTGGGTGAACCGTTGTGACGGTTGCTGTGGTTTCTTCTTGAACAAGTGTGATGATGTCAACTGCATCTGGTGTTCCACCAATTCGGCTGAATGGAATCTCAAATTCGAGAACATCAGTTCCTTGAGCAAGGCCGATGGATTCAGTGCTGAGTGAGCTTGGTCCCCATCCTAAGAATCCGTAACTGTACAGGTCGTAGGATGATGTGCTGTCTGCCCAGAGGACGTAGTTTGCACTAAATGGCAAGTCATGTGCACCACCCATTCCGTTGTAGCCAGTGCTTGAGCCACTGCCGTCAACGCTGAGGTAGATGAGCACGTCACCATTTGTGAGGTCAACACCAGTCAAACCAACATAGAGGCTGTCAGCAACGTTGTATGTGATGTACATGTTGTCTGTACCGTCACCACTCATGTTACCTGGCATAGCGTATCCGGCAGGGTTGAGTTCATTGCCACCGAACCAGTCGTCTGTCGAACCATCCATGTTCATGACTTCTGGTTGGAAGGATGTTGAGACATAGGATGCCCGGCTGTTATCGCTTGACATAATCATGAGAGCAACATCATTTGTTGGAGCAGCTCCAAGGTGAGTTGTCTCAATGTTGAACAGATTTGCCTCATCGATGACTGCAGTTGAATCCACAAGCAACTCACTTGGGTTGAGTGTGTGTCCGATTGAAGTCACATGAGAACTGCTACCGGCATCGATTTGGTATGTTGTCGAACTTCCGAAGGTCATGTTCTCAATTGAACCGGTTGAATCTTCGGTCTTCAGTGCGGTTGTTGCATCTGAAACGCCTGTACCGAGGTTATCCCATCGGAACACAGAGTTGTTTGCAAACACACCAACGTTTCCTTCGACATCAAGTGGGTAGATCCACGTGTCATCACTGTTGAGCAGGTAGAGACCAACACCATCTGTGGTGTCAGCTGCAACACTTGCTCCGAGCGAGTAGACCTCAACATCGTCAGTGTAGATACCGTAGGCATCACCAGTGATATCCGCATCGCCTGTTAGGCTGAGAACACCAAGTTCCTTGTGCACACCTGTGTCATATCCTGAGATTGTCGTACCGTTGAGGGTAAGGCCATTGAATGCAGAGTCAGAGAAGACACCTGTTGTGCCGCTCGCACCAACACCTGTGAAGGTTGAACCAACATCATTGACATCACAATCATCGATGACCATGGCGTTGTCTTCGAGCGTAATTGTGTTTGAACTCGAAGAGATGCCTATTGCATCACAGTCAGCGTATGTCACACCAACTGCTGAAGGTGCAGTTCGGCCAACTGACAATCCAATGGTGTTGCCAGAGACAAGTGCATCGGAGGATGATGTCGAACCTGTTGAAGATTCAGTCACCTCAATTGTTGCACCACCATCACCGTATGAATCATTCACGTACAACTTGTAATAACCTGGTGTGGTGTAAGTTGCAAGCGGGTGGTAACCAGCGTTGTTGTTGAAGGTGTATGTTGACCAGGAGTTGACGGTAGTTGTGTTGTTGAGAACAACGGAGATGCTGATCTCATATCCCCAACTATCTGTGTCTAGGTCAAGGGTAGCCTTCTTGCCACTTCCAAGGTTCCAATCACAAGTGTCACTGGAACGGTAGTCATTTCGGCCGATTGAGCAGAGTGAGGTTCCGCTCGCTGGAGGCGTAGTGATTTGTTCCATGTAGATACCAGAGTATTCTGTGTCAGTAATTGTGTTATCAGTGATAGCACCGCTACCTTGGTAGGTGTAGATACCAGTGGTATCTGCCTGTTGTGTCACACCAGTAATTTGGTTTCCGCTGATGTTGAAATTGTGGGTCTGATAGATGAAGAGGAGGTCCTCGTCTCCACCGTAAATTTCGTTGTTTGTAATGTCAACATCTTTTGTGTTACCTGGATAGATAGCAACCGCAGAACCACCACTGGAGGTGTGGAACACGTTGTTATCAATCTCTACACCTTGAATTTCATTCGAGTTGTACAACCAAATGTCTGCAATTTCTCCACCATCGTTGAAGGTATTTCCATTGATAGTGAGGTTATCAGATCCAACTTCACTTGAACTGTGCGTATAATAGTAGCCAGAACGTTGTGAGAAGACACCAGCGCCACAATTGTTGAATGTGTTGCCAGAGATGTCTGTTCCTTCGACACCGTTCAAGATAATACACATGTCACTGTTTTGAATAGCATTGTTCAATGGCGTGTAACCCTTGTAGTGAGTAATCGTACTGTTTGTGACATCGAAGAAGTCCGGCATGTAGTACGTGTAGTATCCATACCCAACACCTGAAGTCAATGTTTGAATTCCGTCGAAAGTTGTGTTGTTTGCTTGGAAATTCCATGCATAATACGTATTTCCAAGGCTGACACCATTTAGCACACCTTCATCGTTAACCGCTGCTGCAGTCACTGATGCATCGTTCATGTAAACCTCAATTTCTCCATAATAATAGTAAGGATACATGTAATTTGCTAGGTTACTACCATAGGAAGCGGTAAAGATGAAATCTGTTCCGTTCCAGTCGTGTTCTCCGCTTTCAATATACCAGTAAGGTGCGTCCATCATAACAGTTTTACCAGACAAGTCGCTTCCGTCGTGTGATCGATAGTAGCTCCATTCCTTGAATCCGGATGGTGAACTGTATGTGGTACTGCCGTATGAACTAATGTACGAGCGGCAAGAGGCCACTTGAATGAAAGACGTACTTTGGGAGTTGTAACAAATTCGAGCATCGAATTGGTCGACCAAATCTATTGTTTCTTCATTGTTATATGAATCATCGACGAGGGAAAGGGTTTCTTTCGTGTACCTGAAGTCGGCAGTTGACGATGTGTATTCGACTTGAGCAACTGTTGATGCAGTGTAACCGTTCAATGACGGACTGACTGTACCAGTGCTTGATACGACATCGGTGATGAATGTGATTCCTGATGCTTTACCATTGGAATCAGTTATCTGAACACCTTGTATGTTGCCATCTCCATCACGAACGACCACAGAGGTGTCTGAAACAGCCGAAGAACTGGCAGTTACTGTGATGTTAGCAATTCGCATTCTGTTCAGTTTACCAGAACCTGTCACATCAACTGTCGATAATCCAAGGTCGCCTTCAATGAAGTCGATAACTGACGAACCTGTGATGACAAAGTCATTGTTCGAGTTGCTAAATGTCGAGTCTTGGATAGTGATTTTACCTGATCCGGCAGTTTCGATACCCACATCATTACCCATAATGGTAAGATCTGAGAATTCGAGATCTGCTGACGTCGATGAACCATATTCTATGGCAGGACCTGCAATATTTGCAAAGGAACCTGTGAGTTCACCTGACATGTCCTTTGCATAGTACACACCAGCCTTTGCTTGACCATCAAGGTCGAGGTTCTTCAAATCCAATGAACCTGAACCAGAGGTTGAAACAAGAACACCATAATCACCGTTTGTAACATTGACTGATTCTGCAGAACCTGTGCTTTGACCTGTGACAATCATTCCAGCATTTGTTGGACTTGTGATATCGATGTTGAGGAAGTCTGCTGCTGCAAAGTTTCCGCCGATATCGATACCGTTGTTTGCACCTGTGATCTCTCCGTTCTTGAACATTGGAGTACCAGATTCACGAACATAGGCTTCATCAACAAGGTCTGAAGCATCCGAGGATGCTCGAGCGACGAAATCCAATCTGTCTTGATAGTTGTCAGCACCGTTGTGAAGGAAATCCATGTAAATGGTAACCTTAGACAAGTTGCTTGCTGAGATATCAACGACCGGGAAGGTCATTCGAGCTCCAGAACCACTGCTCATGTAATATGTGTAAGCGTATGCCATACAGAGACCGTAGTTTGTTGGGTAACCATTTGCAGCATAGCTTGGTGGGTTACCAACGTTACCCGGCCACGAGCCTTGACCGTTCGAGCCTTCAGGTGGTGAGTTGACACCACTGAACATGAATGAAGGTGAGTAGTATCCCCACCACATGTATGGGTAGTAAGCGTATGAACCAGTAGGCGTCACACCTGGGATGTTTTCCCAGTCAAATCCGAATTGATTAGGAGCCTCGTAGTATCCTGGGTAACTTACACCTTGTCCAAGCCAATAGTAGTACATGTAGTAGAAATATCCGTCATTCCAGTTGTAGTTTGGACCGTAATTGTATCCGTAGTAGTTACAATGCCAGGATGGAGCACCACCGTTTCCGCCGTCGTAGTTACCGACGTGAGAGTATGTGTTGATCGCTGGGTCAGAACTGCTGTATGGATAATATCCGATATGTCCTGGGTTTGTAACGTTCCACTTGTTACCTGCATTATCGGTTAACTCGATGTTGAGTCGGTCAAAGATGAGGTACCACTTCGAAGTGGAGTAGGAATAGTATGGATGCGCATCTCCGCCACCGTAAATTGCGTTGGCACCGATTTGGAGGTAGTTGTTTCCACCGCCAAGGAATGTCGATGCATCAATTGCATATGTCTTCCAACCAGCATTCTGTCCTGAGAGCAATGTGCTTCGGTACACAGTAGGCAAGGACATACCACCATAGACACCGATTCCAACATCGTTGTCAGTGAGGGTGAATCCATCGACTTGAGGAGCACCGTTGTACGATTGAATACCAACAGCAGCGTTCTTTACGACGATATTGTTGATTGAACCACCTGATGCTTCAACCCAAAGAGCTGTACCTGTTTGTCCAGTGTTTTGAATGGTTGATGAATCAATATCGATTGTACCACCGTTAACTTTGACGGTTGCCATGTCATCCGATGATGCTTGAGCTCCGAAAATTGTAGCACTGTTGCTCATCTTCAATGTTGAGCCATCACCGATGAGGAGTGCACTGTCGGTTGAACCGTCTTGGTACAAATCTTTGATTTGGGAACCGTTTGTGACGTTAATCATACCACCTTGTAGATCGAATCGCAATGGATTCGCTGAAGATGATGCTCGAACAATTGATCCATCAAGTCCAGTAATATCTGGTGAATCGGTCAATCGGAGTTCACCGCCTTGTGAAATGGTGATCACAGGTTGTGTTGTTGAGGTACTTGTCACACGTAGCACACCACCCTCGATGATGATGGTACAACCATCAATCTCGAATGATTCAAGAACAGAAATCGTAGTTTCTTGGAATCTGAATGTGTTCGTGTTTGAGTTGTAGTTTGGTGCAAGCGTCAAGTTTGACGCAAGAGTACCACAGTCAAGAGTTGGGTCCTCGAAGGTGAGTGGAGCAGGGTACAATCGCAGTGCTGCACTGTCACCAACTCCGAATGAACCAGAGTTGGTCGTTGCTGAGTACCATGAATCGCCAACAAGTGTCTCGTTGACACCGGCAGGACCTGATGCACGCAAGTTGTGCTTGGTGTATTGTGTTCCATCGCCGTCTTCACTAATGACCCAAACTTGTGCTGAACCATTATTGGTATCGGTCACCTTTTGGTAAAGGTTGACTGCCATTTCGTTGTTACTGCTATCAACAAGTGTTGCCGAAACGGTGTGACCTGACTTGTTTGACTGACTCGAACCTACAATCTTGTATGCTCGAATCCAAGCGAGCCCACCGTAGTAAATCTGTGAAGGGTTGCTTGATGAACCGCTGATTGAAACTGGACAGTTTCCTGTTGATCCACTGGAATCAGAACAGTCATTTGAGTTCAAACTTGCTTCAACAAGAACGAAGTCAGTACCAGTTCGTGCTTCGACAACATATGGACCACTGCCTGAGACAGTCGTACTTGAAATCGAAACTTCACCGACGCTGAAATCAGTGTATCGGCCATCGAAGACGGATTGCGAGGAACTGCTGTGGGAGAATGTACCTCCGTCAACAATGAATGTGTTTCGACTTCCAGAGGATGCACTCGATTTGATGCTTGCAGCTGAAACCGCTTCAAAGACGATATTCCAACCGCCACCCTGCAAGTTGAAGGCGTCAATGTCGGTGTTGGTGATTTTCACAGGCTTACCAGTGATATCATTCGCAGCCCAATCAACGTCTCCACCAGTGATGTCATTGAAAACGCCAGGGTGAACTCTTCGGAGGGTAATCTTGTCGGATGTTAATCCGTCAAGCACCATGTTGTCTCCTGAAGGTCCGTTACCAGTCTGTGACCAGCCACCTGGAATAATCCAGAGATCAGCTGAACCAAGGTCAACATCGATCATTTTCAGACTACTCATGGCATTGATGCCAGAGTTAGCGTATGAATCAGCATCAACATTGTAGATGTAGACATCGGAGTTTGTTCCGTGCATAGAATCAATAGCCACACCAGTTTGAGCTGATGGGTTGGTCACTGTGATGTTTGAAAGAGTAACATCTTGCAAATCAACATCGATGAAGTTCACATACGAGTTCGTCACAGTCAAATTCTCTGCATGGAGAGAACCTGAGGAGGAACCTGGATAGTTCACGATGGCTCCACCCCAAGTGGTACCGTCGGTATTACAGTCTTCGAGTGTACCTTCTATCAAGACGACATTCGCATCTTCTGGGAAGTTCAAACAAGCTTCATCTGCTCCATCGATGGAGAAATCGGTCATGTATACACCGGTGCCAGCACCACTTCCGTGACTGATAGCGGTTTCGACATTCGAAAATGTGACGTCGCTCAGTGTGAAGTTACCTGCGTTGTTGTTGGTGTAACAGGATCGGGGGCTACCAGTTGATGTATCGATACATGTCACCGAATGGTCTCCGTGTCGGCTACCTGCTGAAATTGCTGCACTGGATGTGTTTGCAATATCAACAAATGAGAACTGATGTCGGTCATCTGTTGATGAACAGTCGTCAGTGAAGGAGAGACCCTTCCACTCTGCACCGCCTGAACCTTCAAACCTGATAGGATTGCTTGAGTTACCAATAAACTTGGCTTTCGAGCATTGACCGTCGATGGATATACCCTTGCCGCTGTCAACTTGAACCACAACACCAGGGTTGATCGTAAAGTCGGAACTTATCGATACATAGTCAGATGTTGGGTGTAGTCGAATTGGGCTATCGGTGATATCCCATTGTGGATCGGTCGTGATGGTGTTTGTGTAAATGTCTGTACCCTTACCTTCGTATGGCATGACTCTGTAGTAAACACCACAATCGAGGCTTGAAGTTTGGAAACAGTAGTAACTCGAGTAGATGGACGACCATGGTGAAATCAAACCTGGTCGAGCATATGTCGAGCCACTGTACGGCCATGATGGATAGTGCCATGTCCATTGGCTTCGTAGAGCACTGGTACCTGATGTAGCAAACCACATGTGACCTTGACGTGCAACGTTCACTCTGTGGTTCGTGTTGTTTCCATCGTAGGTTGTTCCAAAGTACTCGAATTCGAAACCGTTCGGCATGTCGAAGTTCTTGTTACAGTAGGAGGAGTATGAGCTCCAGTAGTAGAAACAGTAGTATGAGTAAGGGAATCCATTCGATGAACCCTGTAGTGCAGTATCATAGTTCACAATTTCAACAAGACCCTTGTCGAATTCTTCCCATCCGTGTGAGGTTGAGTTTGTGTGAATTCGGTAGTTGCTTGTTGTTGGTATGTGACCTGGGTTAGCATACGATGTCGACGAGGACGACGAAATATCTGCACCCTTGTTACGTGCTTGGTTCATGTAACCGATTGACCAAGAGTTGTAGGTTGCTCGGCAACCGTTGTTGTACTTGAATTCAATTTCGTTGGTTACGTCATAGAACACTGCTTGAACGGTACATTGGTCGTATGTGTAGTAACCAATGTCACGCCATTCAACGATAAACATCTTGTTTGGATCGCCTCTGCTGAACGAGTATGTACTTGAGTTGTTGTAGTTAATACCAGTTGTAGCAGTACTTGTGTCTCGGGAAGTGAATTTGTATTCAACTTCATCGTTGACTTCAAGGTCTTCAATGTCTGCTGACCAAGTACATGATGCCGATGCACAAGCAGTTCGGTCTAAACTACCGCCAGGAGGACTCAAAAGTTTCGAAGTCCAACTGCCAGTACCACTTGAATTTGTGATTCTGTAATACAGTGTTGGGCCAACGCCTGTGGTTGCAGTTGTGTTCACACCTGATGGCGGGTCTCCACCGTCACTAATGGTAACCGAGACACGTCGGTCCTTTGCGTGTGAGTCAGCCATAGGTGTGTGATCCATGTCTGGTGCGGTTTGGTCTGGTAGTGGCTTGATGCTGGAAACCTTGTAAGTGATGTCGCCAGTGCTTGCCATTCGTCCGTAGTAACCTGCAGCGAGAGCGAATCCTGACCATCGGTAGGTCGAACTTGACGCTGGGTTGTTGTAAATGTAGTAGTATGCCGGAGTACAGCGGCTACCAGCACCTGAACCAGTGTATCGAACGAAGTAGTAGAAACCATTTGTTCCAACACAGAGTTGATTCGCTTGTCCGGAACCACCTGAAGCATTGAATTCCCATGTTGCGAAATCACCTGTGATGTCGCCTGGAATCATGATTCGGTATCCTGCGGAGTATCCGTAACTGTAAGAGTACGTTGCGGAAGAGCCGCCGGAGAGTTTCTGGTCGATGTCCGGGGAAGTACCTATTCCAACCATTGCCCAGTCGTTTGCAGTAGAATCGTAAACCATCATGATGTTCATGCCTGGTCCGTTAACAGCGTTTAGACCTGGGAGGTATCCGCCGTCGTAGGAGTGGAGTGCAGTTGTTCCTCTGGCACCGCTTGATCCCCAACTACCGCCAGTTCCGTAACTTGTTGTGGATGAAGTGGAATATGGAACAGTGTTCCATCGGACATACCAGTTGTTGTAGAAGTAGTTTGAACTGGCTGAACTTGTGTACCAGCAGGTTTGGCTGCCTGTTCCACAGTTGGAGACGTCGAACTCAAAGTAGTACTCTGCGTTTCCTTCGTAGTACGTCATTTGTCGGTCGAGGAAACCTTGAGGCGAGTAATAACTTCCTGCGTGGACATCGGTTGTCAAAACAGTGAGCTTGGTGTCTCCTGTTGGTGCATTTGCTGGGTCGATAACCCAGTAATCGTACGCACCTGCTGAACCTGCAGATGGCGTGGTAGCGTTGTTTGGTCCGTTGCTACCTTGGTTCAAATCTTGATAACTCCAGTAGTATTCCATGTAGTCACCGTAAGATGCATCCGCAGTGGTAGCCTTGAATTTACAACTGTTTGATGTTGACGAACATGTGCCGATGGTTGTAGCACTTGTTGATGTCCAGGTTGTAGCGTTGTTCTTTCGGTAGTTGAGTTTGACACCGTTGGATGATGTTGTGTCAATACCACTCAAATCAGTCAAGGTGATGAAGAATGTTCGCTCACCCTCAACATATGATGCTTGTCCGTCATACTTCGGGAAGTCTGCTGTTGGAGCGTCTGCATCAGTACCACCTGTGTAGGTGATTGCGATGTATGAGTTTGTTGTACCTGAAGCGTAGGCGTATGTGTACACATATGCACTCGTGTTCGTTCTCTCACCAATACCAACGGTTGCGGTGTTTGTTTGTGCACTCGTGATGTGACTCACACCACCGGATGTTGCTGCACAAGCAGTTGCAGAGTTACAGAATGTGACGGTCTTCCAACCAGTTCCTGAACTGCTAACGGTACCTGCTGATGGTGAGTTACCTATCGCTGCCACCATACTTCTCGAAGCGGTACCGCCATAATTGCTCGTGAGATAACTAGCACTAATCGGATTCCCGTTACAAGAGTTTGTGGAAATACCATAATTGTATCTTGCATCAAGTCCACAGCCTTCAAGGACGCTTACGGTGAATGTGACTGATGATCCATAAGCATAGGACATGTATTTCTTCCACTGGATTTGGGAAATATTTGCTCCAGATGGAAGTGCATTGGATGATGTAAATGTGTACTTGTGCCATGGCACGTAGTAGTAGGTGCTGTAGTATCGGTAATGGTACCTGTATGTGCTCGAGTAACAGTACACATAGTAGATGTAACAATATCCACCTGCAGCACTTGAAACTTGGATTGTTGGATCAATACCAAGTGGGAAAACTCTGTCATCACTGAGAATCCAATCTGCTTCAACCATTGTTTGAAGGATGACGTGGTTTCCATGTACTTGCACGAAGAATGTTGCTATGTAAGCCTCAGTGGAGTAAGGCTCGATGATTGTTGGGACTGGAATCTCAACAAAGAGTTCGCCAGTTTCGATGTTTCGAACTTGGAGAGCATCTTGTGTTTGGTAGACTTCAGTTCCTATCTCGACATCACCGGAGTAGAGAGCGTAGCCTGCAGGTAGTCGGAGACCTTCTGCAAGACCGAACCACTCTTGACCGTCCAAGAGGTGAGGCTTCTCTCGAACGACGAGGATTTGCTTGACCTGGGTTTGCTCAACGAGGTAATCGAGATCAAATCCTTGTCCGATAGAGTATCGGATTGAATTTCCGCTCACTGTCACTCCACCAGTTGCTTCACCCGCATCGTAAGGGGTTGGTGCAATTCCAGCTTCATCGAGTGTGATGAGCATAGGTGCGATACCAGTGACGATTGGGTCAACGAATTCGTTCGGTTGAACGATAACGCCACCGCCGGCCTCTGGTGCAAAGGCTGTGAAGAAAGTGTTCTCTGACACTTCATATCCACTCGCAGTTGCCTTCACATTTGTGTCGATGTCGTGCCAAACACCGTAGCTGTCCATGTAGTGAACTGGCTCATTGGCAATCAATTGCACAATTTCGCCGTCCTCTGTCAAAAACGCCTTTGTGTTAGCATCACGGAAACCTTTCAGTTCCATGTCGGCATCGTATTCATATTCTAAATCCTGAATGGTTTCAGGGAGTTTGAAGTAATCGTTCTCGTTTTCGCTTGGTTCAGCGGCAACGAGTCCGGATTCTTCAGAGTTGTTCTGTACGTAACTGCTCATTGGCATTAAAACCATGATCAAACACAGAAACAGTGCTACTCCGATTCCACTCAGGACGGTTGTTTTCTTGTTTTTCTTTATTGTTCCCAACATTGTCATTCACCTCATACATACTGTATGCAGAGCATAGGAGGATTTACACTACTTATATGCATTGGGGTACAAAATCTTTGAAACCGTTGGTCGTAATCGACAAACATCGTGTAAGTTTTTCAAAATTATGATACGTATTCAAACATAAAAATCTCAAAAAAATATCATTACCAGAATAACTTGAATTTGAATGAATCACACATTCTTTTCTAACAATGAAAAATCTCATCTGTTGACAGAGGACTCCCAACCCCTACTCAACCGCTACAATTGACGTTCGAAGGTAACGAATTTCAGTCTAAAAATAGACTTGTTCCAACAACTAAATCTTCTTTAGATACGAAACCTTCGCCACGACATCAAATGATCTTCGAGGTGGATTTGAGGTTGTCCAGTGTCGAGTACGGTTGTTCTCTTTTCCAGATGAGAATCTATCGCTGATACAATCAAGATTACCAGTGTTGAAATCAACCACGGCGCAACTAGGTCTACTCCATTTCAAGCAACCTTGCTTTCAAGGTAGCCCTCTGACCTCCACCGAGGCCAAAGGCTCCTCTTAGGCATGTGGGAATCAGTAATCCCAGTCTTTGCCTTCGTCGCCGCCACCATCACCACGAGATAGGATGAATCCACCAGCAACGAGTGCAATCAAGACGATACCGCCGATGACGCCCCATGTCCAACC
>Ga0181582_10001213_pt1 | contig 19974 bp, 14 predicted proteins | sample 071ome_32_FD_132438 | JGI IMG/M metagenome (GOLD analysis project Ga0181582, IMG submission 132438) | Coastal salt marsh microbial communities from the Groves Creek Marsh, Skidaway Island, Georgia - 071405AT metaG (megahit assembly) | ecosystem: Environmental > Aquatic > Marine > Intertidal...
ACAGATGCAACTGTCAGAGGGAGAAGGGCGGGCGGGCGGCTCGGGCCTGCAGCACGAACGACCGCCGTGTCGGGGCGGCAGGCGGCAGGTGGGAGCGGGGGCACACGTTGATGCAGAGGGAGAGGCATACCTAGAGAGAGAGAGAGTGTGTGTGTGTGGGTACGTCGGACATCGGATCGTGTGTTGACCTGCCTGCGGATGGATTTGTCGACAAATGATGCGCCAGATAAAACACGTTCTCTTTCTCTCCTCAACACGCTCGCCCTATCCGCGGCGCCCATCGGGATATTCCGAGGCAGTAACACAAGCGCAAAGCGCCGAGAGACGCAACGGACACACGATGGCGTCGTCGTGCAGCTTGTTCACGACTCGTTCCGTAGCCCGTTCACCTCCCAGTTGCAGCCAGACGACACGGCCGGTCGTCGTTCCGTCGCAACGGCGTCACATCGCATCACCGGAGTGCTTCTTCTTCCCTGGGCCAGGCTTGTCTGGGATCCACCGTCCGCAGCGGCGAGTCGCGTCGCACGCGTTGCCGCCCGAGTTCAAGGCATCCATCGATGACTTTGTCACTTCGAACAAGATCGTGGTGTTTATGAAGGGCAACAGGGAGATACCGCAGTGTGGGTTCAGTAACACGGTGGTTCAAATTTTGAACCAGTTGTCAGTACCTTACGTCACCGTCGACATTCTCGAGAACGAGATGCTTCGGGCGGGGATGAAGGAGTATTCGATGTGGTGGGTGTTGAGTCTCGACCGCCGTGCGCTCGCTCGCACTGAATCTCTCGCACGCTCGCTCACTCGCTCACTCGCTCACTCGCTCACTCGCTTGGATCGTTCGCCAGGCCCACGTTTCCGCAGGTCTATGTGGACGGCGAGTTCTACGGTGGGTATTGAACTCGACCGACGTGCGCTCGTGCGCCCTGCCGTTCTCACTCGCGCTACACGCTTCGCTCGTTCGCCAGGCGGCTGCGATATTATGATTGAGTCATTCCAGAGCGGCGAGCTCGCAGAGTCGCTGGAGATTGCGCTCAACAGCTGATGATTCTCTATGGAGCCGCCTTGTAAACCCTCCCAAAGAGCTCGTGCTACACGATCTGGCCGACCTGTCGGTTGCGGCGGCGGCACAGCTGGCCAGGGCGCACGACAGCTGCTTTTCCTATTTAAACCTGTCGCAATCCGCTGAGCTTTACTGCCCTTCGGCCGCAGCGACCGGTCTCTGGAGGGGGTAGTAGTTCTCAATGTGGCGAGTTGCGGGCCGCCGACTGCTGCGTAGCGGCAGGCAGGCGGAGTTTTCGGCGACGATCCTTGCTGTGACCGGAGCAGCGGCCGTCGTCTCCTTGGGAGGCGTCACGGTCGCTGCCAGCCACGACGCTCTCGCTCCCTCCTCGCCGTCTCCTGAGACGCATTTTCGGACGGCTGCGCTGCTCAAGCTTCCCGGTCGACTCGCAAGGGACGTCTATACGGCGGCATCCATCACCGCCGACTATCTGTACAGCCTGCGGGACCTCGACCCGAAATCGACAAGCTATGAGGACGCGATTGCAGCGTGCCACGATCGAGGCGCGCAGCGGCTCCTCCAGCTGTGCTTCTCGAACGGCGGCATATACATAAAGCTCGGCCAGCATATCGCCATGCTCGATCACCTCCTGCCTGAAGTCTATGTGACCACGATGCGCAATAACCTGCTCGACAAGTGCCCGGTTTCCAGCTGGAAAGCCGTGTCGCGGACCATCCGAGAAGACCTCGGGCGTGAATGGAACGAGATGTTCGAGCACATGGAGCGGATCCCGGTGGCAAGCGCCAGCCTCGCTCAGGTCCACAAGGCCACCGACAAGGCGACGGGCCGCAAACTGGCGGTCAAGGTCCAGCACGAGGACCTGCGAGAGACGAGCTCTGTGGACCTGATGGCCATCGAGGGTCTCGTCAAATTGGTCCGATGGCTGGCGCCGGAGGCGGACTATACGTGGCTGACGCGCGAGGCGAACGAAAACCTCCCGCGCGAGCTTGACTTCCGGATCGAAGCGGAGAATGCCATGATGTGCAAGCAGATGGTGAACTCGTCCAAGGCGTTGAGAGGCCGGGTGGACGTGCCCGAGGTCGACCTCGCCCGGACGTCCGCGCGTGTGCTCACGATGGAGTGGATCGACGGCGTGAGTGTCTCGGACAAGGCCGGGCTGAAGGCGCTGGGGTGCAACTCGAAGGGCTTGGCGAGGGTCATCGCCACATGCTTCAGCGAGATGATCTATAAATTTGGGAACGTGCACGCCGACCCGCACATGGCCAACATGCTCGTGAGGAAGCGGCCGGGCGGAAGGCGTTCTACAAGGTCGTCGTCGTGGCAGCTGGTGCTTCTGGATCACGGGTTGTATCGGCGGTTGGACGATGAGTTCAGATTGGAGTACGCCAAGCTGTGGAAGTCGCTGATCCTGGGCGACGTCGCTGGCATCACGGCGAGCGCGACCAAGATGAACGCGGCCGACTCGGTCCCTCTGTTCGCCGGGATGCTCACGCAGAGACAGTGGCGCGACGTCACCAAGTGGGAGAAGGGATCGAATAGATTGCGCCACGACCGGACTGAGCAGGAAAAGGAGGAGATCCAGGACTTTGTGGGGCAGCATGCGGCGGAGATCGGGAGCCTGCTCGCCAAGCTCCCCCGCGAGCTCTTATTGTTGCTCAAGACCAACGACTGTCTGCGCAGCGTGGACAAAGAGCTCGAAGCCGGCTACAACACCTTCGTCGTCACAGCTCGGGAGTGCGTTCGGACGATCAACGCCGATGCCCAGTCTCGACGGCCCGGCTGGCGGTCGACGCTGGCGGGCCTCAAGGACCGACTCGGCCTCGAGGCTCGCCTGCAGGCCATGTCGCTGTACTCGCTCTTCTTTTCTTGATGAAAACCTGTTGCGTTGAAGGTATAACACCGATATAACAAGACATCCTGCCGTCACGCCATCTGGTCGAGTGCCGCCAGGGCGGCCATCAACTCGGGCGAGAGCACACACGGCGCGCCAGCGCTCGATCGAAGCGCTCCTTCCCCGCGCATCATCTCTCCAAGCTCGGATGCTGCGCTCACGCCGGCCTGGATGAGTTGGACAAGGACCTCCTCGCGCCGGACGGCCTCGGGCCTTCCGTGGTAGGGCGAGCAGACGCGAGGGACCATGGCCTCCCTGACTGGCAGGGCAGGCACCGTGAACATCTCGAGCGGCAGGGACGCCAGCGAGGGCACCGTGGCGCGCCCAGAGTCCTCGACGGCTCGGAACAGGGGCGGACACCCAGGCGGACGCCTGATCCCGATGCCGTAGCCGTACTTATCCAGGTCGATGGTCAACGAAGGCGGAAAATTCACGACGCGGTTCGTCTGTTGCGTGGCCCTATGCGACCTCGACCTCGACGTCGGCCTGGACGACGACTTGGGCTTGGCCGCGGACGCGCCGGTCGCCCTAGGAGTCCTGTTCCTCGACTTGGCGACGGTGGCGGGCGTGGGCGTGGCCGCCACGGTCGCCTTGCCCGCCGACCCTACCGACCCCGCCGACCCCACCGATCCCACGAGCCCCGTCTTGCGCGCGCTCGCACTTCCAAACGTGACTCTGCGGCTCTTGGGCTTCTCTGCCGCCTGACGCTTTGCGTTCTTCTCGGTCGTGAGCGTCGTGGTGGACGCCCGCTTGAGGTGACTGGGCGTCTTGTTCGTGCGGTTGGCACCCCCGGCCCTCTTGCCGGTGGTCGGCACGGCCCCGCCCGCCACGGGCGTGAGCACAAGCCCGGGCGTCGTCACGGCGTGCTCTGCGGCCGTCTCGGCCGCCGCCTTTGTGCAGTTCCTCGGCTGATTCCTCCTGCCGACTGCCGGCGTCACCGTCGTGTCGACAGCGACATTGTCGCTCGCCGGCTCCACGTTCTCCTTATTGCTGTCGTCCGCCTTCGCCTTCGATCTCGCCTTCTTCGCGGGAGTTTTGGACGGCCGCGACGTCGCCTTGGTCTGCTTCGATTTGCTACCTCCTTTGAGCTCCTCGGCCTTCTTCTTCGTCCCCTTCGTCCCCTTCGTCCCCTTCGTCCCCTTCGTCCCCTTCGTCTCCTTTGTCTTGTCCGTGTTCTTGGTCTTCTTCTCCCGCTCCACCCTCGCCAGCCGCTTCCTCTCCCGCTCCGCCCTGGCCTCCTCCGCCTTTTGGAACCGCGCCACCTCCTCCACCGCACTCAGCGACCTTGCTCTCCTCCTCCCATCATACGAATAGTTCACCACGTCCTCAAAGTCCACCATCGCCTTCTCTCCAGGCGGATGGTCCTCGATGCGCGCGTCCCAGTTCCACGGCATCAAACTGCGAAGCTCCTTCAGCTGACGGTGCGCCGTGTTCTTGGCATCATCGGCACGGTCTTCAGTCGCCTCAATCGGCGCACCCATTCCGGCCGCACCGTCGGCATCGTCGGCAACGGCAGCGACGGGAACGACGGCCGGCGTCGCCTCTGACTGCACGTGCTCGACCGGAGCACTCGGAGCGACCGCGACGGGCGGCACCGTCTCTTCGACGACTGCAGGGTGGTTGTCCATCCTCGGCTCGTCGTAGCTACAAACCTGCGTGTGCAACGCAGCGAGCGACAGATGCTGTGAGCGATTCGAAATGGACCAGGACGGCCGGATCCGCGCGACCCGTGCGGCCCGTGCGCTCCGCCGCGGTGCAGCTCCCAAACACAGTACAAAACGCCCACACCGGGGAGGCAAGACACATCAACGGCCAAGACGCGCGGGCTGTGAATTCAATTTTGGCAGTTGTGAATGGGGCAGCTCGACACGTCTTTCGGGAGCCTGGGGGACCCCCAACGTTCTGTGGAGGGTACGTACCTGTGGGGTATTCTATTCTCTGTATTGGATCTCTGAAGATTGCGTCGAGACCGTCGGTCGGCCGAGACCGTCGTCCTCCTTCGCAGTGGCCTGAGGATGACCACAGAGCAGCCTGGTCCCGATCTCCTCCACCCGTGCTCTTTGGGCGTCTGCCTGCCCGATCCCGCCCAGAACGGTATCATCGACCGAATCCTTACCCGTACGTCATTGCCACGGCGCCGGAATCCCCCGGCAGGGCGCTCCATTTCACTCCGTTCATTTCAGCCACGTTGGCCTCGTTTCCGTTTCGGCACGCCTCCTCGGCCTCGCGCCGTGCCTTCGCCCGCCTGCATCTCGGCTATCCCATTATCGCGATCTCACTGACCGATTACCCACCTCAGGATTGAGAGAAATGCTGAGCCTGAAGCTGCAGTCCATCGCCCAGAGCCGAGTCTCGACTCGCGCCCAGTCCCGTCGCGCCGTCTCGGCCGTCTCTGTCGTCGCCTCGGCCGCCCCGAACGCCCCGAACGCCCCGAACGCTGCCGAGACGACGGCAACGTCTCGTCGTGCCGCGGTGACCACCCTGCTCGGTCTGTCCGCCGCCATCCTGGCCCCGAGCGCCCCGGCAAACGCCTTCCTCGGCATCGGCGAGGACCCCTCGGCAAAGTACGTCGAGCAGACACAGACGATGATCGACGCCATCAGGGCTGCGCTCGAGCTGCCCCCCAATACGGACGAGCGCGAGGCGGCCATGTCCGGCGTGAAGAAGCAGACGGTGGCGTGGGTGAGCGACTACAGGCGCGACCCCAAGTTTGCCGGACGCCCGTCGTTCTCTCAGATGTATAGTGCGGTGAACGCGCTGGACGGACAGCTCGTGTCGTTTGGATTGAAGGCCAACTTTCCGGCCAAGAGGAAGGAGAGGATGATGAAGTCGATCGACGACGCGGAGAGGCAGCTCAAGCGCGGCCGCTAAGTTTTGATTTCGATTTGCAATTCACATGCCCATATGAAATGTTCGGTACATTCGTCGTCGTATTCGTAGTATACTACAGTCTCTACGCTTCGTCCAGGTCGCCGTTGTCGGAGAGCGACCGCATGTCGATCCCCGGGATGTTGTCGATCCCCGCGGCACGGTCGCTCGGCGCGTCTGACGAATCAAAGATCCCCCGCAGCTCGTCATCAACGCGCCCACCATCCATTTCCGAGAGCACGTCCTCCTCGTACTCGCTGTCGCTCGCAAACGGATCGTCCTCCCGCTCCACATCGAACCGCTCTCGCAACTGCCGACACGGAATCATGTTCCCGCCGCCGTCCATCCCCAGGAACATGAGGTAGGAGTACGGGTGCTGGAACGGCGTGTTGACGATGGGCTCGTCAGAGTCGAAGTCCGCCAGCGTGATCTTGTCCAGCAGCTCCTCCGCGACATACGCCACCGGCGCATCCAGCTCCAGGCTATCGTCCTCCAAGCTATCAATATCCACCGGCCAGTCCGCCACGTCCACCAAGACGTGGTAAAACACCTGATCCGTCCCGTACACCAGCGTCCCCGCGTTTGTCGTCCGCTTCCACACGTCGTCCTCACAACAGCAAAAGTCCCACCCACAAATCACCCCCCGGTACCCCTTGGCACTATGCACAATCATCTGCCCCAGCGAGAACGCCGGCTCGCCCACGGGACAGAGCATGTTGGCCTCGGCCGACTGCTCCTCCAGCTCGGCAAGCTTGTCTCTGAGCGCCGCCGCCGCAGCATAGTCCTCCTCTTCGATGGCCTTGGACAGCTTGGCGCGGATAGACAGAGCAGCCGGAGCGAGCGCCCCGAACTGATCGCTTCGCATCCCGCGACGCGATCCGCACCCGTACCCCTTCTTGGACTGCATCATCCGCAGCGCCCCGTCCACCTTGTTCCGCCGGTCTCGCAGCTCCTTCACCTCGTCGAAGCGGTCATACGTCAGAGCACGCTGCAGACGAGAGTCAAGCTCCAACTGGAGCAGGAAGAGAACCACCTCCCGGTTCACCATCGCAGACTGCTCTGCCCGCGGCGGCGTCGCGTTCCTCGGGTCGCCCTGGTTCTTCCCGTTCTTCCCGTTCTTCCTCGGTGGCTGCGGCGGCTGCGGCGGCTGGTTGGAGCTAAACGCGGACGACGAGTTGGCGACCAACGCGTTCCCGAGTCTGCTGGCCCGTCGCCGGTAGCGCTGCGAGTGCGCTGCGGGTGGTGCGGCTCTCCAGAGTGAGGAACATGGCCGCAGCGCGGAATTCCGACCGTGTGCCTGGCTCGTCGTGGGCTGGCGCCCCGCGCGTCCCGCATTCATCGGTATGATACGAGCTACAGCAGCAGGACACGGCTCGTGTGCGACAAATGGCGGCACGGAGAACGCGCGCGAGGAGGTTCCGTGAACGTTCTTGGGATTCACCTCGGACGAAGGAATTCAGCCTCCTTCGTTTTCGCTTCTTCGTGGGTCGGTTCCCAACCGATTCGTTTCGTCTCTGTCGTTCGTCGGTGTCGAGAATCGAGAATCGAGAACGAGCGAGAGTTGAATGAAATGCTTCGTTGCAAGGAAATCCCCGGCCGGGACACGCGGGGTGGGTCACTCTGAAAACGAATCCATCGTTCCGCTCCCTCCCAGACAGCCCAGCCCCCCAGTCATCATCATGCGTGGAAGTGCACTGCGCCTGTCCAGAGCCGGGATCGCGGGCGCAGGCGCCAGGAACGCGACCAGTAGTCGGGCGATGGCACCAACGATAGCGATGACAACGGGCTCGCTCTCTGGCTTGGCCAGTCGTCGTCCCGCCCAATATCACCAACATCACCGTCCGGCCCTCTCTGGACGTCCCCTCCCCGCCGTCTGCCGGGCGTCCGAGGACGACGACAGCGCGTCGGCGTCGTCCGCGGCCCCCCGCTCGGACGACGTGCTTCCAGACTCGCTGACGGACGCCATCCACGAGTCGGCCAAGGCGACCGTCGACGCCATGAACTCTGGGTTTTCCAAGTGTGTCGTTGAGATCCTGCTGCCGGACTTTTGGGATCCGAACTCTGGTCCGGTGTACAGCGAAGAGGGAGACCAGCAGCGTTTCTGGAAGATGACAAAGCGGTTTATCGACGATGTGGTGGCCGAATCGGCCGAGTCTGCCAAGGTCAAGGCCATCTATCCGGACGCCGGCGTGGCGGCGATGCTGCGTAATCAGTGGGATGATGCGTCGTTCTCCGTGGCGTCGCTGAACGACAGGAAGCCGGTGGACGAAGAGGACGAGCTGGTGGTGATGGCGGCGCCAGACCCGCCGTCGCTGGATGATATCGTCAAGATCAGCAACGGGCTGCTTCCCACGCAGACGCTGGTCATGTTCAATCCGAGGTTGGCGAGCGGGGACGTGGGGGTGGGACTGGCGATGCGGCGGTTGCGCGAGCGGTTTATGGGCGAGTTCATGACGACGTACAGTCTGCGGCCTATTGGGGACATTGGGAGCGTGTTCAAGCGGTTTCCTAGCCAGTGGCAGGTGTTTATCGCGGACAAGGATGCGCCGGGGCGGTATGTGCTGGCTGCGGAGCGGCCGAGTCGGCCCGGCGGGGAGGAGCTCGATCTGATCGTGATGAACGCGTTGGGCGGCGGCGACGGGGATGGGGAGACGGGCGAGGAGCTCGGGCTGGGCGATCAGGTGAGTCTGTTTGCCCGACAGATGCAGCGGTTCATGAAAAGTCTGACGAATTGATTGGTTGATTAGTAACGAAGGGTAGGAAGTGAGGGAGGAGTAGGAAACGTGTGGGTCGTCGGGTCGTCACGTTCTGACGATCTCGTCCAGGGAGACGACGCCTGGCGTGCGAGCGTAGCGCGAGTGGGCGGGTGAGCGAGTGGGCGGGTGAGCGGGTGAGCGAGTACGCACCGTCGAGCTCGATGCCGCCGACGAGACTGCCGAGTCCCGAGTTTGCGCAGAGGAGGCGGATAATGCTCGAGTCGAAGTTTCCCGTGAGGAGGGCGAGGCTGCGGAGGACGTCGAATGAGTCGCCGACGATCGACCCGAGGGACTTGGCGAGGAGGTTGCACTTGTCCGCCGTCAGGCAATCGATGATGTAGGAGTTGGGGCCTTCGGGCACGCCGAACTTGCACAGGCTTGACCGGGAAGCGTCCGCCGCGACGAGGGTGGGTGCCACAAGAGCGAGGACGAAGAGGACCGGGACCGAGGCGTAAAGTCGGACCCACGTCATTGTCCGCGACGACGGTTGGTTGGTGGTTGGGTCGCTTTTCGCGTTGTCGTTCTCTCTACGGGAGGGTCACGTGCCGTCTTATTATATATCCCGGTAGAACGCAGATGAAACGGAAGAAGAAACCGGCCTGTGTTAACAACAAACGGAGAGAATTCGAGTTCGGTGTGGTTCGACTATACCAGAAGCTGTTTGATCTCTTCCTGGCTCCATCGGCCCTCGCCCCCGCCGACGCCGTCGGCCTTGGCCGCCTCGACGAGGGTCTCGGCGTCGATGAGGAGCTCGGCGCCGCAGTCGGGCAGGCTTCCCATGAAGTCCAAGGCCGCGCGGAGGTTCGCGGCGTCAATCACGAGCCTGGGCGTGACGATCGCCTTGCAGAGCGCGGAGGACACCGAGACGGACGACATTATGTTGGTGGCTTTGACGTCGAGCGCCTCGCTCTTGAGGACGCCGCAGAAGAGGGCGACCGCGGCGGACTCGAAGGCGCGCTTGTCCACATCGCTGCGTGGGGCCCATACCTTGACTCCGACGAGTCCAGGCAGGTCGCATCCGGGCGGAGCGACTTCTGAGGCCGGTCCGACGGCGTGCAGAAGCGTCGTAGACGACGACGACGACGCGGCCGACGTTGCCAGCTCGCACATCGCCCGGACGGCCGCACACGCGTCCGACAGCTCGGCCTCTGAGTACACGGGGTAGAGTGACGTGTCGTAGGCGATCTCTTCGTCGACCGAAGACGTCGACGGACCGATGACGAGGAACGCCTCCAGCGGCGCGCGAGCGTCGACGTCTCGGGTGTCTGCACCGTCGGCAGCGTCCTGGCTCTGAATCCATTGGGCGCCATTCGAGCCCTCACAAAACGCGACAACGCCCTCGAAAAGCCCCAACGTATCGGGCACTAGTTCTTTGAGGGCCTCGTCGCACGCCGGATCGTCGGGGTTCGACTCCAGCCGAGCCGCAGCCTGGCCGAACATCTGCTCCCAGACAGTGACCTCACGGACCACCTCGAAGAACGTCTCCCAGGCGGCCAGCTCGGGGGACAGAGACCCCAGACTATCAAAGTCGAGGCAGCTCGGCGGGATCACCTCGCGGAGCAGGTGCAGGCCGGCGAGCGCCCCGCGAACGCCAGACAGGGCAAAGTCCCGGCAGAGCGCCACGGCGGCCGCCGTCGCCTCGCGCCGGTTCTTCGGGTCGAAAAACATCCAAGAAATACTCTCCGCTCTGGTCACGGGCCCTCCAAAGCTGGAGCGCCTCGACCTGTCGCAGAACGTCTGCGTGGACGCCCACATCTCGCCCGCCTCGACCCCGATGCCCTCGACGCTGATGCAGGTGGCCAGCCACTGGTCGCATCGCGAGCTCACGCTCTTCCTGATCTCGATGCGCTCGTTGTACGTTGCCTGCTCCAACAACAGCTGCATGGTTGTCCGTCGCAGCCCTTTGCGCAAGTGCACCAGGTAGGTCGGCACCAGCTCGTACGAGGCCGAGTCAATCAGGTGGATCACGTAGATCCACACGAGCTTCTGCAGCCCGTCGTTCGTGCTGTCCCGCAGAAGGGACCCATTGTCGTCCGCAATCGCCATCAGGTTCATCCACCCCAACAGCAGCGCAAGGTGCGCCGAGAACCGCATCAGCCCCGGCGGGCAGTCCTGTGCCTCCTCCGTCGCGCCGCTCGGCACGATCCACCGCTTGAGCGATTCCACGAGCGAGTCCAGCTCGCCAAGCATGAGATCGACCTGCACCTTTCGGAATCGCTTCGTCTTATCCGTCGACTCGATGCCCCCGAATTCGGCCGCGCCCTTGTGCACGGCCCCCGAGAGGTCCCCTGGCATCTGCGCCGCCACGCCAGGAATCGGAAACGCGGTGCCCGCAGTCATCGTACCCTGGTCGTCTACGTCAAAACTCGGATCGTCTGCGTCCAAATCCAGATCGTCTGAACCCGCCTCGTCGACAGCCATGTCGACGCTGACCGACCGCGACCCGAGCATTCCCGTCTTCCGCTCGTCACTTCCACCGTCACGCCCCAGCAGCTCGTTATCAATCTGGAATTCGAGCCAGCACCGCATCACCGCCCACAGAGAGTCCTCCCAGCTCGTGCAACCCAGCATCGCGTGCTTCACGTCCCCCGACAGGACCCCGTAGAGCGCGCTCTCGTACCGCCCGTGGCCCGCCCCCTCCATTCGCGCTGCGATCGACCGCGCCGCGTGATAACACGCCCACCGCCACATGATCTTATTGCCCCCCTCCACCCCAAGCGTCGCACTCTCCACCTCCCCGGCCAGCGTCTCCTCCGCGCCGCCGTCGGTCACGTCTGCCGCCTCTGCCGCGTCTCCCAACGGCAGCGGCCCGTGCCTCCCGCACCCCGACAGCGACGCCGCTCGCCACGGTTGACCCACGTACCCACACACCTGCGACGCCAGTTGCAAGCGCCCGGACCGCACCAGCCGCCAGAGCACCTTTGCCAACCGTTCTTCGTCCTTGGCGTTGTCCTTGTGCAGCGCCCCGTCCTCCCTGACCCGCGTCATCCCATCCGGATCCAGCTCCCGCACCAACGTGTCGTCCGTATGGTTCCCATCCAGCTCCAACCGCGTCTCCTTCCACACCCCGTCCTTCCTCCCCAGCCCCTCTGCCGGATCCACGTCCTCCCGCCCCCGCTCCTCTTCCAGCCAAGCCACCACCCTCGCCGCACGGTTCAGCACCCCGTCCTGAAACACGAGATCCGCCGCCCGCTGCCGCAACGTCTTTTCCATCCCGGCACCCGAGACGAACCTCCCGCCCATCCCCGCCGGGTACGACATGTCCTGGTGACAGGGCATAGCATCGACGGGGTCGACCCCATCCGCCGACGTCGCCGCCGACGCCGACGCCATCGCCCCCGCGGCATCATCTCTCGAGTGCGCGAACAAGTAATACAACAGACTCCACGTCCTCCCTTCGCATTGCAGCTCCTCCGCATCCTCCCGCCGCTCAGCACGGCACGCCGCGTCCCCGGACGCAGACGCCAGCTTCCCCAGCTGCTTACCCCGCTGCACCGCGATACCCCGAAACGCCTTGATCCCCTCCGACAACGACATCTCGTGCGTGAACAGCCGACGCATCACCTCCTCAAACTGTGCCTCCTCCGGATGGTCCGCCCCCAGAGACGACTTGATCCGCGTTTGATTCGCCTGCACGTTATACGTCCCATACGCCGCATCGGTCATATCAACCATACCGACCACGTCGACCGTATCCGCCGTACGCGTCGCATTGGTCTCCAACGCCACCAATGACGCCGTCGGCGGACGGAGACTCCTCCTCACGTCACCCCCGTCGCCCCGGCCCCCGCCACGAGCATCGACCGTCGACTCCAACGTGAAGAACACGGGGTTGGTCCTGCTCGAGAGTGAGACAGGAACGGCGTCCGCACCCCCCCGAGAGGAAGCGCGCGTCGTTCCCAACGTCGCAACGTTCACGCCAAACATCGGCGAGCCTCCCGCACTCGGCGGCCTACTCCCACGCCCCCCCTTCTCGCCAGGGACAGGCGACCCCCGGAAGATCGGATTCGCGTTCCAGTCGGGGTCCGAACTCATCGTCTATACGAACGCGCTCGGCCAAAAACCGAAATCATTTGTTCTCGTCGTTCTGTTCACGGCACCTCCTGGCACGCAGCCGGCGGCGATTTTCGGGCCAGACTCGCACCTGTACCTGTCGAGTCACACGTGAATTCATCGTGGCGCGGCCGAATCGAGGGAAATTGGAGGGAAACTGGGGCATTTCGTGCTGGAGATCGAAATCCATCGACTGTCGCGCTTCTCTGGGCGGTTCAGCCCGCAGCTCGGTCGGTGGCGTTGGCTATGAATATGCACGGAATGAAAGGTTGGATCCGCGTGCTCGCGGTGGCCCTTGCGTGTCTGGTGTTGAGCTGGTCGAGCTGTCCTCGCTGCTTACACGTCGGCGCCTCTGGGCCGCGGCAACCCGACGACGACGGGAACGTCCTCGGCGAGATTGCGAGCGGCCGGCGTCTCGCGTGGGTGTCTCTGGATGACGTCAAGGACGTGAATGGACAAGCGTCGAGCGGCCGTTCCGGCGGCGGTTCCGACGACGTGTATGCGATGGACGACGAGGACGACAACGACGACAACGACGACAACGACGACGTCGTCAGGGAAGGTCAGAATGAATACGAATATGTGTATGACGATGTGTACGAGGACGTGTACCACGGGGAGGAAGCGGAGGAGGAGGGCACTGTGCCGGTGTCGTTCAGCGTGCTGACCGAGTCGGACATTCGGGAGAAGGATGTTTTCGCGTCGCGAATGCAGGAGGTGATGGCGCGGCGGGCAAAGAAGCAGCAGAAGGGAAAGCGGCGGCGGACCAAGGTGAAGGTGAGCACGCGGTACCTGGCGCCAGAGCGGGGCTCGAGCGGGCGGGCCGGTTCGACGGGTGCTTTGCAGCGCTCCCACCAGAGTACATTTCTCGAGGTGACGTTCTTGACGATCGGTATGGCGTTGTCTGCCGGGTTTGGTGCTGTGCCGTTCTTCTTCGTGAAGAAGCTGTCGCCGACGATGAACGGGCTGGCGACGGCGGTCGCGTGTGGGGTGATGTTCGCGGCGTCGTTCGATCTGATCCACGAGGGGCAGCCGTATGGGCCGATGATGGTGATTATCGGGGTCGGGGTTGGGGCGGTGTTCATCAAGGCGATGCAGAGCTATCTGGATTCGCTGGGGGACGTCTCGTTCGGCAAGCTGCACGGGGCCAAGGCCAAGCGGCTCATTCTGATCGTGGGGATCATGGCGGCGCACGCGATCGGGGAGGGGTGCGGGGTCGGCGTGAGCTTTGTCGGGGAGAAAGGGTTCGACCAGGGGCTGTTGACGACCCTGGCGATCGGGATCCACAACATTCCCGAGGGGATGGCCAAGGCGACCGTGCTGGTGTCGCAGGGCGCGACGCCGGTCGAGGCGCTGTTCTGGAGCGTGATGACGTGCTTGCCGCAGCCGTTGATGGCCATCCCGTCGTTCCTGTTCGTCACATGGTTCGAGTTTCTGCTGCCGGTGAGCCTCGGGTTTGCGGCCGGGTGCATGATTTGGATGGTGTTCGCCGAGCTGCTGCCGGAAGCCCTGCAGGATTGCGACGCGGGGCATGTGGCGAGTGCGGCGACGTTCTCGGCCGCCGGCTTGGAAGGGTTCCGGATGCTGATGGAGGGGCTGGATGAGACGTATGGCGGTGGGCGGAGAGGGGCGGGAACGGACGAGGTTTCGTTTGACGACCCCGACGCCGCGTTGGAGGGCGCCTCTCGGTTTCTGCCGAAAGACATCAGGCTGTCGTTCGGCCTGGTGCTGGGCGTGGTGTCTGTGGCCACGTCCTGGGTGCCGCACATGGCCCGCATCACCAACGCCACGATTCCGGTCGTGCTCGGTATGGTCTCCGTGGTGATGGGCCTGATCGGCGTCCTGCCGATCGGGAGAGACCTCTTTTTCGACACCAGCGATGCCCCCAGGTTGCACGTGGTGGCCGCGGCGGCCATCGGCATGGTCGGCATCGTGTTGCTTCGCAACATCATTCTCGACCGCGGCTACGCCATGCTCATCAAGCGACGCGAGCGGGGCGACGGATTCCTCGGTCGCGTCAACAGCCACGGCAACGGAGACGGCAGCGGCACCGGGAAGGAGAATGGCACCCACCCGACGATGTCTGCCATGAACGTGGGTCTCAACCACCGACTGCCGTCCCGAAAATACGCCTCCTCCACGGCGTCCATGGCGTCGATGTCATCCAACGCATCGCACCCGCCCCTCCGCGCCCTGGCCGTGATCCTCGTCGTGACCTCCATCCTCCATGCCATGGTCTGTGGCGCCCAGCTCCAGCGCGTCGGCCCAGAGTACGGCGATTTTTCCTCCTCCTCCTCCAAGACCCACGTGGACGCCGTCTACCTCGCAGACATCGGCACCCCCGTCGACAATCACGACGGCAAGTCCCTGTCGCTCGCCGCCGCCTACGGCGGCCTCTTTGGCATCGTCGCCGGGTGCTCCAGCTTCCTCTGGGAGCTCACCGACAGCCCTTCCATCCTCCGAAGCAGCATCGCCGCCACCATCATCAGCGGCGCCTGCATCCTCGCCCACCAGGCCGTCGTCATTCCCAGCATGCACCGACTCATCCTGCCCTACCCCAGAGGCGTCCTCGACACCCTCTCCTACGTCGCCCACGGTGCGCTCGCCATGACGGCGCTTCTGACCCTGGCGGTGGGCATGACGAGCCAGCCCCGGTACACCAGGTTTGGCGTCATCCTGGCGTGGATCCTGCTGCTAGGCTGGGGCGTGAGCCTATGGGCCATAGGGACCGATGTCGTTCGCAGCGTACTGAGTCTGTAAAGACAAATGGTTCATTCATGACCAACACGAGCAATGGTACGTTCTGTCCTCCCGTCGAGGATCCTCCTCGTGTGTATCCTACGTTTCCTTCAGGCATTCGATTCGAAACGAGTCGCCCAAACCACCCATCACGCACGCTCACGCGCTCGCCCTCGCCCACCACGCACGCCAACAGTCATTCTTCCAGAGAGTCATGCACTACGTTATTAACGAGGTCTTAGTGGACACACTGGCGAACTCGAAGACCTTCCAGCGGTTTGCGGTGCGTTCGAACGCCTACTTCAGCGAGGTGTCGAAGAAGGGCGTGGAGGGCAAAGAGGGGCTGGCAGACAAGAGCCAGGAGTTCCTAAAGGCGCTCCGGGAAGAGCTGCGGAACGGGAGCGGTGGCAGTGCCGGGAAGGGGTAGGTAGGTACGGCGGGGGCAGCCAGCCAGGTGCCCGACACCGACCCTACGAACGAATGCAGATGATGATTTACAAGGTGTGAACCTCGTGGTGTAAGGAAACCAACCTACCGCTGCCAAGTCTGGGCGTACTCGACAAACGCCTCGTAAAACTCCTCAAACACACCCTCGCGAATGGCCCGCCGCACCGCACGGAAGAAGCGCAACATATGGTACACGTTATGCTGCTCCAGCAGCACCCACGCCGTCATTTCATGCGTCACCAGCAAATGATGCACGTACCCCCGCGTATGCTCCCGACACGATCCGCACCGGCACCCCGCCACCATCGGCGACCGATCCAGCCTGTACCCATCCGACCACAGGTTGATCTTCATCCCATCGCAACCATCGCGACCATCGCGACCATCACCCATTCCACCCGTCCGCAGCCCGTCCACGCTATTCGGAAAGCACAGGGCCAACCCCGCCCTTGTCACCATCTCGACGTACGCCGTGTCAAACACGTCCACCCCGCACCGCACCGCTTCCAATACCTCCACCGGATTCGACACCCCCGACGTCATCCTGAGCTTGCCCACCGGCACCCCACGCACGACCGCCTTCAAGACCCCCAACCGCGCCCCCGCCCCCTCCCCCGTCCCCAACCCGCTCACATACACCCCGCCCACCCGCCTGTCCTCCACAACACTGCGAATATACCGCACCGCGTCCTCCCGCTGACACAGATCTCCGCCGCCCACGATGGGACACAGCACAAAGACCCCGTCGGCGACCTCGTCGCCCCGACTTTTCAACACGTCCAGCCCCCGGCCCGCCCACGCGATCGTCCGCTTCGAGCTCTCCACCAGCCGATTCACCCGCGCATCGCTCATCACCTCGTCGCCCAACAACACCAACACATCAGCCCCCAAAACACACGCCAACTCCACATACGCCTCTGGCGTCACCACGCTCGCCCCCCGAAACGTCATGAACGACGCCTGCGAATCCGTCGAGTTCCGCGTCATCCCCACATGCTCGTACGCAACGGGGTTCCTCGGCGTCGCAAACACGACCGCAGACGACGGGACGCCCAGGAAGGAAGACGACGACGACGACGACGACGACGCGTGTTTCTGAAGGGCTCGCAGGTTGTCCTGCTGGTGCACCAACTGCAGCACGTCTATCTGGCACGCCAACGGTGCGCGCGAACGCGCACCGTTGGCGTCGTGGTCGTGGTCGTCACTGTCCGCCGCGTTTTCTTCCTCGACGACCCGCTCCAACACGTCCCAGGTCACGTTCGGAGAACACCCCTTGCCGGTGTGCACGAGCAGCGACGGGGTCAACAGGGACGACCCACTCCGTACCGTGAGTCGTCCGAGCCGTGCTTGCGACGCGTCTTGTGTCGGCGAGGGTTCCGAAGCCTGGCTTGAGATGCCATCTCCGCCCATGGTGGGCGGGGAGACGAGGATGGTAAAGGTCGCGGTCATGGTGGCGGTAGAGGGAGCGAACAACGGGAGCGTGGCTGCTCGGTTGGTGCATGAAGAGAGAAGCACAGTCTGTCTGTTGGTACCGTCGTCAGGAGAAAGAAAGAAAAAGTACTACGAGACCAACACAAGCCCCACCGCCACCGCCACCGCGCCCACCGACGCCACCAACCCACCGCTCGCTTCCCCGCCATTAGGCAGCCCTTCGTCGCTCCCGTACACCTTGCTGGTGTACGTACACTCCTCCTGGCACTGCGGCAACGCGCCGACCGGCGCCGCCGGAATCTCCGCGCCCTCGCCCGTGGCAAACAGCGTGACCATGCCCATCCACTCGTGCGTCTGAATGTGGCAGTGGAACGGCCAGACACCGGGGTTGTCGGCGAGGAACCGCAGGTACAGCCACCCGCCCTTCGGGAGCGTCTCGGTGTCGCGGGACTGCGGGTTGTCGAAATTGAGGTAGCGGTCGAGCATGTCCGGGTCCTTCGCCAAGTCGGCGTACACGCCCTGGCCAGACCCAATCACGTAAAAGTTATGCCCGTGCAAGTGCATCGGGTGCTGTTCCTGGTTGGTACGGTTGAGGGGCACCCCGCCCAATGCGCCGGCAGGGAAGTCCTGCACGATGATGTCCACGACCGTGCCCGGGTCCGCGGTGACGATCGGCGTGCCAGCGACCGGCTCTTCCGGGGTGAGCGCCGGATCGGCAGCGAGGTCCAGGTAGATGTAAGACTTGGCGTCGCCGTTACCCGGCAAACCAAGGCCGGGCATGTCGTAGATATCGACATTGGCGACGGCCGAGCTGTTTGAAACCAGCATCGGATTGGCGTCGCTCAAATAGCCGGGCTCCGTGCGCAGCGCACCGAGCACGTTGGAGCCGCACGTGGGGCTCTTGAGGTAGAGCGCATTCGACATGGCCCACTTGATCTGGTTGGTCTGCTGGATCACCGGCTGGCCAATGTCCAGATACAGGGTCTTGTTTGCGGGCTGCCTCGACGTCACCCACGACTGCGATATAGGATCCTTCAGATTCAGGAACCCAAAGTCGTCCTCGCTCCAGTTTGGCCGCACGTCGCCCGGCTGCGGCGGTGGCGTGGCCGGAAGCGATGTCGAATTGGCGTACGAGAGGACGCCGTACGATGCCGGCATCCCGCCGCGACCAGTAGCGCGTCCTGTGATCCAGAACTGCGTGGTTGGACCACCCAATGCGTCGAGCTCATCGGCCGTCTTGAGCTTCAGAATGACATCCATCCGCTGCCCGAGGTTCAAGTCCACGCAGCCGTCTTTGAGTACGAGGGGGATCACCGGTCGGGCATCCTGAGGAGCGAGCGAAGCACGCAGTGCGCGAGTGAGAGAGACTACCCGACGCCGTTGTCGTCCTACACGCAAACACCCACCGTCTCGATCACCGTCACCTCGTGGTTCTCAAAGCAAACAATCTGGTACAGGAGCGACCCCGCCCCGATCAGCCGCACCCTGATCGACGACGTCGAGTTACCGTCGGCCGCGGGCGAAACGTCAAGGAAGTAACGCGAGTCGCAGGCCGGGTCTGGAGAGCACGTTTGCGCCGTCGCATTGCCAACGGGTGGCGTGCAATCGTCCGCGCAGCCCTTCCAGTTCAGCAGGAGCGACCTCGGCGTGCCGACCCACTCGAAGTATGCGTCGCCGGTCTGGTTGGCTGTCAGGGGAAACGGCTGGTTCAGGCCCTTGGATTGGCTCACCGAGTCGGCCGTAAACCAGTCCTGAACGAGGAGCACCACGTCATCCACGACACCGTACTTGTCCTTGATCTGGCAAACGAAGCGCGAAGCGCGAGTGAGAGTCGAGTCGAGTCTTGGGCGTGCGAGCGCACGTCGGTCGAGGTCAATACCCACCTGTTCGTCCTTCGGACCCCTCACCACGAGCGCACCGAGCAGACCATCCGCAGTCACCATACTCCTGTGGTCGTGGTACCAGTACGACCCGGCCTGCTCCCGAACCGCAAAGTCAATCTGCTGGCTTTGATTCCTCCGCAGGGGGCACTGGCTGACCTGCGTCGTCCCGTCGTAGAACGGCACGCCGATCATCCGAAACCCGTGCCAATGGATGGACGTCGAGTCGAAGTAGCCTGGCGAACGAGCGAAGCGCGTAGCGCGAGTGAGAGTCGAGTCGAGTCTGGGCGCACGAGCGCACGTCGGGCGAGTTCAATACCCACCGTACTCGGTATACTGCGGATCGTCGAGTTCGTTCACCACGGTCACCTTGAGCTCCTCGGCCTCGTCGACGACGATGGTTGGCCCGCCCAACTCGCCGTTAATCAGCACCACCTGCCGCTCCGAGCCCCCGTCGGGGGAGGCGCGGCCGTTCGTGATGGTGAGGTTGAGTTCTTTGGCAGCCCTCGCGACGTGGGCAATTGCCCAAGTCGCGAATGCCCAGTGCCCCATTGCAAGCAGGAGGAACTGGAGCGATCCCCCCCTCGCAATGCGAGCACCACCGACGCTAGTAGTTTTGGCCATTTTCAACGCAGCTAATTAGCTCGAGTTATAACTTGAAAGAGAAGAAGAGAGAAGAAAAGAGAAAATCGATGATCCTCTCGTGAGAGATATGTCGTGGGAAAATCCTCCAGGCAATGTCGAGTCATGACACACATTCTGTGTGCCAGCCCTGAGGGATTTTCTTGCGGGGCGAGTGGGGAGCTGAGCAGCGACCGGGGAGGTGTTCATCGGCGTGCACACAGGGGGAGCCAAGCACCGCGTCGGGTGCACGGGGAGCGCGGGGAGCGC
>Ga0181582_10001215_pt1 | contig 19944 bp, 19 predicted proteins | sample 071ome_32_FD_132438 | JGI IMG/M metagenome (GOLD analysis project Ga0181582, IMG submission 132438) | Coastal salt marsh microbial communities from the Groves Creek Marsh, Skidaway Island, Georgia - 071405AT metaG (megahit assembly) | ecosystem: Environmental > Aquatic > Marine > Intertidal...
ATAGTCGAGCCGACGCCGTCTCCTCCCTCCAGCTCGAGGCGCGAGTTCGCGCGCACGATCATGGCGCGCCCTTCAATGGCAAAAATAATCGCGCTGGACGGGCCAGTTTCGATTACATCACCGGGCTTGATCCGGGTGTCGGTCGTTGCCGCCGCGCCATTGACCGTCACGTTCCCGCTGAGCGAAAAAATCGACTTGCCTTCCGGCAGGCGCCGGCGCCCGAGGAAACCCTGCGCCATTGAGGTACCCGGCAGCAACAATCCGGCCGCGCTCACGCTCAGCGCCTGCACCAGAAGTCGGCGCCTCGGGTCGTCGAGTTCGGGCTTTCCAATCTTGAATACCATCGTTACACCTCACAGTCCGGTCTGTTGTGAATGTTCGCGAGGGCGGCGAGCTGACTGTTTCTGAGTCCCTCATTTGCAGCAGCGGGTCGGGAAAGCGTAGCCTCTTGAACTGTCCGCAAGCCTAACGGGGAGGTGGCCCATGATCCAGATCGGACTGACGCAGATCGCTCAGAGTTTCGGCTACGACAACATCAGCGACGCTCAGGTCTACGAGGAGGAGGTCGCGAGCGCGCTGCTTGCCGACCAACTCGGCTACGACCTGGTGAGCATGGTCGAGCATCATTTCGAGGATTACGCGCTCTGCCCCGACAACTTTGTCTACCTGGCGCACATCGCCGCGCTGACCCGCCGCATCAAGCTCATGACCGGTGCCGTCATCGTGCCGTGGAACACCCAGCCGCTGCGCGTCGCGGAAAAAGCGGCGCTGCTCGATCACCTGAGCGGCGGGCGACTCATTTTCGGCCTCGGGCGCGGACTCTCACGCCGCGAATACGGGCAGTTCGGTATCGCTATGGACGAAGCGCGCGAGCGTTTTGACGAAGCGACCCCGCTGATCCTCGAAGCCCTGGAACGCGGCGTCATGCCCGCACACCAGGGTCGCTTCTTCTCGCAGCCGGAGGCCGCGCTGCGTCCGCGCCCGAAGCGCAGCTTCAAAGACCGCTCCGCCCAGGTCGCGATGTCCGGCGACTCCGTCATCGAAGCCGCGCGGCATGGCCTGAAAATGATGCAGTTCGCCTACAAGCCGGTGGAGGTACACGCGCAGGAAGTCGCCACCTACGCCGAGCACTACCGTCAATGGCACCAGGCTGCACCGCCGGTGCCGTTTTTTGTCGACTTCTGCGTGTGCGACAGCAATGCCGATCGCGCGGCGGAAAACGCCGACCGCTACGTCCGTCGCTACCTGCTCAGTCTCATGCATCACTACGAAATGATGGGCGACCATTTCGCCGACGTGAAAGGCTACGAGGAATACGGCGAAGGCGCCCGTGCGCTGAAGGATGCAGGCATGGAAGCGATCGCAGACGACTACCTGGCCGGACAGACCTGGGGCACACCGCAGCAGATCCTGGACAAGATCCACGCGCGACGGGATGTACTGGGGCCTTACGACATCCTGCTCTGCATGCGCTTTGCGGGCATGCCCTACGAGGTGCTCGAACGCTCGCTCAGGACCTTTGCCGCTGAGGTCATGCCCGAGCTGAGGGCGCTGGAAAGCGCCGAGACCATCGCCGCCTGAGCCGCCAAAGCGTCTGTCGCCTCAGGTCTCGGCCAGCGGACGCGCGAGGATCTGCTCAAGCGCATCGCTGAGCACAGCCTGCGGGTTCGCCACAGCATCCGCACTGCGCCAGGCAACGTGGTTATCGGGGCGCACCAGCAAAGCGCCCAGGGGGCCGCTACCGGACAGCGTCTCCCAGACCGCGTCGGTGGCGGCTTCATCGACAGACGCGGTGATGAGAGGAATGTCTGACGCGGCCGACAGCGCAGTCGCCGCGTCGCGCCAGGCACCGCCGTCCGGACCGGTCACAAGCACGAAGCGCCCTGCCTGTCCTGCCCAGTCCAGAGTGGAGTGCCGTGTCCCGTTCGAGCCGACCCAGTGATGCGGCAGACGGTGCCCCGGACGCGCCTCCGGGTGGTAGTGATGCCCCATCGGATCCGGCTCCCTGCGCGCCGACCCGTCGGCAACCAGCGCGCCACTGTCGTAAGCAAACCCGATCTCGAGATCGTGCGCCTGAAACTCCGTGCGCTGAGTCTCGAACACCTCAGCTGCGCGCGCGCGTCGTGTCGCGCCCATCGGCGTGTCGGCGAAATAAGCATCAAAAGTGGCGCGACGCAGTTCCGGCGTCTGCAGCGGCGAGAAACCCATGCCGGCATCCAGCACGGCGTGGTTCATAGCCGTGAACAGCGCCCAGTCCACGTTGCGTCTTCCGATCGGCTGTCGCTCCAGTTCGTAGCTGTCCAGCAGACCCTCGCCGGCCTCGCCACGACATACCAGCGCCAGCTTCCACGCCAGATTGTGCGCATCCTGGATCGCAGTGTTCAGGCCAAGTCCAGTCGTAGGGGGGTGCCGGTGGGCGGCATCGCCGGCGAGAAACACCCGACCGACCCGGTAGCGCTCTGCCAGTACTGCCTCAAGCATCCAGTTACTGACCTTGTGCACCGTGAGCTCGAGCTCCGGCAGCTTGAGCAGCTCACGCAGCCGGGGAATGACCATCTCCTCGTCGAAGGTATCGGGATCGTCCGGCGCAAAGCTGAAGTGAATGATCCATTCTTCGCTTTCGCCCCCCCAGGTAGGCCCCATCGGCACCATCGCACCGCTGCCGAAGACCCCACTCTGATCCGGATTGATGAACCAGGTGATGAGGCAGGCGGGATCCCACCAGGCCGATAGATCGGCCGTGACATGGGACGACACCACGCGGCTGATCCCGGTCAGCCCGTGCATGGGCACGCCGAGCAGTTCGCCCACGGTCTTGCCACCATCAGCGCCGATCACATAACGCGCGCGGACGGTCAGATCGCGCCCCGCCTTGAGGTCGCGCACTGTCGCCGTGACGCCATCGTCGTCCTGCGTTAACGCAGTCAGCTCATGGCTGAAGCGCACCTGCCCCGGGGCCCGCGCCTCGGCCTGCGCTTTGAGCAATGGTTCCAGCCGGATCTGCGGGTAATTGCTCGACGGACAGGGACTGTCGGCGCGATAGCTGTCCTGCAGCGCACCGCCGCCGAAGGCATCGATTTCGTAGAAGGTCAGAGCATCAAGCGGCCCGTCGCCGCCGAGCGAGGTCCGCCAGCGTACCTTGGCCATTTTTTCCGGCGGGGTGCCCACCGCGTAGATCGCATCCGCCACGCCGTGCTGGCGGAAGACCTCCATCGTGCGCTGGTTGAGATAGTGCGCCTTGGGCAGAATGGAGGTGCTCTCATGCCGTTCCACCAGCAGGTGTTCAACGCCCATGTCCGACAGCAGGATCGAGCTGGTCAGACCACAGCCGCCACCGCCAACAACGAGTACCGGGACCTCCAGGTCCATCTAAACCTCCCCCGCGGACCATGCCCGCTCTGTTCCTGAAATTACGGCCGCGCTCAGGGCTGCGCGAAAAGCTCCATGGCGTGCGGCTGCGGCGGTCCGGCCAGTGCCCAGGCCCGCGTGGCCAGGGTTGTGGGCGGGACGCCGTCGCGGAAAGCCTGCAGCATCAGCGCCGGGTCATAGACCGGGCCTATCGGGTCGGCCGCGAACTCCGGCCCGCGCATGTAGGCGTTCGCCTCTTCGGCGCTGGCGAAGTTATCGATCTGCATCTCGACAAACTGACCGTCGGGGTCCCGGTAGTACAGCGAAGTCGTCACCCCGTGCTGGATCGGCACACGCGGCTCAATGCCCCGCTCGCGCAGCATGGCGTAACGTTCGAGCAGCGCTTCGAGATTGGGAAACGTGTACGCGGTGTGCATCAGCCCGACGCTGTTCGGCGGACGCTCTGCGAACCCGCCTCCCGGCGCGCTGAGCAACGCGAGACGATGATGCTCTTCGTCAAAGGTGACGAAACACAGCGCCTCGTTTTCATACACCACATGCGCGTCCAGCACGGTGCAGTACCAGTCGCGCATCTCCGCCATGCGGTTTGTCATGAGCACGAAATGCGCAAATTTGGGTTTGATTGCCATCGGTCTGACTCCTTCTCGTTACGCCTGCCCGTTCCCGGGCAACGCTCCTACATCATGCCGGCTGCGGCCGCAGGCAGGGGAAATCCGGGTGGCGGAACGGTGCGCCGTCTGGCTCCAGCGCCATTTTCTTCAGCGGATGCCGCCCGCCATCCGCGTGCTTCAAGCCATCGACATTCGCCATGCCGTCGTGCGGCCGGGCCGCGCAGGTCGCATCGGCACCGAAGAAGCGCAGCGACAGGGTACGACGCCGCTGGCCTGCTTTCGTGGCCGCACCGCCATGCAGCACCGCCGGGTGGAACAAGACCACATCACCCGGTGACACGGTCCAGGAAACAATATCGAACGCTTCCGGATCAGCATCGATATCCGGCAGGGGTGGCCAGTCGGCGCTCTCAAACAAGTTGGCGCTGACGTCATCCGGATTGAAGGCGCTCGGGTTGTACAGCGGACCGCGATGGGAACCGCGCACGAATTCCAGCGAGTCGGCCGCAGCAACGGGGTCGAGATTGATCCACATCACCACCAGGTCATCACCCGCCGCAGGCAGGTAGGGCAGATCCTGATGCCAAGGCGTGCGCCGGGTGTCGGCGCCTTCCTTGAGCCAAATCTGCTCGTACATAAGCCAGACCTCGTCGCAGCTGAACACCGCGGCGGCGAGGTCGGGGATCGCGGTCTGTGTCAGCAGCTCGCGATAGGCCGGAAAGGCGTCCGGGTTGGCCTGGTCCTGATAGAAAGTCCCCGGCGTTCCGAGCAGTACCGCTCCCGCGCCGGGTCCCGGGTGTTCGAGCGTCCACTCAAAACAGCGCTGCGCGAGTTCGAGCGTGGCCCGGTCGAGCGCCGCGGGCAGAAACAGCACGCCGTCTTCGAGATAGCGCTCGCGCATGCCCAGCGTATGCAGCGGGTTCACCGCGCTGCCCCGTTCAGGCCCCGCCCCAGCGATCCCAGTAGCACACCTCGTCGAGCGGCAGACGCTTGGCCGGATGCAGGTCACCCCCCTTGAGATAGGCGATCGGCAGCAGCGCCGCCTGGGTCACGTCCGGCGGGATCCCGAGCAGCGCTGAGATCTCCTGTTCGTAGATAAGGTGCAGGCTGGTCCAGGCTGCCGCGATGCGTCGCGCGCGCAGGGCCAGCATCAGCGACCACGCCGCCGGCAGGATGGAGCCGTACATCGAGGCCTGGGTGAAGACGTCCTCGTTTTCAAAGCGGCTCTCGATACACGGAATGATCATCGCCGGCGCGCGGTGCATGTTCTCCATCAGATGCACCGAGGACTTGATCACGCCGTCGATCTGCTGGGTACGCAGGTCATCTGGCTCAAACTGCCGCGTTGCGCTGACGCCGGTGCGGGTCATCGCGGTTTCGTTCGCCAGGTAGCGGTCGGCCCCGCGCCGGTAGGCGTCGGCGATCCCGGCCTTGAGATCGGGATCGGTGACCACCATGAAACGCCACGTCTGGGTATTCGCCCCGGTCGGCGCCTGCAGGGCGATCTCGAGCGCCTCATTGATGACCTCGCGCGGGATCTCACGTTCGTAGTCGAGCCTGAGGCGCACGCTTCGCGTGGTCTTCAGCACGTGATCGACACTCGCCAGATCGATCGGAAAAATGTCCTGTCCTGCCATGGTTGTTCCCCCTCAGGTTGACCTTGCTGCCTGTGCGTTCATTCAATCACAAGCAAGACTCGACGGGGGTCAGCTACGGCGATCAAAGACCAGATGACCCCAACCGCACCGGTAGCCGCCGTGCCCCCCAGCGCCCGGGTTCCGCCGCAAACACGCCGGCACAGCGCGTGCCGCAGTGACGGCAACAACCATCCGGACCCAGACCCCAGCCCGTCAGCCGATACCAGTCGCGCCCGATGAGCCGCGTGCCGCAGGCGTGACAGAACGTGGAGCCGCCCTGCTCGTCGTGGACATTGCCGGTGTAGGCGTAGCGCACACCGTTACCGCGCGCGATCGCAGCCGCCCTGGACAGCGTGGCAGCCGGCGTGGCCGGCACGTCGCGCATCTTCCAGTCCGGATGAAACGCCGTGAAGTGCAGCGGTACCTCGGGTCCTAGATGCTCCACCACCCAGCGCGTCATGCGCTCGATCTCCGGACTGGAATCGTTGTGGCCGGGAATGAGCAGCGTCGTGATCTCGAGCCACACGTCCGTCTCGTGATGCAGGTATTCGAGCGTTTCCAGTACCGGGGCGAGGTGCGCTCCGGTCAGCTTCCAATAGAACGCCTCAGTGAACGCCTTAAGATCGACATTGGCTGCATCCATCGCCGCAAAGAACTCGCGGCGCGGGCCGGGCTCGATATAGCCTGCCGTCACCGCCACCGAGCGGATCCCCAACGCGCGGCAGGCTTCGGCAACCTCGATGGCGTACTCCAGGAAGATCACCGGATCGTTGTAGGTGCAGGCCACGCTGGCGCAGCCGAGCTGGCGCGCAACCTGCGCGATGGTCGCTGCGCTGGCGCGATCGCTTAGGCGATCGAACTCGCGCGACTTGCTGATATCCCAGTTCTGACAGAACTTGCACGCCAGATTGCAGCCTGCCGTGCCGAAGGACAGTACCGGCGTGCCGGGTAGAAAATGGTTGAGCGGCTTTTTCTCGATCGGATCGACGCAGAAACCGCTCGAGCGGTTATGCGTGGTGAGTACGACAGCGCCGTCCTGATTACCGCGCACGAAGCACAGACCGCGCTGGCCCGCGTGCAGGCGGCAGGCCCGCGGGCACAGGTCACACTGCACCCGCCCATCGTCGAGGGCATGCCAGTAGCGCGTTGCAACCGTGCTTGCGGGGTCAAAGGCCTCCGGCGCGCGCATCACTCCGCTGTTCGCTGGGTCAGACCGGAGATCAGCGACGGTGCGCTCACTGAAGGATTACGCCCCTTTCCCCACACCCGGAATTGAAGCCCTCAGTCGTCAATCGCCTGGTAAACCGCGGCGCGGAACGCGTTCTCAGGCAGGTCGAAACCAATCATGAACTGGGTCATAAGCACGCCGACCAGCTCTTCAACCGGGTCGACCCAGTAGTAGGTCTTCGCCGCACCGGACCAGCCGAATTCCCCGCCGCTCCCCGAAACGCCGATCTGGCCGACGTCCATCGCAACCCGTGAGCCGATGCCGAAGCCCCAGCCGGGCATTGGCGCGCCGCCGAGCTTGAACGGCAGCTGTGCCGCCGGAATGTGGTTGGTATGCATCAGTTCCAGGGTCTTGCGCCCGAGGATTGGACGGCCGTCCGGGGCGCGACCGTCGATCAGCATACTGGCGAAGGCAAGGTAGTCGCTGGCGCTCGAGAACAGCCCCAGTCCACCGCGCTGGAAGATTTCCGGCTGGTCGCTGGGATAGGTGTCCTGGACCTCACGGCGACCGGTGTTGCCCTGCAGGAAATGCCCGTACAGCTGCAGGAAGGTCATGTCCTTGGCCAGCAGGTCGGGATGGCCGTACATCGCCGCCAGCCGCCCGCGATCCGCCTCGGCGACGCCGAAACCGGTGTCGCCCATCCCCAGCGGCCGGAACAGTCGCTCACGCAGGAAATCGCCTACCGGCTGGTCCGCGATCACCTCGATCAGGTGCGCCGCGACGTCGATACCAAGCGAATAGTGCCAGTTGGTGCCGGGATGAAACGCGAGCGGGATCTGCGCCAGCTCGCCGATCAGCGCTTCAAGCGTGCGTCCGGGGTTGTGCATCAGCTCGGCGCGCCGATAGTCCGCCCCGATGGGGTAATCCTCGAAAAAGTCGTAGGTGAGGCCGCAGCTGTGGGTCATGAGGTCGCGGACCTGCAGCGGGCGCAGCGGATTCTGATCAACCAGGCTGCCGTCGGCCTGCATGACCTGCGTTTTGGCAAAGGCGGGGATGAATTTTGCCACCGGGTCGACCAGCTGTACCCGCCCTTCCTCGTACAGGGTCATGAGCGCAGAGCAGACGATGGGCTTGGTCATGGAGTAGATGCGGAACAGCGTATCGGCCGCCATCGGCACATCAGCCTCGCGATCCTGCCAGCCAATCTGGGCGGCATGCACCAGGCGCCCGCGCCGCCACACCAGCGTGTTGAATCCGGCATAGTTCGAATGGTCGACATAGTGCTGCAGGGCGGGCCGGATGCGCTCCAGGCGTTCACTGTTCATGCCCACGTCTTCGGCGGTTTCCACGGTCATGCTCACCTTCATTCTCCTTTCAGATGCTCTGATAGAGGCCCACGCCGGGGGCCTTCGTTGACGGCCGCGATAGCGCGCTGTAGGCGGCCTCCCGTTTCGATGATGCCATGTCCCCGCGCGGCGACGGAAGCCGCCCCGCGCCCCGGAAGCGGGATCAGAACGCCTGTGCTGGTCGTCGGACTGATCCGCTTGAAAACTGCTCCACGGGAGGCCATCGTGAGCGCGTCGAGTTGCGCGGAGCAGCATCATGTTGAGCGAACGACCAGCGGCTGTGGCCGGCCTTTTCTACCCGGACGACCCCGTCGTTCTGCAGCGCACGGTCGACGCACTGCTCAGCGCGGTGATAGCCGAAGAGCCCGTTCCGCGCGCCATCATCGCGCCCCATGCTGGCTACGTGTATTCCGGCGCCGTCGCGGCGAGTGTCTATGCGACGCTGCGCGGCGCGCGCGGGCACTACACCCGCGTGCTGCTGCTCGGCCCGGCGCATCGCGTGGCCGTGCGGGGGCTCGCGCGCTCGAGCGCAGACCGGTTCGTGACACCGCTGGGCGCAATCGCGCTGGACCATGCAGCCATGGCCGATCTGGACGACCTGCACCAGGTCATTACCAATGATGCGGCACACGCGCAGGAACACAGTCTCGAAGTGCAGCTGCCTTTTCTGCAGGTCGCTCTGGGGTCGTTTACGCTGCTGCCGCTGGTTGTCGGCGAGGCCAGCCCGCAGGAGGTCAAAGCCGTGCTCGACCGCTTCTGGGACGACGCCGCGACGCTCATCGTGATCAGCACCGATCTCAGCCACTTCCATGACTACCAGACCGCGCAGGCCTGCGACCAGCGCACCTCGGCGGCGATCGAGGCCTGCAACTGGAAGGCCCTCGGCTATGAGGATGCCTGCGGCCGCAATCCGCTGCGTGGCCTGCTGCTGCTGGCTGAAGAGCGCGGGCTCAGCGTCTCCGCGCGCGATCTGCGCAATTCCGGCGACACCGCGGGCCCGCGCGACCGCGTAGTCGGCTACGGCGCTTATGTCGTCAACTGAAACGGAAGAGGACGATATCGCGCTGCACGGCGCGATGCTCCTCGATCTGGCGCGCCGCGCCATTGTCACGGGCTTCAGCGGCGAGCGCCTCCGGATCGTGCCGGACGATCACCCAATCACGTTGCGCGGACACCGTGCGAGCTTCGTCACGCTGCAGCGTCGGAGACGTCTGCGCGGCTGTATCGGCTCGCTGGAGGCGCGCCAAAGCCTGGTCGAGGATATCGCCTGGAACGCGTTCAACGCAGCGTTCAAGGATCCCCGTTTCCCCCCGCTGGGCGCCGAAGAAATGTCCGACACCGAGGTTCACCTCTCGGTGCTGAGCCCGCCGGCGCCGCTGCCGGTCAATTCCGAGGCTGATCTGCTGCGCCAGCTGCGTCCTGGCGTCGACGGTCTGATCCTGAGCGAGGGCGCGAGGCGCAGCACTTTCCTACCTTCAGTATGGGCACAGCTCCCGGCGCCGGCAGAGTTCGTGCGTCAGCTCAAACTTAAAGCGGGTCTCGATGCAGCACACTGGAGCGACACGCTGAGCTTTCAGCGCTATACGACGCTCGCTATCCCCTGACAGGACGGTCAGAGCGCCGCGCGCGGATCGCCTCAGAGGATGGACCGACGACGCAGGAAACCGAGGCATGCCTCGGCGAGCCGCTCCGGCTGCTCCATCATGATCAGATGCCCCATGCCCTCGGCGATCCCGCCCTCACCCAGGCCGTTGGGGATCGCCGCGATGGTCTCGAGCACGGCCTGCTCAGGCACGTGGTAGTCCGCCTCGCCTTTATAGAGAAACACGGGGCAGCGGATCTGGTGCAGATACTCACGGACGTCGTGATCATTCCAGGCGTCCATATCCGCAACGCAGGTCTGCTGATAGGTCGCGCGGTGTTGCCACTTGGACTCGATTACCTTGACCGGATCGCAGGGATAGAACATTGCGGAGGTCGACGCGTTATCGACCAGCGAAGCGAAACCCGGAAAGCTGTGCGGATCCGTGTAGCCCGACAGAAACGAGATCGAGCCGGTAGTTGCCGCCGACTCGAAGGCCATGCCGGCGCGGATCCCGTCCGGATGATGGCAGGCAAGCTGAAGCGTCATGTCTCCGCCGATGCCGCTGCCACAGACCACCGGTCGCTCACCCGGGCATACCGCTTCGATGAAATCCCACACCCACTCGGCGTAGTCACGCATGCGGCGGAAGGGCTGCCAGTCGACCGGGTAGGACTTGGCATGACCCGGCAGGTCAGGCGCGATAACCCGCATCCCGGCAGCCGCCATGATCGGCATGAAGTACTGCCACTGCAGCGAGCAGGCCCAGCCCATGTGGATACAGATGAGCGGGATCCCCTCCCCGCAGACGTCGTAATAAGCCCGCGTATTCTGCACGGTGGCGTAGCGTCCGGTGATCTCCTGAGTCATGGTTCAGCTCCTATCAGTTTCCCGCCGGCAGATCGCGCACGGCCGACAGCATCAGGTGGGTGGACTCGTACAGGCGATTAGCCTCGAGCAGATTGCCGTCGACCGCGATAGCGCCGCTGTCGAGCAGGTGGCCGAGGGCGCGCTCGCCGGCGCGCAGCGCGCACCAGGTTTCCAGGGGCGCGCTGATGCTGTAGTCCCAGCCGAGCGGATTAGCCATCGGCGCATAGGGCATGGAGTCGATCACACGGCCACCATAGAGCTTGAACCAGTAGCGCTGCTCGCCGAAGGCAAGTACCACCTTGACGTCAGACCAGCGACTGGCCGCGTGGAACGCAGTGTTCTCATTCAGGTGCGCCACCAGAGCGCTGACAAACTCGGGACTCGGAAAAGCCATGGCGTTCCTCCTGTTGCTCTCGGTCGCACTATACAAGCGCGCGGCGCGCCGCACTCATGGCGGCCGTCCGGACCGGAACTGTCGCAGGTGTAGAATCCGGCGCCGGCGCGTCATAGCTGAAACGCAGCCGCCATAGCCGCGTCCCGCAACCTCCAGAGCAACCCCGACCGTTCATGAAACTCGAAGGCATCAAGGTTCTCGACCTGTCCCGCTTCCTGCCCGGTCCCTACACCGCGCTGGTGATGGCCGACCACGGCGCCGAGGTGATCAAAATCGAGAGCTTCGAGGGCGAGCCCACCCGTCGCCTGGGGCCGCCGGTAGCGGGTCATGCCGCCTACTTCCGTAACACCCAACGCGGCAAACTCAGCCTGCGTCTCAATCTGAAGCAGGACGCCGGCCACGAGATCTTTCTGCAGCTCGCCGCCGACAGCGACGTCATCATCGAGTCGTTCCGCCCCGGGGTAGTCGACCGCCTCGGCATCGGCTACGACGCTGTCCAGGCGCTGAATCCCGGGATTGTCTACTGCTCGCTGTCCGCCTTCGGCCAGACAGGGCCGCTCGCGCAGCGGCCCTCGCATGATGTCGGCGCGCAGGCGCTGACCGGAGTACTCAGTCTCAGCCGTCACGCGGAGGGCCCGCCGGGCCTGCCCACTCTGCCCATGGCCGACGTCGCACTCGGCTCGGCGGCACTGAACGGGATCCTGATGGCGCTGCTGCGGCGAACCAGAACCGGGGCCGGCGACTTCATCGACGCGGCCATGATCGACACCCTCATGGCGTGGACACCGCATATCCTGAGCCCGGTGCTGGCTGAGGATCAGGCCCCGGACCTCACCCGCGAGCGCCTGCACGGCGGGGCCGCGTTTTACAACATCTACCGCACGCGCGACGACCGCTACCTGGTCCTGTCCGGGGCGGAGATGAATTTCGTCGAAAGCCTGCTGACCGCACTCGGACGGCCGGATCTCATACCCCTCTGCCGCGAACCCTGGGGTCCGGCGCAGGCCCCGGTGCGCGCATTCCTGGCCGAGACTTTCGCGACCCGCACGCGGGACGAGTGGGACACCTGGCTCGCCGATCAGAATGTCTGCTACGCCCCGGTGCTGGACATGAAGGAGGCCTGGGCTGCGCCCTGGCTGCGCGAGCGCGGGATGGTTCTCCGTGGAGACGACGGGGTCGAGCACCTCGGCACGCCGCTCAAATTCCGCGCCGAACCCGGCTCACCCCAAAGTGACTGCGCTACGCTCGGCGAACACACCGACCTGATCCTCGAGCGTCTCGGCTACGACGACGCTGCGCGGGCAGATCTGCGCGCGGCAGGAGTGTGTTGAATGTGCCCGGCGTATCCAGTGCAGCGGCACACAGAGACGGCAACGTGAACCAGTCCCCATGCCCGCTGACCGCTTCCCGGCACACCGTGGCCGATCTGCAGGCGCTGCAGGCGCTGGCGCAGGTCCGCGGCTGGAGTGATGGTCTGCCGGTGATGCCGCCGACCGCGGAAGCCGTGCACGCCTGCCTCGCCGGTGCGCTGCTGACCCCCGACCACCTGATCGGGATCGAGCCCGTGCGCGAGCGGGCCATCAGTGCCGAGAAGCTCGCCATCAATGCCGTCATGGCGGGCTGCACCCCGGCCCACTTCCCGCTCGTGGTCACCGCGTTCAGCGCCATGCTGCAGCCGAAGTTTCTGCTCCACGGCGCCACCGCCAGCACCGGTGGCGCGGCAATCCTCGTCGTGATTAACGGACCGGCTCGCGACCTGCTCGGCATGAACGGCGGCTTCAATGCCCTCGGTGCCAGTGACCCGGCGGCCAACTGTATCGGCCGTGCGCTGCGTCTCGCTCTCTACAACCTGCTCGATGCGCGCCCGGGCGAAGCCGACCGCTCGACCCTGGGTCACCCCGGAAAGCTGAGCTACTGTCTGGCCGAAGACGAGGCCAACAGCCCATGGCCGTCGCTTGCCAGCGAACGTGGCTGCCCGGCGCAGGCCTCAGCGGTCACGGTCATGGCCGCCGGCGCGCCGCGCCAGCTGATGAACGAATGGACGCGCAATCCCGAGGAGATCCTCGACACCTACGTCGCCGAGATACGCGCCAGCATGCGCCACTACTCCATCTGGGCGGGCAACTACGCCATTGTCATCACCCCGCAGCTGCGCACGCATTTCGCGGACGCGGGCTGGAGCCGCGCCGATATCCAAGCGTATGTCTTCCGTCACGCACGCATCGCGCGCGAGGAATGGCGCAGCTGCGGCAAGGGCGCCGTCGTCGGCTCGCGCGGCAATGAAACCTACTGCGCGCTGACCGCGCCTGACGATCTGCTGATCATCGCCGCGGGCGGACCAGCCGGGGGATTCGGCGCGGTAATCCCGCCCTGGCTCGGTCCCAAAAGCCGCGCAGTCACCCTAGCGGTCGGCGCCTGCACCGACTGCGGGATCTGAAAGGAGCGCTGCATGAGTTTCGAGATCCTCGATCCCACGCACGAAGACCAAGGGCGTACGTTCCAGCTGGCGCCACGGCTGACCTCGCTCGACGGCGCGACGGTCGCGATCATCTCCAACGGCAAAAAAGGAACCCGGCCCTTTTTCGACGCGGTCGAGGAGCGCCTGGTGACGCAGCACGGAGTCGCCTCAGTGGTACGCCTGGTGAAGTCCAACTACAGCGCGCCGGTCGAGAGCGGTCTTTTGAGTGAGGCCGCGCGCTGGCACGCTCTGGTCGCCGGTGTCGGTGACTGAGGCAGCTGTTCGTCGTGCAGTCTGCATGACGCGATCATCGGTGAACGCCTGGGTCTGCCCTCGGCCGGGATCATGACCGATCAGTTCAGCGACGCTGCGGCTCTCATGGCGCGTGTGCTCGGCGCACCGGCGTTTGCCTTTGTCAGCATCCGCCATCCGATCAGCAGCGCCGCCGAGGCCGAGCTTGCCGCGCGCGCGGCGCAGGCTACAGCCGGGATCGTCAGCCTGCTCACTGCCGGCGGCTGAACGCGGCACACCGCCCGACTATGACCAACCGCACCCGCGCGCTGTTCGCGCTGCTGCTCATGTCGCTGATGTGGGGCTACGGCTGGGCCAGCCTGAAAATCGGCGTGCAGGACGCGGAGCCCTTTACGTTCGCGGCGCTGCGCACCGGGATCAGCGCCGTGTCCCTGCTCATTCTGCTGCGACTCATGGGGCGACCCTTCTGGCCGACCCGGATCCCGGAGCTGGTGTGTCTGGCGCTGGTGCAGACTGCCGGCCTGTTCACCCTGTCGACCAGCGCCATCGCTGCAGGCAGCGTCGGACGGGTGGCCTTCCTGGTCTACACCATGCCGTTCTACACCCTGATTTTCGCCTGGCCGCTACTCGGCGAGCGGGTCCGTGGCTTGCAGTGGTTGGCGATCGCGCTGGCGGCGCTGGGCCTGATGGGCCTGGTGCAGCCCTGGCACCTGCACGGCAGCCTACGCGGCAACCTGCTCGCGCTCGGCGCCGGGGTTGCCTGGAGTGTCGGCGCCATCATGATCAAGCGTATCCAGCAGCGCGCACCGATGGATCTGATCGCGCTCACCGCCTGGCAGATGGTCTTCGGCGCGATCCCCATGATCGGCCTGGCGATGGTCATGCCCGAAGCCCCGATCAACTGGACGCCGCGCTTCATCGGCGTGCTGCTCTTCACTTCGGTCATCATCACCGCCATCGGCTGGCTGCTGTGGACCTATGCGCTGAGCCATCTCGAAGCCGGCACCGCAAGCCTTGCCACCCTGCTCTCGCCGGTGATCGCGACCATCAGCGCCCATCTGCATTTTGGAGAGCGCCCCGGTGGACTTGAGCTGGGCGGCATGGCCTGCATCGCCCTCGCGCTCGCGGTGCTGAGCGTGCACGGCATGCGCGAAACCCGCCGGTCGCGGGCAGCGACACGAGACTGAGCGCAGCGCCAACACCGACGCTGCGCGACCGCTCTGGCTATACTCAGAGCCAGGCAACCCGTCCCGAGCACCGTAGGAAAACACCCCGTCGGGACCGCGAAACCCGAAAAGCGTACGTTTTCCCCGCTACGCGGGCCGCACACCCCACACGGGCTCAATGGCTCAAACCCAGGAGACTCCTCATGAATTTCGGCACCCTCGCTTTGTTTCAGCGCTTTGGCTACGACGATTCCGTCTCGGATTCACAGGTCTATCAGGAAGAGCTGCGCCTCGCCGAGCAGGTTGAAGATCTCGGCTATGACTCGCACTGGTGCGTCGAGCACCACTTCGAGGACTACTCTTTCTGTCCGGACAACACCATGTATCTCGCCCACCTGGCGGCGCGGACTACCCGGCTCAAGCTCGCCACCGGCGCGGTAATCCTGCCGTGGAACACGCCGCTGCGCGTGGCTGAGCGCATCGCGCTGCTCGATGAACTGTCCGGCGGTCGGGTCATCTTCGGCATGGGGCGCGGATTGTCCCGGCGTGAGTACGAGCAGTTCGGAATCGACATGGACAGCTCTCGGGAGCGCTTCGACGAGGCCGCACCGATGATCCTGAACGCGCTCGAGACCGGGGTCATCGAAGGCGACGGCAAGCATTTCAAGCAACCGCGCGCGGTCATCCGCCCGCAGCCGTCCCGCAGCTTCCGCGATCGCGTGACCCAGGTCGCGATGTCGCCTGATTCCGCTTTGGAAGCAGCCACTCACGGCGCGCAGATGATGATCTTCACGCAGAAGGCGATCGAGGAGCACAACGCGGATTTCGTGCCCTACCGCGCCCGCTTTCTGGAGCTGCACGGCCGCGAGGCGCCGCCGCCGCTGATGGCCGGGATTTCGGTTTGCAACGAGAGCGCCGAGCGCGCGGCGGAGCTCGCGCGCAAGCACGTTGCCGGTTATCTCGTCACGGTGATGCACCACTACGAACTGATGGGCGATCACTTCAAGAAAGCCCGCGGCTACGAGTCCTACGGTGAGGCCGTCGACATGATGCGCGACATCGGCCTGGAGGGCGTTTCCAACGCCTACATGGATGCGCAGGCCTGCGGCACGCCGCAGCAGGTGCTGGAAAAACTCGAACACTGGCACCGCGTGGTGGGGCGCTTTGACCTTATTTTCGGTTTCCGTGCGGCGGGGATCAGCTATGCAGACGCAGAAACCTCGCAGCGCCTGATGGCCGAGAAAGTCCTGCCCGAAGTGCGCAGCTGGGATCGCGCCGAGGCGGCCTGAGACGGAGAAGTATCACGATGAAGATCTATTACGCCCCCAATACCCGCGCGGTGCGCATTGTCTGGCTGTTCGAGGAGCTCGAGCTGCCCTACGAACTGGAGCGCTTCAGTCTGGGCGACCCCGCCATGCGTGGGGCCGACTATCTCGCCGTGCATCCCCTGGGCCGCGTGCCGGCCCTGGTGGACGGTGATACCACCGTCATCGAATCCGGCGCCATCGTCGAGTACGTGCTCGCGCGTTACGCCCACGGGCGCCTGCGCCCCGAACCTGGCTCAGCCGCGTTCCCGCTGTACCTGCAGTGGCTGCACTATGCCGAGGGCATGATCATGCCGCCGGTGAATACCATCGTCGTGGAAACCATTCTGCTGCCGCAGGAGCGCCGCAACCCGGTAAATGTCGAGCGTGCGACGAAACTCCTTTCGCGCATGCTTGACGCAGTCGAGCGGCACCTCGACGGGCGGGACTACCTGGCCGACGAATTCAGCGGCGCGGACATCATGACGGGCCACGCCTGCATCGTCGCGGCCAAACTCGGCGCCGACGTCAGCGACAAACCGCGCGTCAGTGCCTACATCGAGCGCCTGAATGCGCGCCCGGCGCTCGCCAGGGCATGGGCGGCCTGAAAAGCGAGCTAGCGAGGTCGCGCGATTCCTCATCTGCGCTGGCCGCGCCCCACTAAAAGAAGGTCCGCACGTCAGAACCGCCAGTTCAGACGTGCCATCGCTGCCTGACGACGGTAGTCCTCGTTCGCGTCGAGGGTGTACTCCAAACGCAGGTCAAATCGCTCGCTCACCGACAGCTGTCCCCCAGCCGTTAGCAGCCCTGTCGCCAACGGTGCGTCCATGGACATTTCAAACCCGCCGGAATCCGAAACCGTCTCCTCGAAACGCGCAGCAAAGCTCACATCCTCGTTGGGAGACAGGCGTACACCTGCGTCCACGTAGGCACGCAGCAACCCGTTCCCCAGTCGCCTGAACATACCCATTTCAACGTGCGGGGACAGCAGTACGTCCGTCCGCGAATCGCTCGATACCCGCAGCGCAAGCGGGCTATCTGACTCCTCACTCAGACCATCTGTCTCCGTCTGCACCAGATCAATGTCCAGCTCGGGACGTACATACCAGCTTCCCTGACCGAATTCGTAGCTGGCCCGGCCGCGCACAGCATAAACGTCTATGTCCGATTCACTGCGCAAACGCTGAGAGCCCTCCAGCCACGGCACAACCCGACCACGTTCGTTGTCAAACGAACCCGAACCGTACGCCGCCGAAAAGCCAATCTCCCAGCGCCCCGTGCGGCGCTTCACACCCACGCTCACCAGATCCGTGTCACCCGAACTGTTAAACGAGCCCTGACGAACATCAGAGTCGACGTGACCGAACGTCGCACCCAGGTACCAGCCCGGGCGAAATTCCCTTTGTCCACCAATCGAAAACAGGTTGCCGTCAATATCCCCTTTCGGCACCCCACTGCGCGAGTAACGCCCCCAGCTGCGCCCCCCCCCCAGCCCCACGCAGCTGCTTTCGCCCAGAATCACCTGCCCCTGACCACGACTCGGGCAATCCAGTGCGTCGCCCAGCATCGAAGGCAGCGCTTCATGAACCGCCAGGTCGTTCTGCAGCAGCCCGGGCGATGACAAATCACCCAGCAGCGAACCGAATTCCTGTGCTGAGTAGACGGTCGTCAGGTAACCGAACAACGCAGCCAGAGCCGGATCGGCATTCAGCCAGCCCTGCTGCAGGTAATTCAGGAACGAGCCCGCGTTTCCATTCAGCGCTGCAGCGGCAGATAAAAAATCAGCCTCGGGCGTCAGATCGAGTATGCCATCAGCGCTCGCCGTCCGAGACCATTTGAAGAATGCGCCGCCTTCAATCTCAGTGTTCAAATCCAGACTTCCAGCCGCAATCGTTTGGTAGTTTCCGGGTAAAAGGGCGTCTGCGCGTAAAGTAATAGTCCCTTGAAGTACTGCCGCCCCCGAGACCGTCAATGCGGGCGTCACAGCGTTTACCGTCGGGTCCAGGGTAATGGCCAGCGTTCCCTGCGGATATTGTTTAAGCGAACCGTCGATGAGGGTTGGTACTGTAATCTCGATGGTTCCGGAGTTGTGTATCGAATTCTGCGCCACCAGGTTGTAGCTACCCGCCGTCCAGGTGCCGTAATTGAACAGTTCACCGAGATTCGGATCCGATGGACCAAGACCCAGCACAACCCCGCCATAAATCGTGCCGTAGTTGGTGACGTTGGTCAGCCCGTAAATCGACCGGATAGCGGCGTGCTGCAGATCGGCGACCTTCACGCGTCCCGGCAGTTGATCAAGGCCTACCAGCGAGGGGTCCGTTCGGTTTCTGCCCGCGATGGTCACCGTGTTGGGTGCCACATCCTGATGTTGGTTTGACACACTGCTGCCGCCGGAGATCAGAATTGCCGCAGAGTCCAGGCAGCCCTCGCACGCCGCGTTGTCGTTGCCGGCTTCGTTTGTGCTGGTCCCGCCCGCGTAGACGGTGCCATCGACATTAATCTCAATGCGGCGCTGGTATTCCTTGTTACCGGAACTCTGCGCGATGATCGCTACGGCGCCGTCGCCCTGCACGGTCACGCTGGAGCCGAAATCGATGTCGATCCTGATATCCCCGCCCTGTCCCGTCCATTGCACGTCCGCTGGCAGATCGGGGGCGTTCCATTCGGGAGCCCGGGGATTTCCCATATAGACGAAAGCCGTCGGATCGTTCGCCCAGCCTGCTGCGGTCCCGCCGCCGCCGCCAATGGACTGGGCCACGATGCCGTGCGCATTTTTGCCGTCCGTCACAATGGAGCTGCGCGGAGGAGAAGCGAACACACCACCTGTGTAGGTCATGTCGCTTTTCATCTCGATGACGATCTCTCCGCCATCCGCGCCGGTCGAGAAATCGCCGCAGCATACGTTTTCCACTGTGTTGGAAACCAACAGCCCGAGATTCAAAGAGGGATCGCCGTTAAACCCTCCGCCGCCGCCGATGCTCTGCGCGGCGATCCCGTAGGCATTGGGACCCACCGTCAACACATCAAAATCTGACGCGACACGCGCCAGCAATCCGCCCCATGCCCCTTCACCCCCAGAACCGCCCACAGCCACGTTAATGCTGGCCAGCACGCTGACGGAATCACTCTTCGCGTTCCCACCCACGCCACCACCACCGCCAACGCTTTGGGCAAGCATTCCGCTTGCGTGGTTTCCCTGCGTCGCGATTTCAAAACCTTCTAAGGCGATATCGTTATTCAGAAACGTCTCAAGGGGGGGGGCGCCGATGAGCAATGGGTCGTCATTTCCAGTGGCCTCAATGCGCACGTCACCACCACGTCCACCGCCGCCACCGGCGCCGCCAACGGCCACCGATAGCGCTGTACCTTTCCCCGCGGCGGATCCACCAGCGCCGCCACCACCTCCGATACTCTGGGCAAGAACGCCCTGCGCGAACATTCCGCCGGTGGTTATAGTCCCTGCGCCGTCCAAGTCGATATCAACGGCACCGCCGTGCCCTCCCTTGCCGCCGCTACCGCCCACGCTCACAAAGAGGAAACCGGAGGAACCCCCAGCGCCGCCCCCGCCGCCTAGACTTTGAGCCTCCAATCCCTGGGAAAAATCGCCGAAGCTCGAGATATCACCTGAATTGTGAACGGTCACGGCCCCCCCTTTCCCCCCGGCGCCCCCTCGGTCGCCATGCACCAATGCCAGCTCGCCGCTGCCCGCGCCGCCACCACCGCCAATACTCTGAGCCAGAATTCCTGAAGCGTATCCCCCCTCTTCAGACGCATCCCCTCCCCC
>Ga0181582_10001216_pt1 | contig 19932 bp, 3 predicted proteins | sample 071ome_32_FD_132438 | JGI IMG/M metagenome (GOLD analysis project Ga0181582, IMG submission 132438) | Coastal salt marsh microbial communities from the Groves Creek Marsh, Skidaway Island, Georgia - 071405AT metaG (megahit assembly) | ecosystem: Environmental > Aquatic > Marine > Intertidal zone...
GCCCCGCCCCGCCCCGCCCCGCCGCCCCTGCCCCACCCGCCCCGGGCAGAACCCCCCCCCACACCCGCGCTGACCGAGGCAGCCGCTCCGCAACGCCGCAGGTGTTCGAGTTCCTGGAGAAGAACCTCCTCGAGGTGCTGGACGACACGCCAGACGGGCTCCCGGCGGGGGCGGTCAAGTCGTACATCTTCCAGCTGCTCCGGGCGATCACGTTCTGCCACCAGCGGGGGATCATCCACCGGGACATCAAGCCGGAGAACCTCCTCATCTCCAGGTCGCGGGACCCGCTGCAGAACGCGCTCCCGGCGCTGGGGGCGGGGACCCTCAAGCTGTGCGACTTTGGCTTTGCGCGGCAGCTGGCGGGGTCCCCGGACGACCTCACGGACTACGTCTCCACGCGGTGGTACCGCGCCCCGGAGCTGCTCGTGGGGATGCGGTACTCGTTCCCCGTCGACGTGTGGGCCATCGGGTGCATCATGGGGGAGCTGTCGGACGGGCAGCCCCTGTTCCCCGGGGACTCGGACATCGACCAGCTCTACGTCATCCAGCGGGCCCTGGGCCCCGTGCCGCCGCACATGGCCCGGGCGTTCGCGCAGAACCCCCGGTACCGCGGCCTCTCCATGCCCCCCGCCGGCCAGGACGTCGACCTGCCGTCCCGCTTCGCGGCGACCATGGCGCCCGACGCCCTCGCGCTCATGGGGCGCCTCCTCCGCCTGGACCCCCAGGCGCGGCCGAGCGGGGACGAGGCGCTGCAGCACCCGTACTTCGACGAGGTGCACTCGGCGCAGGCCCTGGCCGGGGAGCGGGCCGTCTCGGGGGGGCACGCGGGGCGCAGCCAGATGCTCGAGGCGCTCAAGGCGGGGGCGCTGCGGGGGCGCGCGGGGGCGGAGGGGGAGGGGCCGGGGGACGGCAAGCCGGGGCGCCGGGGCAAGAAGAAGGGCAGCGCCGGGGGGGCGGGCGCCGGGGGGGCGGGCGCCGGCGACCCGCCCGCGCCCGCGCCCGCGCCCGCGGGGGGGAAGCCCGAGGCGAGCGAGGCGACGCAGGCGGTGGGCCACGTGAGGCGCGGGGGCGGGGCGGCCGAGCCGCCGGCCGGGCGGGGCGCGGAGGCCGAGGAGCGGGACGCGGCGGGGCGGGAGGCCGCGGCGGCGCTGGCGGCCCGGGGGCTTTACTCGCACGGGGGCGGGGGCTCGGTGGCCAGCCGGCCGATGAGCACCGAGGTGAACCAGCGGTGGGGCGGGCACGGGCAGGTGGGGGGGCGGCACCCGCTCGGCGAGGGGCAGCCGGGGCCGAGCCAGAACCCCCTGGTGCGGCAGGCGAGCAAGCAGGGGTCGGGGTCCTCGGCCGCGCAGGGGGCCCGGCGGAAGCGGGAGAAGTGGAGCCCCGCGGGGTCGCAGCTGCAGCCCGGCCAGAAGCGCCAGGTGCAGATGGCCCCCTCGGGGGGGGCGGCGGCGGCGGCGGCCCCGCCGGCCCGGGACGCGCGGGCCAGCACGAGCAGCGTCAACGCCGAGGGCGCCGGGGAGCACGACCCGGGCGCCGCGCTCGCCCCCCTGCGCCGGCAGGGCGACCGGGGCAGCGGCCGCCGGAAGGCGTCGGGCATGGCCGTGAGCGCCCTGGGCGAGGGCCCGGGCGGGGCGGGGGGGGGCGGGGCCGGACAGCTGGCGCCCATCCCCCAGTGGAGGGGCGGGCCGGGCCACCCCGCCGCGCCTGCGGGGCCCTCGGGGGCGCCCGACGGGGACCCGTCCGACCGCCGCGCCGGGGCCGCCGGCTGGGGGTCGCGGGGGGGGTTCGGCGGCCTGCGCCCCGCGGTGGGTGCTGTGCAGGGGGTGCGCGGGGTCGGGCCAGGGGGCGGGCTGCCCCCCAACCCGGAGATGTCGGCCACGCGGCAAGTCCTCATGGGCCAGGGCGGCGACCCCGCGGGCGGGCCGCCCTGGGCCGGCCGGCCGGCCGACGCCCCGCCCGGCGCGGCCGCCGGGCACCCCGGGCCCGCGCAGGTCGCCATGTTCGGCAGCTCGATGCTCGGCGCGGGCGGGCTGGACCGGGGGGGGCAGCTCGCTCCGCTCCAGCCCCTCCAGGGGGGGTACGGGGGCAAGCCGGGCCACGTGGGCGTCCTTGGCGCGCTCCGGGGCACCGGGGGGGTCCGGGGGCGGCAGGCCGGGCTCTAGGGGGGCCGCCTGGGTCGGCGGGGGTGCGACTGCCGTTGAAACCGCCCACTGGCGGGTCCTTCTCCCCGGGCGCCGCCGCGCCCCGTCACAGGCCGCCGCGGGGGCTCGCCGCTCCAGGGGAGCCGCGCGCCGGGGGACGGGGGGACCCCTCGGGGCTGGGCGCCGCGCTCGGCTCCCCCCGCAGCCGCCGCACCTGCCTCGCGAGCTCGGCCCGCCCCAGCGGACTCTGCCCGCCCCGCTCCCGCCCGACGGGGCAGACGTCCCTGTACCAGCAGTTCCGGCACACCCACTCGTCCCCCTCGCCCGGGGCCCGCCGGCCCTCGAGGTACCCCGTCGCGCGCTCGAGCCACCGCCCGTGCTCGTCCAGGAGCCCGTCGGTGAGCTCGATCACGTTGGTCCCGAGGACCGCCCCCCCCTCGTCGGCCGAGCGGTACTCGACCTCGCCGGCGAGGGCCCCGGAGAGGGGCGGGAGGAGGTCGAGGTGGGACGCCAGGGACGCGACGCAGCCCCGGACCGTGGGGGCGGGCCCCGCGGGGCCGAGCCCCGCCGCCTCCGCCACCGCCTCCGCCACCCCGGGGGAGAGCGGGCCGTCCACGTCGACCGGCCCCGTCCGGCCGTCCGCGGGCAGCTCCGACAGGCGCGCGAGCAGCCCCCTCGCCCACGCCCCCGCGTCCCGCGTCGCCGTGGCCAGCATCTCGCGGTACGTCACGACCTGCATCTCGTGGGCGGTCATCTCCCGCTGCCCCGGGAGCCGGCACCCGCTCTTCACCTTGGTGTCGCTGACGACGAGGCGCGGCCGGCCGCGCTCGCGGACGACCCGGAGCTCGTCCATCTTCCCGCTCAGCCAGTGCCCGCGCACGCACGCCCACAGGCCCACCTCCCGCGTCCGCCCCTCGCGGAGGAGCACCCGCAGGTTGGCCACCGCCTCGGCCAGCTCGGCGGCGACCCGGTCCTCCGTCGTCGCCGTCGGCAGGGGCACCCGGGGGCCCAGGACCTCCCGCTCCAGGGCCTCGTGGAGGGCGACCCCGCGCTCCATCGCGGGCGTCGGCGGGGGCCTCAGGCTGAGCTGCATCTGGATCACCACCTGCCGCTCGCAGTACGCCGTGAGCTTGGTCACGGCCGCCATGCCCAGGTAGAGCGCGCGGGCCGTCCAGTCGGCCACCCCGCCGCCCAGGTCCTCGACGTCGGGGAGGGCCGGCGGGGCGCCCCCGGGCGGCGTCCGCGGCCCCCCGCCCCCGGCGCCGTCGCTCAGGCCCGACATGGAGCGCGAGCTGCCCCCCGGGGACCCGGGCGGGGGCCCCGCGGCGCCTGGCGGGGGCGGGCCCCGCGGCTCGGTGGCCCGGCTGATCTCCTCCCACTCGGCCGCGTCCACCAGGATGGCCGGCGGCCCCGGGCCCGCGGGGGCCGCCCCCCCCCCGCCGGGGCCGTCCTGGGACGGGGCGGGGGTGGCCTCCCCGAGGCCGCTCCGGAGAGACAGCACGACCAGCATGCCCTCGTCCAGGTCGCCCGGGGCGCCCGACGTGGCGGCGGGGCCGGGGCCGGGGCCGGGGCCCCGGGCCGGCCGCGACGGCCCCGGCGGGCCCTGGCTGTCCTGGGACGGCCCCGGGGGTCCCTCCGGGCCCATTTCCATGGCGAGTAGGTCGTCGTCGGTCACTATGCTATCGTTCAGGTCCTGACTGGCCCCCCCGAGGCCTTCCCCCCGCTCCCTCTCGGCTTGCGCCAAGGCCTCCAGGAGGGCCTCTGGGGACGGCGACCCGCGCGCCTCATGGTCCCCCACGACGTGCATGCCTGCAAGATTATTCTTCGCTTCTGTATCGCCTCGCTCTCCCCCCGAGGAAGGACCGGGCCGTAGGCTACGCGCGCCGCGGGACGCCCAGCATGGCACAGAGAGCACGGGGGCCTCGCGGACACCCTCTCGAGAGCCCGATGCCTCCACCGAGGCGCGCCTCTCCTATCACGCGTCGTCGAAGGGGAAGTTCCCCTTCACGTTGTCCCCTCCCGTGCAGCGCCACGCGCTCCTTTCTCTTCTGGGCCAGGGATTCGGGGCGTGACTGGAGCCTCCAGGACTGAGTCCTCCCTGGGTTGGCTCTCCGACGGACCAGGCCTGGATGAGCGCACCATGTCCACGCCAGGCTACCGGCGCGCCCTTGCGCGCCGCCCTGCGCCTCAAGTACGAGCGCCGCCCCCCCCGCATCGATGATAAGGACTTCTTACCCCCTGTGAATGTATCTTTTGTGAACTTGTCTTGGAACACCGACCTGAGCGCAACTGGGAAAAAACAACACTGTGATTGCACGTAGTAGCACGATATCGACGACGCATTGACTAGAAACCACTTGTACCGCTTCACATCTCCGCATCTGCTCTCTGGAGAGCTGCGCAAGCCACTTTCTCCAGGGCTGTGGAGTTTGGGAACCGACCGGCGACTTCTCGCCATCAGGAAGTAGGAAAGGAAGGAACATGGTGAGATTCCATTTTCGTTCCATTATTCCCCGCTCGGTCGAGAAAAGATGCCCTTGCGCGGGCTAGCGAGGGAGAGCGGGTCTCCACATGCGCGACGGAATGGTCTATTGTTCCTCCCGAATACCGGTACAAGCGCTCTCGTTGTGGTGTTTCTCGTGCGAATAATACGCGTTAACGGCGTGAGACACAAACGCTTCTACCCATCGTCCGTCACACGCGATCCAGGGACGTTTTTTTGGACGCCCAGTCGAGGGCCCGGCCCCGTTGCTTCGCCAGCGCTGCCCCATCCGACGCCGATGATGGCTAGTCCCAAAGATGGGACGTTTCTCCGTGTAATTTGTTTGCATTCATTCCGCGAATCCCCTCACCCCCTCCGGGATCGCCCCCTCTCGCCCCTCGGGCATCTCTCACAACCCCTCCGCTCCCCCGCCCGTCGCGTTCTTGGCTAGATCCCAGCGGGACAGCGGGCGGGACGGCGTCTCCGACTCGTTCGCGACACCACCCGGGCCGCGTCTCTCGTCGAGCAAGCGCCAGGGAGTCACAGCGGCTGCTCGTCCCTCTTTCGGCCCGGCCCCAACTGTCCCGCGGGCAGCCCCCTGACCCTCCCCTCTCCCACCCTCCCACCCCCCCGCAGGCGGTTCCGACCGGGACAATCCGGTGGAACAAGCTTGAGCTCGTGGGCGAAGCGCCCACGGGCCGCGCGGGCCACAGCTTCGTGACCCTCGGCACCAAGCACTTCATGTTCGGCGGCACCGGGCGCGACGCGTCGGGCACCCCCGCCTGCTTCAACGACCTCTACGCGTTCGAGCCCGGCCAGGACGAGCCGAAGGTTAAGGTCAAGCGCCTCGAGCCCAGTGGCGCTAGGCCCGAGCCCCGGTCCCGTCACGTCGCCGTGGCCCTCAACGCCGAGAACATGCTCGTCTTCGGCGGGGTCAACCACAAGACCCGCTACGAGGACGCGTGGATCTACTCGGTCAAGACCAACGCCTGGACTCCCGCCTCCTTCGAGGAGGGCGAGGACGCCAGGCACCCCGGCAAGCGCTGCAAGTCCGCCGCCTGCGTCTACAACGGCCGCGTGTTCCTCTTCGGAGGCTACGCCGGCTCGGGCCAGGCCATGCAGGACCTCTGGGAGCTCGTCGTGCCCCAGGACTTCGCCAGCGACGTCAGCAAGCCGCTCAAGTGGGAGCTGATCGAGCCCGCGGGGAAGCCCCCGGCGCCGCGGTTCTCTCACCGCCTGACCGGGTTCCCCGACGCCGACGGGAACCACAAGCTTGTTGTCTTTGGCGGCCGGGACGTGTCCCAGGCCTACAACGACCTGTACCAGCTGGACCTTGAGAACATGCAGTGGCTGGACTCGCCGTCCAAGGTCATGCGGTTCCCGTCGTCCCTGTCGGCGCACCACTTCGACGCCATCGAGTCGGTGCCCCACTGGAAGATGTTCCTCTTCGGCGGCAACAAGGGCCCCATGGACTTCAGCAACGATGTGCAGGTCATGGACTGCGCCGACATGAAGTGGAAGAGCCCCGACGCCGAGGGCTCCCCGCCCGAGCAGCGCGAGGACTCGGCCTGGTTCTACGACAACCGCGCCTGCCAGCTCATCCTCTTTGGCGGGTGGGCCAACCAGTGGCTGGGCGACTGCTGGTCGATGAACGTGTCGCCGATCATCGGGCCGCCGTACGCGGCGCTCTCCGTGTCCCCGGCGATCGGGCCCGTGTTCGGGTCCACCGAGATCACCATCAAGGGCCTGTCCTTCCGCTCCGGCAAGGTCAAGGTGAAGTTCGGCTCGGGCAAGATGGAGGAGACGGTCGACGGCACCTTTGTCGACGACGAGACGGTCGTCTGCAAGACGCCAAACTTCGAGGCCTACGGCGCCTACCCTGTGGAGCTCCGCGTCAACATCAACGACCAGGGCTGGACCGTGAACAAGATCGAGTTCAACTACTTCGCCAACACTGCCGCAGCCAACTGTCTGGCCATGGGCCCGGGCGTTGGTGCCTCCAACATCAGGCATCCGATCCACGCGGACAAGCCCTTCCGGCCCGAGGTCCCCGCGGGGATCGAGGTTCCGTTCATCATCCAGGCCAAGGACACGCTCAAGCAGAACCGCCGCTCTGGCGGCGATCAGTTCAACGTCACCGTCACCTCGGTCGATGGGAAGAAGAGCGGCATCGCCCGCGTCGTCGACCTCGGCAACGGCGTCCACGAGGCCTACTACTCTGTCCCGGAGCCGGGCGAGTACAAGGTCGACGTGCTCTACCAGGAGCTCGGCGACGACTCGGCTGCTGAGGCCGACCCCAACGACCCCGAGGCGCCCACGGGGCCTGTCGAGACCCCCATCCGCGGGTCGCCTTTCTTCGTCAACGCGGTCAACAAGTTCGAGGACGTCCGTGTGCTCGGCTCCATCCCCACGGCGGCCGACGGCCAGTCGTTCGGCGTGCTGCAGAAGTCGAAGCACATCGTGGTCTACGGCGGTACCGAGTCGTCCGACATCCACACCGTGTATGTTGACGGGCTCGAGTGGCACTGGGAGGCCACCCACGTCGACGGCGACGCCCACCCGGACGCCCGACGCCACGCTGCCCTTTCCCAGTACAACAACGAGAACCTCGTGGTGTCCTGCGGGGAGGAGCTCAAGCCCAAGGGCGCCAAGGAGCTCAACGACATGTGGGTCCTGAAGTACGAGGGCACCTCGTGGGCCTGGGTCAAGCCCGGGAAGTTCGACCCGAACGCTTCCCACCTGCACGGTAAGCTGGGCGACGGGGACGTCATCGCCGAGGCGTCGGACGAGGGGAGGACCCCCAAGTCCTCCCTGCCGCCGTCCTCCCAGAAGGGCGAGGGCGAGGAGGCCGCCGAGGGCGAGGAGGCCGCCGAGGGCGAGGAGAAGCCCGAGGGGGAGCAGAAGCCCGAGGGCGAGGAGGCCGCCGCCGAGGGCGAGGAGAAGCCCGAGGGGGAGGAGGCTGCCGCCGCGGCCGGGGAGGGGAAGCCCGAGGAGGAGGTCGCCGCCGAGGAGGCTGCTGCCGCCGAGCCCGCGGCCGCCGAGCCTGCGGGGGGCGAGAGCGAGGTTGCCGCCGCGGAGGGCGGCGAGGACGCCGGCTCCGACGCCGGCTCCGATGCCGGCTCCGAGGAGGCGAATGACCAGATCAAGGACACGGACCCCGAGGTCGGCAAGACGGGCCGCAAGCACCACTGCGCCATGGCCATCGACAACAACATGTTCATGGTGTTCGGCGGCGAGGAGCAGGGGGAGAACGTCGGGACTTTCACCGTGACCGACATCGACGGCGAGTCCAAGGGGCCCGTGACTACCTCCGTGATGCCCGCGGCCCGCCGCAAGGCCGGCGCGTGCTACGTGCCGTCCGATGCGGGCGGAGCCATCCTCATGTTTGGCGGCATCGCCCAGCTCAACAACGGCCAGGAGAAGGTCCTCGACGAGCTCGTGGTGATGCGCCCCAAGGCGGAGGCCGTGAACTCGGCCGGTAGGATCACCAAGTGCGACTTCGAGGTGTCGGTGAACCCGGCATGCGAGGGCATCTCCCCCTGCGCGCGCTCTGAGCCCCTCGTCACACGCCTGGGCACCTCGGGCGAGGTGATGCTGGTGGCCGGCGGGATCGACGCCAAGGGCGACAAGCTTTTCGACGCGTGGACGCTCGACCTCAAGACCATGAAGTGGTCGGTCGTCGTCAACTGCTCTCCGTCCCTGCTGCCCGAGAACGCGCACATGGTACTCGTCCGCGAGACGCTCTGCGTGATCGGCTCCAACATGGGCTCGGCCAAGCTCAGCGTTGCAATCGTGATCGACCTGGTCGGCCTCCGGGCCCAGTACGACCTCAAGACCTTCGTAAAGAACGAGGTCGCCGAGCGTATCGGCAATGTCGACCACTGGGTCGAGCGCCAGGGCACCGGCCTCGACATGTCTCTCAACGTCGAGGCCCTCGCCGAGTCCAAGGACAAGCAGAACAAGGTCGCCGAGGCCCTGTTCGAGATCGTGGCCAAGAAGGACATGGTGGAGCTCGAGCTCGACACCCTCTCGGTCGCCATGCAGCAGCTCCGCCGCCTCAAGGCCCCCATGGGCAAGGAGGAGAAGGAGGTTGAGGAACTCTTCGAGCGCTGGGCTGAGATTAAGAAGGATGCCACCGGCCCCGTCGCAAAGGACTTCGAGCCCTACCGCGAGAAGCTGGCCGCCGAGCTGAAGGACAAGTACAAGGACTTCGAGCGCGGGGACCTGCGCGGGTTCAAGAAGGACTTCGAGACCTCCAACATCTTCAACGCGCCTGAGCAGGGCAAGGACAGCAACGTCTACGCCTCCATGATGAAGGTCAACAAGGAGCTCCTCGCCCTTCGCAAGAAGTGCAAGGACATGCAGACCAACGCCCTGACCTTCAACCTGCCCGACCTCGTGGAGGGCGGTGTCGCCATGATCGGCGACATGCAGACGACGCTCAAGCAGATCAAGCAGGTCTGGGACGTTACCAAGATGGTCGACACGCAGATCGCGGCCTGGATGGGAGTGGCGTGGTCAGCCGTCGTGGTCGAGGAGATGGAAGACGGCGTGAAGATCCTCGAGAAGGAGCTCAAGCAGCTGGACAAGAACATCCGCGACTTCCCGGCTTACAAGTCGGTGCAGACGGACCTGAAGAACTTCATGGTGTCGGTGCCGCTGGTGGCCGACCTCCGGAGCCCGGCCATGCGCGACCGCCACTGGGACCTGCTCATGAAGGCCACGGAGAAGAACTTCGTGATCGACGAGAAGTTCAAGCTCGGGGACCTCCTGGCCCTCGAGCTGCACAAGTTCGAGGACGACGTCGGCGAGATCGTCGACCAGGCCCAGAAGGAGGAGAAGATGGAGTCGAACCTCAAGAAGCTGGACGACATGTGGTCCAAGGCCGAGCTGGACTTCACGCAGTTCAAGACGACCGACGTCTACATGGTTCGCATGAAGGAGGAGGACTTCGAGGCCCTCGAGGAGAACCAGGTCCTCGTGCAGGGCATGATGGCCAACCGCTACATGGCGACCTTCAAGGACGCCATCCTGGGCTGGAACAACAAGCTCATGAACGTGTACGAGGTCAACCAGCTCATCACCGAGATCCAGCGCTCGTGGTCGCACCTCGAGTCGCTCTTCATCCACTCTGAGGAGGTGAAGAAGGAGCTCCCTGAGACGGCCGAGCGCTTCGCCGGGATCGACAAGAACGTCAAGGCCATCCTCAAGAAGATGTACGAGCAGAAGAACGTCGTCGTGGCTTGCAACGAGGAGGGCTTGATGGCGGCCCTGGAGAAGCTCCAGGACGAGCTCGAGCTCTGCGACAAGGCGCTGTCCGACTACATGGAGTCCAAGCGCCGCGCCTTCCCGCGCTTCTACTTCGTGTCGCGCAACGACCTCCTGGACATCCTGTCCAACGGCAACAACCCGGTCAAGGTCATGAAGCACATGTCAAAGTGCTTCCAGGCCATCGACAAGCTGAACCTCGACACGGAGGAGCCCGCGCCGGGCAAGCGCCCCGCCGCGCAGGGCATGGTTTCCTGTGTCGGCACGGAGACGGTCGACTTCAAGTCGCCCCTGCCCCTCAATAACAAGGTGGAGAACTACATGACGGACATTATCGCCAAGATGCGGTCTGAGCTCCGTGAGACGCTCTCTGACTCGGTCAAGGCGTACAAGTCGAAGCCCCGCCACGAGTGGCTCTTCGACTGGCCCTCCCAGCTCATCCTCGTCGTCAACCAGATCTACTGGTGCCAGGAGGTCGAGGAGGCTCTAGGCAAGGTCGCCAAGGGCGACGCCAAGGCCCTGGCCGCGTACAACGAGCTCCAGGTCGAGCAGCTGACGAGGCTCATCGAGGTCACGCGCACCGAGCTCCCCAAGCCGGCCCGCCAGAAGGTCATGAACATGATTACCATCGACGCGCACTCGCGCGACATCATCGCCAAGATGGTCGACGAGGGCTGCGACCGCACCGACGCCTTCCTTTGGACTATCCAGCTCCGCACCTACTGGGACTCGTCCCTCGAGGACTGCCGCATCCGCATCTGCGATGCGTCCTTCCCCTACGGGTACGAGTACCTCGGCAACGGGCCCCGCCTCGTCATCACGCCCCTCACGGACCGCATCTACATCACGGCCACGCAGGCGTGCTGGCTGTCGATGGGGACGGCCCCCGCCGGCCCCGCCGGGACAGGCAAGACGGAGACCACCAAGGACCTGTCGGCCCAGCTCGGCAAGTCGATCTACGTCTTCAACTGCGGCCCCGAGATGGACTACCGCACGATGGGCGACATCTTCAAGGGCCTCGCCGCCTCGGGCTCCTGGGGTTGCTTCGACGAGTTCAACCGTCTCGTGCCCGCTGTGCTGTCCGTGTGCTCAGTGCAGTACAAGGCCGTCTGCGACTCGCAGCGGATCAAGGCCAACAAGCCCGGCCGCGGCCTCGAGTACATCGACAAGGACGGTGTCAAGCACGAGGCCATCAAGGAGTGGACCTTCGTGGCCGCCGACGGCACCACCATGCCCCTCGAGGAGGGAACCTCGGGCTTCATCACCATGAACCCTGGGTACATCGGCCGCGCTGAGCTCCCCGAGTCACTGAAGGTGCTCTTCCGCCCCATCACTGTCGTGGTCCCCGACCGCCAGCTCATCATGGAGAACATGCTCATGGCCGAGGGCTTCGTTGAGGCCAAGATGCTCGCGAAGAAGTTCGCCTCCCTCTACTACCTCCTCGAGGACCTCCTCTCCCCCCAGAAGCACTACGACTGGGGGCTGCGCGCCATCAAGTCTGTGCTGGTCGTGGCTGGCTCCCTGCTCCGCGCCAAGGAGGGCCAGGTGGAGGCCGACGTGCTCTTCCGCGCCCTGCGCGACTTCAACATCCCCAAGATCCTTGCCCAGGACATGGACATCTTCATGGGCCTCCTGCAGGACCTCTTCCCCGGCACCGACCCCCCGCGCCAGCGCGACGCCGCGTTCGAGGAGGTGATCATCGAGTGCGCGAAGAACGAGGGGCTGATGCCGGACGACGACTTCGTCCTGCGCGTGACGCAGCTGGCCGATCTGCTGGCCATCCGCCACTGCGTCTTCCTGATGGGGCCCACAGGCACTGGGAGGACCGAGTGCTACAGGACGCTCGCCAAGGCCATCACGGTGGGCACCGAGACCCCCGAGAACGACTACCTGCAGATGGTGAACAAGAAGAAGGTCTTCATTCGTGACATCAACCCCAAGTCGGTCTCGACCTCTGAGCTCTACGGGTACGTCAACATGGCGACGCGCGAGTGGAAGGACGGGCTCCTGTCCAAGTTCATGCGCGACTTCCAGGACCAGCCGGGGGAGGACCCCAAGTGGCTGCTCCTGGACGGCGACCTGGACGCCAACTGGATCGAGTCGATGAACTCTGTGATGGACGACAACCGTCTCCTCACGCTCCCCTCGAACGAGCGCATCCGCGTGCTCCCGCACATGAAGCTCATCTTCGAGATCCGCGACCTCAAGTTCGCCACGCCGGCGACGGCCACGCGAGCTGGGATCCTGTACATCAGCGAGAACACGCAGTGGTCCAACATGGTGCAGTCGTGGTGCGAACGGGTGTTCAAGCCCTTCGCCCAGGCGGCCAAGTACAAGGACCCCGAGGGCGAGTCGCAGAAGATGTGGAAGCTGTTCGACAAGTACCTCCCCGACGCCATCTTCGAGATGAAGGCGCGTTACCAGCACATCACCCCGCTCAACACGATGAACTTCGTCTCGACGCTCGTCAACATCATGGAGGGCATGCTCGACCCCGCCGTCGTCGGCCCCAAGTCGGAGCCTGCGCTCATCGAGACCATCCTGGTCTTCGCCATGATCTGGGCGTTCGGCGGCGGCCTCACCATGAAGGACGGCGTGGACTACCGTAAGAACTTCGACCGGTGGTTCAAGGGCAAGTACACGACCATCCGTTTCCCCGGCAAGGGCATGGTTTTCGACTTCTACGTTGACACCAAGAAGGGCAAGCTCAGCACCTGGTCGGACCTCGTCACGGAGGTCTCGTTCGACTCGCAAAAGCAGGCCATGGGCTCCGTGTTCGTCCCAACGGGCGAGACGGCCTCCCAGGCCTTCTTCCTCGACATGATGATCTCCCTCGGGAAGCCCATCATGTTCGTGGGCGGCGCTGGCGTCGGCAAGACGCAGCTCGTCAAGGGCAAGCTCGCCAACCTCAACCCGGACACGCAGATGTCGGTGGTCCTCAACTTCAACTACTTCACTGACGTCGTGGCCACCCAGCGCATCATGGAGACGCCGCTCGAGAAGGCCGGCGGCATCAACTTCGCGCCGCCCGCCCAGAAGAAGCTCGTGTACTTCGTGGATGACATGAACATGCCCAAGTTGGACCCGTATGAGACGGCCATGCCCATCTCGCTCATCCGGCAGCACCTGGGCTGGGGCCACTGGTATGACCGTTCCAAGCTGCAGCAGAAGAACATCAAGAACACGCAGTACGTGGCGTGCATGAACCCCACGGCTGGGTCGTTCATCGTCAACCCGCGCCTGCAGCGCCTGTTCATGACCCTGGCCATGGACTTCCCGTCCCAGGAGTCGCTGATGACCATCTACGGCACGTTCCTCCGGGGCCACCTGCAGCACTTCCCCGCCGCTGTCCAGGAGCTCGAGACCAAGCTCCTCCAGGCGGCCCTCAAGCTCCACGAGCGGGTCACCTCGTCGTTCCGGAAGACGGCCATCAACTTCCACTACGAGTTCACTGTGCGGCACCTGGCCAACGTGTTCCAGGGGCTGCTCATGTCAGACCCCGACACGTTCGGCTCGGCGCCCAAGTTCGTCAAGCTCTGGATGCACGAGTCGGAGCGCGTCTACGCGGACCGCCTCGTCTCGCTCGAGCACCTGGCCAACTACTCCAAGACGATCGAGGCCATCGCCAAGCCCTTCGACGTCGAGGACATTGGCGACTACTTCAAGAAGGAGAAGGCCAAGCCCCTCATCTTTGCCCACTTCGCCAAGGGCATGGGCGAGCGCAACTACGACATCATCCCGTCCTTCGAATCGCTGCAGAAGATCCTCACCGACGCCCTCAACGAGTACAACGAGTCCAACCCCTTGATGGACCTGGTGCTCTTCGAGGACGCCATGAAGCACGTGTGCCGGATCAGCCGCATCATCAGCAACACGGCCGGCCACGCCCTCCTCGTTGGCGTCGGCGGGTCCGGGAAGCAGTCCCTCGCCCGCCTCGCCGCCTTCATCTGCGGCTACTCGACCGAGATGATCGTCATCTCGGGGTCGTACAACATGGCCAACTTCTCCGAAGACCTCCAGCGCCTCTACCGCAAGGCCGGCGTCAAGGGCGAGGGCACCTCGTTCCTCTTCACCGACTCCCAGATCGTGGACGAGAAGATGCTGGTGTACCTCAACGACCTTCTGTCCTCGGGCGAGATCCCCGACCTCTTTAAGCAGGAGGACAAGGACGAGATCATCAACCAGATGCGCTCGGCGACCAAGGAGCTCGGGCTGATCGACACGAACGAGAACTGCTGGGCCACCTTCATCCAGCGTGTGCGCGAGAACCTGCACGTTTGCTTCACCGCGTCTCCCGTGGGCGAGGCGTTCCGCGTGCGCTCGCAGCGCTTCCCGGCCACAATCAACTCGACCGTCATCGACTGGTTCCAGCCCTGGCCCGAGAAGTCGCTGCACAGCGTGGCGAAGAAGTTCATCGACGAGGTCGAGCTCGAAACCCCCGAGATCCGCGACGCCGTCGTCGAGTTCATGCCCTACTCGTTCGCCCAGGTTAACGAGATGTCCAAGACCTTCCTCGAGCGTGAGCGCCGGTACAACTACACGACGCCGAAGTCGTTCCTGGAGCTCATCAAGCTCTACAAGTCGATTCTCGCCAAGAAGCGCGAGCAGCAGAACGAAGGCATCGAGCGCCTCGACGTCGGTCTCACCAAGCTCAACAAGACAAAGGCCGAGGTGGACATCCTCATCGAGGACGCCAAGGCCAAGGCCATCGAGGTGGAGCAGAAGGTTGCGGACGCGAACGTGTTCGCCGAGAAGGTCGGCGTGGAGAAGGAGAAGGTGAACAAAGAGAACGAGGCCGCGCAGGTCGAGGCCGAGAAGTGCGAGGTCATCCAGCGCGACGTGTCGGCCAAGCAGGCCGAGGCCGAGACGGAGCTCGCCAAGGCCGAGCCTGCCCTCAAGGCCGCCATGGCGGCCCTGGACACCCTCAACCCCAAGGACCTTCAGACGTGCAAGGCGCTGAAGAAGCCCCCCGCGGGTGTGGACGATGTGACCAACGTTGTTCTCATCCTCACAGAGGGCGACCCCAAGATCGCTCGCGACGGGTGGGCCATGGCGCAGAAGCTCCTCTTCTCCATCCCGGCGCCCAAGCTGATCGAGAAGCTCGTGCAGTTCAAGGACCGCATCGACAACGGCGAGATCGCCAAGCGCACCGTGGACGCCTGCCGCCCCTACCAGGAGCTCGAGTGGTTCAAGCCCGAGTTCGACATGGCCCAGAAGGCCGCCGCCGCCGCCGGGCTCCGCGACTGGGCCAACGCCATCATCATGTACTATGACGTCGTGTCCCAGGTGGAGCCCCTCCGCAACTCCCTCGCCGAGGCCAACGCGCAGCTCGAGGCCGCCAACAACACGCTCGCCGAGGTCACGGCCAAGGTCGCGGACCTCAACGCCCAGGTGGCCGAGCTCGAGCGCCAGTTCGCCGAGGCGAACGCTGAGAAGGACGCCGCAATCGAGGAGAAGGAGCGCTGCGACAAGAAGCTCAACCTCGCCAACCGCCTCATCAACGCCCTGGCGTCCGAGGGCGATCGCTGGGCGCTCACCGTCACGACGCTCAAGTCGTCGTACAAGGAGCTCGTCGGCAACATGCTGCTGGCCTCTGCCTTCGTCTCGTATGCCGGGCCCTTCACGAGCCATTACCGGACCAAGCTCATCAAGAGCTGGGTCAAGTGGATCAACGACAAGAAGGTCCCAATGTCCCAGGGCCTCGAGGACCCGCTCGCGGTGCTCGTGGACGACGCCCTGGTGGCCTCGTGGGTGTCGGAGGGCCTCCCCTCGGACCCGACGTCGGTGCAGAACGGCGCCATCCTGACCAACTCGGAGCGCTGGCCGCTCATGATGGACCCGCAGCTCCAGGGCATCGCCTGGATTAAGGAGAAGGAGTCGACCAACTCGCTCCAGATCGTGCGCATGGGCCAGAACAAGATGATCAACCTCATGGAGCGCGCTATCGAGGCCGGCCACTCGGTCCTTATCGAGAACATGGGCGAGTCCATCGACGCTGTGCTCAACCCCGTGATCACGCGCTCCACGTTCAAGAAGGGCCGCTCTTTCTACGTCAAGCTCGGCGACAAGGAGGTCGAGTACAACAAGAACTTCAAGCTCTTCCTCCACACCAAGCTCTCGAACCCGCACTTCCCGCCCGAGGTGCAGGCCGAGACGACGCTGATCAACTTCACCGTGACGGAGAAGGGCCTCGAGGACCAGCTCCTCGCTCTCGTCGTGAACAAGGAGCGCCCTGAGCTCGAGACGACCAAGACGCAGCTCATCGTGCAGAACAACGAGTTCACCATCCGCCTCAAGGAGATCGAGGACTCGCTCCTGTTCAAGCTGTCCACCGCCGAGGGGGACATCACCGAGGACGTGGAGCTCATCGAGTCGCTCGAGGAGTCCAAGCGCGTGGCGGACGATATCAACGCCAAGGTCGAGATCGCCAAGGAGACGGAGATCATCATCAACGAATCGCGCGAGCGCTACCGCCCAGTGGCCTCACGTGGGTCGATGCTCTTCTTCCTCCTCAACTCGCTCAACAAGATCCACGCCTTCTACCAGTTCTCCCTGAACGCCTTCGTCACCGTCTTCAGCCGGGGCATTGACCGCACCGTCGACGAAGAGGACGGACCCAAGGCCTCAGCCAAGGCGCGGTTCATGGCTATGGGCCGCAAGGTTATGACGGGCAAGAGCTTCGACTGGAACACGGACCTCATCCACGAACTGTCCGGGTCGTCGCAGGTGCAGATGATCTCCCGCCAGCACACGCAACAGGGGATCAAGGTCGAGGAAGAGGAGGCCGTGACCATCGACATCGAGGCCCTCAAGGCAAAGGAGCTCGGCCCCGAGGAGATGGAGGCGCGCCTGAAGGCGCTGCTGGCCACGTGCACCTACACGGTGTTCGAGTACACGCGCCGCGGGCTTTTCGACCGCGACAAGCTCATTGTTGCGTCGATGCTCAGCTTCTCTATCCTCCTGCACTCAAAGGAGATCCAGGAAGAGGAATACCAGGCCCTCATCGAGGGAAGGCGTGCGGCCCAGCCGGCGCCCATCACGGACGAGCTCAGCCACTGGATGGCCGACTCGCAGTGGGCTGGCCTCGAGCCCCTGGGTAAGATCCAGGCCATGTCAACGCTCGCAAGGGACATGGAGAAGCAGAGCGACGCCTGGCGCAAGTGGTGCGACAAGGAGGCCTGCGAGAAGGAGCCCATGCCCGGGGAGTGGGCCAAGACGTCCGAATTCCGGCGCCTGCTCATCCTCCGCGTGCTGCGCCCTGATCGCATCACGAACGCGCTCCAGAAGTTCGTCGAGGTCTCACTGGGCGACGACTACACCAACCAGCCGCCCTTCAAGGCGACGACCATCATCGACGAGTCGTCCCCCTCGACGCCCATCTTCTTCATCCTCTTCCCCGGCTACTCGCCGTCCAAGGACATCGAGGCCGCGGCCGTCGATTACGGCATGACGCTGGAAAACGGCAAGCTGACCATCATCTCGATGGGCCAGGGCCAGGAGAAGCCCGCCGAGCAGTGCCTCGACAAGTACATCTCCGAGGGCGGCTGGGTCTTCCTCGACAACGTCCACCTCATGCAGGACTGGATCCCGATCCTCGAGCGCAAGCTGGAGATCGCGGCTGAGACGGCGCACAACGACTTCCGCTGCTTCTTCTCGGCCGAGCCCATCAACGGCGCCCCGCAGGCCAAGATCGTCCCCGAGTCGATCCTCCAGGGCTGCATCAAGATCTCCAACGAGCCCCCCTCCGACATGAAGTCCAACATGCGCCGCGCCCTCGCGGCCTTCACTCCGGGTGACATCGAGCGCATGACGACCGAGAAGAAGCAGGAGGACTACAAGTCCATCCTCTTCGGCCTCTGCTTCTACCACGGCGTGCTACTCGGCCGCAAGAAGTTCGGCATTGGCATCGGCGTCGGGTCCGGCTCGGGCATGGGCTTCTGCCGCAGTTACTCGTTCAACATGGGCGACCTCACCACCTGCGCGGACGTGCTCCGCAACTACCTCGAGGGCAACGCCGAGGTCCCCTGGGACGACCTCCGCTACATGTTCGGCGAGGTCTTCTACGGCGGCCACATCGTCGACGACATGGACCGCCGCTGCTGCAACACGTACCTCCAGGTGAGCCTCGGCGCCGGCGCACCCCCGCCCCGCTCCCCCCGTCGACCTCTTCATCCCTCCGTCCCCCGCTCACCCAGTTGTTCCCCCCCCCTCCTACGCAGGTGCTGCTGAAACCCGAGATGCTGGCGGGCCCCAAGGGCGAGGACGGTGCCCAGGCGGCCCCCGAGCACTTCTTCGCGCCCGACTTCCGCGCCCCGATCCCCACGGACTACGAGGCCCTGCGCAATTACATCGAGACGGAGCTCCCCGACGAGTCCCCGCTCATGTACGGGATGCATCCCAACGCCCAGCTGTCCCTCCTGACCGCCCAGGGCGAGACGCTCTTCAAGACGGTCCTCGAAGTCTCCGGCGGCGGCGGCGGCGGCGGCGGCGGCGGGGGCGGCGGCTCCGAGGAGCGCGTCCGCCGCGGCGTGCAGGAGTTCCTCGAGACGCTCCCCGAGCAGTTCAACCTGGTCGAGATCGAGGCGCGGGTCAAGGACCGGAACCCTTACGTCATGGTGGCGCTGCAGGAGGCGGGCCGGATGAACTTCCTGCTGTCGGAGATCCTGCAGTCCCTGGAGGAGCTCCAGCTCGGGCTCGACGGCGCCCTCAACATGTCGGACCGCATGGAGCAGCTCGCCAAGGGCATCGCCACCAACTCGGTGCCCGCCCGCTGGATGTCGGCCATGTCGACGCGCATCCAGGAGGTGTACGCGCTGTCCACGTGGTTCGAGGACGTGCGCAAGCGCGTCGAGCAGCTCAAGTCGTGGACGGCCGGGCAGGTGGTCACGCCCAACTCGGTGTGGCTGCCCGGGCTCTTCAACCCCAAGGCGTTCGTGACGGCCATCATGCAGTCGTACGCGCGCCAGAACACCCTCCCGCTGGACGTGATGAAGTTCATGACGGACGTGACCTCCAAGACGTCGTCCCAGGTCACCGAGGCGGCCCCGGAGGGCTGCTACGTGCACGGCATGGTGATGGAGGGCGCCCGCTGGGACAAGGAGACGGGCGTCGTGATGGAGTCGCACCCCAACGAGCTCCACCCGACCATGCCGGTGATCCTCATCCGCCCCGTCACGGCCGACAAGTACGACCTCACGGGCTACTACGAGTGCCCCGTCTACACCAACATGCAGCGCGCGAACAACTACTCGCCCCTCGCCAGCGTCTTCACGCTGCGGACCGACGAGCCCCCCAGCAAGTGGGTCCTCGCGTCCGTCTGCCTGCTCATGCAGGACGACCTGTCCTGATCCGGCCCCGGCCCCGGCGGCGCCGCTCGGCGCTGCTCAAGTGCCCGGCCCCTGTGTTTCCCTTTGACCCCACGTCTCCGCTGTAGTGCACCCCCCGCACGGTCGCCTCCACTGGGCTCTCGCGAGGCGACCGCGCAGGCGGCTAGGCTCAGGCTTTGAACCGAGACCTCTAGAGAGCGAATGCGCGGCGTTTCAACCGGGTCAGAGCGACGTGGCGATGTACTCGGCGATCTGCTCGTCGGTGTAGTCGTTGTCCCGCAGCCACCCGACGATCCGCTTGAGGTTGTCCTCCACGTCGAGGGCCAGGACGCTGGGGCGCCCGCGGATGACGCGGGCCACGTCAACGATCCCGATCTCCCCGAGGTACTCCACGACGGGGCGCACCTGCGCCTCCGCGTCGTAGCACAGCACCGCCGGGTGCCCCTGCACGATCGCCCCCACGTCCTCCTTGGTCAGGCCCAGCGTCTCGAGGTACGCGACCAGAGGGGCAATGTCAGACTCGACGTCGAGGAGGCGGGCGCGGGAGTTGCCCGCGCGCTTGCGCTCCTTCTCGGAGAAGAACATCGAATTGGGGTTCATTGCCATGTCGCTGCGCGGGGTGGGGCGGGGGGGGGGGGGGCGGGCCGGCGTCCGCCGGCCGGGCCGGGGCGCCGGGGGGGGCCCGGGGGGGGGGGGGGGGGGGGGGGCTTTCCCA
>Ga0181582_10001217_pt1 | contig 19923 bp, 17 predicted proteins | sample 071ome_32_FD_132438 | JGI IMG/M metagenome (GOLD analysis project Ga0181582, IMG submission 132438) | Coastal salt marsh microbial communities from the Groves Creek Marsh, Skidaway Island, Georgia - 071405AT metaG (megahit assembly) | ecosystem: Environmental > Aquatic > Marine > Intertidal...
GAGCCTTAAATTCGGCTGGCGGTTTCAGGTCGAGGTCGTGGGATGGTTTGTCCACCTGCCGTAAACCGAAGTTGAATGCCCCCTGAGCCAGCGGAGTGGCGGGCTTTTTCCAAGACGAAAAGGCCATGGATGGCCTTTTCAGGCGCTCCGCGACAGGATGTCGCGTGATCCGTGTCCGTCGGAAAAAGTCCGCAGCGAGGGTAGCCAAAGGCCTGGCGTTCGGGGGCGGGTTTCTTTGGTGACTTTCTTTCAAAAGAAAGTCACACCCCACTTCGGGAAAAGAAAACTTCGATTGAAACTCACTAACAACACCAATATCCTGACCCGATAACCAGTTTCCAAAGGAAAATAATAATGAACTGGGATGCAATATCCGCCATCTCCGAAACCATCGCCTCGGTCGCCGTCGTGGTTTCTCTGGTCTATCTGGCCATGCAGGTAAAACACTCCAACAAATTGTCCCAGAGCCAGACCCGGACAGACCTGCGGCACATGGCCCAGTCCGAAGTTTACAAAATGATCGACTACCCGGAAATCTGCCAGGCTTTTTACAAGGAGGAGCTGACGGAGCAAGAAGCCATCCAATTGCATAATTTCCTCATCTCCGCGCTGCGGTTTCGCGAGTTCATCTGGCGGCAATACCAGCTCAACCTGCTGGATGAGGAAACATTCCGAAACTACATGAAGGCCGTGCTGCAGGTACTGGGCTCGGACCGCAACCGGCGCTGGTGGGACACCTACAAGAACACGACTTTCGATCCGGACTTCATTGCCTACATCGACGACCTGTCAGCCTCTCAGCCGAAAACGGATTTACGTGGTTTCTGGGACTCTATCAGGAAGAAAGGTTAGCCCGTTAACCAGGGGGCATCTCGCCGGTTTTCAGCCAGTGGGCGCACTGCGCACCAATTTCCTGGATGGCAATCGCGTCGCAGCGATCGACTTCTTCCTGGCTCAGCACATCTTTCCAGCGGCCATTGGTGCCCTTGTTGATGAAGTTCTGGCCGCCGCCGTTGAAGATGATGTGCAGGTCCTCGAACTTGGCCGACAGGTCGCGCATGTAGTCGATGCTGCAGTGCTTTTCGATCTGCGGCCATAACGACTCCTCGATTTCGATATCGAGAAAGTCCGCGATCTTTTTCGCCTCGCCGACAAAATCCTGCTTGAGATTGTTGTAGTGCACCAGCTTCACGTTGGGCAGGTCCCTGACCTGCCACCACTGGTAAATACAGTTCCAGAAGTTGGTGTCCGGCGTATGCCCGGGCATGTAGCCCTGCTCCAGGAACTTCAGGTAGAACTGGTGCACGTCGCGAATCTCGTGGGTCCAGGGCGGACCGACCCGGCCCGGGGCATCATTGAACAGATGAAAGGCCTCCGGATTCATGATCTCGTGGTGGTTGAACATGCTCCACACCACATCGCGCGCATCGCGACCGATGAACAGGTACTTGATGGATTCATGGTATGGCACGCAATTGAAGGGGGAATGGGTCTTGATGAAGCGGCGATGGGTCTGCGCTTCGGCCTGCTCATAGGCCGCCTCGAGCGGCGCGATGCGGAACTCCGGCCAGGGCGACAGCATCTGGCCGTAAGACTCGGGGTCGCCCCTGAATACCAACTGGGCGACCAGCTGCTGGGTCCAGGTGGTACCGCTCTTGGACCAGGTGCCGATGATGATGTCATCATCGCGAAAGGGAAAATTGTTCAGCCGGGTGGAATCCCATACCGCCCACTGTTGTTCAGCGTTCTTGACAGGTAGTCCCTGCGCCATATCCCCTGCCTTCGTTATTGTTTTTATGAAAGCTGCAGGGGCAAGAGTGTCGGGCAAAGTGCCAGCATGGTCAACTGGGCATTACTGCAACCCCTTGCGCACCAGCAGCGGCGTCACGTCCGGCGCACGGCCGCGGAAGTTTTCAAACAGCTGCATGGCCTCCACACTGCCCCCTTTTGACAGGAGCGTGTCGCGGAAATGCTGGCCGTTCTCCCTGAGCATGCCGCCATTCTCACGGAACCATTCCACGGTGTCGGCGTCGAGCACCTCGCTCCAGATATAGGAGTAATAACCCGCCGAATAACCGCCCATGATGTGGGAGAAGTAGGTCAGGTGATAGCGCGGAGCGATCTCATCGATCAATGCGCCGGCATCGGCCAGCACCTGTGCCTCAAACGCCATCATGTCATCTGCCGACGGCACGGCTTCCGGGGCGAGCTGGTGCAAGGCCATGTCGACGATGGCCGGCATCAGGTACTCGGCGGTATCGAACCCTTCACTGAACACGTTGGCTTCCTCGATCCGGTTCAGCAATTCCACGGGGATGGATTCACCGGTCTGGTAGTGCACGGCATAGTTGGCCAGGACTTCCGGCCAGGTATGCCACATCTCATTGACCTGCGAGGGAAACTCCACGAAATCGCGGGGAACACGCGTTCCTGAAAACGCGGGATAGGTGACATCGGAAAACAGGCCATGCAGGGCGTGGCCGAACTCATGGAACATGGTTTCCACTTCATCCAGGGTCATCAGGGTCGGTTCGCCCGGCGGCGGCTTGGGAATGTTCTGGTGATTGGCCACCACGGCCTTGCGATTCAGCAGCGTGGACTGTGGCACGTAGGCATTCATCCATGCCCCGCCGCGCTTGCTGGGGCGCGCGTAGGGATCCGACAGGAAAATACCGAGCTGCGTGCCGTCACTGTCAAACACGTCGAACACGCGCACGTCTTCCTGATAGACAGGCAGGTCGAAGCGCTCCTCGAAGGTGACGCCATAGATCTGGTTGGCCGCGAAGAACACGCCGTTCTGCAGAACATTGTTGATCTCGAAATAGGGTCGCAGCTGGGATTCATCGAAATTGTAGCGGGCCATGCGCACTTTCTGGGCATAGAAGGGCCAGTCCCAGGCGGCGAGCTTGAAGTCATCGCCCTCGCTGGCAATGATGGCCTGCATCTCTTCTGCTTCGCGCCTGACATTGGCCATGACCGGGGCTGCCAGGTCGGCCAGGCGCTGGTTGACCGCACCGACTGTCTGCGCAGTCTGGTTGTCCAGGATATAGGCTGCATGGCTGTCATAACCCAGCAGGCGTGCCCGCTCGCCGCGTAATTTAACCGTACGGCTGAGAATTTCCCGGTTGTCGAATTCACCGCCGCGGTGGCCGCGGGATTCCGAGATTTCCTGGATGCGCTGGCGCAAAGCGCGGTTCTCCAGGGACTCCAGTGCAGGCTGGCTGGTGTAATTGAGCAGCGGAATGACGTATTTGCCCGCCATGTCACGGGCCACCGCCGCATCGGCCGCGGCCTGAATCTGTGCCGGGCTGAAACCCGCCAGTTCCTCGGGGGTGTCGACGACTACGGCCAGGGCATTCACTTCATCCAGGACATTCTGGCTGAACTGCGTGGACAGTTCCGAGAGTTCCTGGTTGATCGCTTTCAGGCGCTCCTTCTGCTCGATGTCCAGCAAGGCGCCGGCGCGAACGAAATCCTTGTAGTTCTCCTCGACCAGGCGCACGCCTTCCGCATCCAGGCCCAGGTTGTCGCGACGCTCATAGAGATCACTGACACGGGCGAACAAACCGGGGTCGAGCTGGATCTGGTCGTAATGCGCGGCCAGTTTGGGGGATATTTCGACCTCGATGGCATCGATGGCATCGTTGGTATGGGCCGACGACATGGCATTGAAGACCCGTGACACCCGGGCCAGGAGCTGGCCGGATCGCTCCAGCGCCACCAGCGTATTTTCGAAGGTCGGGGCTTGCGCCTGGTTGACGATGGCGGAGACCTCCTCCAGATGCTCGGCCATGCCGCGCTCGAAGGCCGGCAGGTAATGCTCGGTGGTGATCTGGTCGAACTGCGGATACTGCAACGGCAGCGGGCTTTCGGCAAAGAAGGGATTCGCGGCAACGGCGTCCGCTGTGGCTGTCGTGGTCATGGTCCGGGCGTCATCCTGCATGGCGGCCTGCTCGGTGCTCTCGGAGCAGGCAACAAGGCAGGCCAGCGTCATTAAAATGGCTGTCAGTCGGTTGTTCATCAGGGTATTCATGGATTACCTGGTACGTTGGGTTGCGAGTTATACGATGGGGCAGATTTCGATTTTGGCGGATAAAGTTCCCACTAATCCCCATCGGGGTCAAGGGCATCCCGGTCGCCAGCCAGGGGATTCACAAGGGATGTCAGGATATGATCCTCCCACTTGCCGTTGATGCATAAATACCTGCGGGCGAACCCCTCTTTTTCGAACCCCAGTTTTTCCAGCAGGCGTGCCGAACGGGTGTTCGCAGGCATGTAGTTGGCGCTGATCCGGTTCAGGCGCAGGTTGGCGAAGGCAAAATCGATGACATGTTTCACCAGTTCGGTCATGCAGCCTGTCCCCTCAAAATCCCTGTCCACCGAGTACCCTATATGACAGAAACAGGCCGGGTGGTAGACGATATTGCTCAGTGAACAGGCGGCGATGGCGCGGTCTCCTTCCATGCCGACGAAATGGGCGGCGCGGCCGTCAGTATATTCACGCTCCCTTTCCTGCAGGCGCCTGATCCAGGCTTCGACACTGTGATGGTCATGCCTGACGAGGGGATGCCAGGGCGTGAAGCGATCGGCATTGCGCAGGTAGTAATCCGACAGGGCCGCTGCATGCTGTACCTTTGTCAGGACGATATCCATGGCGGGTTTTACGGCGTATCCGCTGCTTCGTCGAGATCGGCAGGAAATTTACGGGCCGGATTGGTGTGCTTATAAAGCATGCTCACAGTTGTCACTCCCGGGAAGAAATCTTCCGGCCATGCCAGGTGAAATCCACCGGCCAGAGCTTCTGCCTTTGCTTGTCATAAGCCTCCCACAGGGCTGAGTAGCTCTGTTTCAGCACGGGATGCTTGTGCCGGCCGCTGACCTGCGCCAGGGGCCACAGGACGAAGGCATTGTCGATGATTTCCGGACGCGGCAGCGTGATGCCGTTAAATACACCCGCCTTGTCGGCATAGGTCAGGATATCGATATCCAGAGTCCTGCCGCTAAACCTGGGCTGCGAGCGGTCTCGTCCATGCTTGTCCTCGATAGTCTTCAACACAGGCGACAGCGCGGCCAGCTCAAGGTCAGTATCAAAGCCGACCACCATGTTGAGGAAGTTGTCGCCGTCGAAACCCACCGCCTCGCTTTCGTATACCGAGGACAGGCTGAGATCCCTGAACTGCAGCAGCAAGGCATCGAGGCAACTGGTCAGGTTCATCACCGGATCCAGGTTACTGCCCAGGCTGAGAGTAACCCAGGCCACTAAAAACTGGCCTCGTCACTGAGTGAGCCGCGCTCGATGATGACACCCACGTCCTTGGAGCCGGTGACCGCACCCGGCTTGCCCAGTTGGAGATGCAGCCAGGGGACCTTGAACTCCTCCTGCACGATATCCGCGATTCGCGATCCCAGGGTCTCAAGCAGTTTGAAACTGCTTTCTTCCACGTAGGCAGTCAACCGTTTGGCCACAGCCTTGTAATCGAGCGCAAATTCGATTTCGTCGTGCTCGGCCGCCCGCCTGAAATCGGATTTCATCTTGAGATCGATCGTGACGGTCTGCCGGATTTCGCGCTCCCAGTCGTAGATACCGATGACGGTTTTGACCTCCAGGCCACGGATATAAACTATCTCCATTTTCTGCTCTCTTCTCTATATGACTAAAACGATCAGGCTAAAAGCTAAAATCTGATTTCCCACCAATAAAGTGGCAAGTAATTTTTGTAACAATAATCAATCGCCACCTGATTCCATACATTCACTGTGCTGCCTTGGACCTTCAGCTTTCAGCCTACTTTGGGCAGGGATTCCAGGTTCCAGCGCGGCCTGGCCAGAATGGACAGGTCATCCTGCTGTCCGGCCAGCAGGCGCATGCAGCCGGCATAGGCAATCATGGCGCCATTGTCGGTACAGTAGGCAAAGCCGGGATAGTGCAATTCACCGCCTTCAACCCTGGCCATGTGCGCCAGTTTTTCGCGCAGCCGCTTGTTGGCGCTGACGCCGCCGGCGATGACCAGGCGTTTCATGCCGCTGTGCTCAAAGGCCCGGCGACATTTGATGACCATGGTGTCCACCACCGCCTCCTGGAAGGCCCAGGCGATATCTGCTTTTGTCTGCTCGTCCAGTACGCCGTCCACCGTATGCTCGGCAACAGTATTCAGGGTGTAGGTCTTGAGGCCGCTGAAGCTGAAATCCAGTCCGGGCCTGTTGGTCATCGGCCGCGGGAAATCGAACCGGCCTGGCGTGCCGGATTCGGCCAACCTGGCCACGTGGGGGCCGCCCGGGTAGGGCAAACCGAGCATTTTTGCCACCTTGTCGAAGGCTTCACCGGCAGCGTCATCCAGCGATTCGCCGATGAGCCTGTAGCAGCCGATTTGCGGCACCTCGACCAGTTGCGTGTGGCCGCCGGATACCAGCAATGCCACAAACGGGAATTCCGGGCCAGTGGCCTCGAGCAGGGGCGCCAGCAGGTGGCCCTCCATGTGATGCACGCCAATCGTGGGAATACCCAGGGTCATGCCCAGCGAACGCCCGATCGATGCACCGACCAACAGGGCGCCGGCCAGTCCGGGCCCGGCGGTATAGGCCAGGCCGTCCAGATCGCCGAGTGCACACCCCGCCTCGTCGAGCACCTCGCGTATGAGGGGCAGGGTCTTGCGGATATGGTCGCGGGACGCCAGTTCGGGCACGACCCCACCATACTGCTGGTGCAGTTTTACCTGGCTGTACAGGGCGTCCGCGAGCAGGCCGCGCTCACTGTCGTAAACGGCGACGCCGGTTTCATCACAGGATGTTTCGATACCGAGGACTATCATATTGCTGCCGGATTGCGGGGAAGCGAATCATACCACAGGCATTACGCGAGGTTGGTCTGCGCGGGCGCCAAAACCGTAAAACCCCGTGTTATCATTTTCAAAACAACAATCAAGAGCAGAACACACCATGAAAGCATTTGTACTCAAAGCCGGCGGCACTTCGATGGACGACATCCGGATGGTGGAGCTGGAAAAGCCCCAGGCGGGAGCCGGAGAAATCCTGGTGCGCATGCATGCCGCCTCCCTGAACTTTCGCGATCTCGGCATCATCGTCGGCAAATATTTCGGCGGCCCGGTGCAGAAGGACACCATTCTCACCTCTGACGGTGCCGGTGAAGTCGAGGCGGTTGGTGAAGGCGTTACCCGCTTCAAGGCAGGCGACCGCGTTGCCGGCACTTTTTTCCAGGGCCTTGCCGACGGACCTGCCAACCCGATGGTCAACCCGGCACTGGGACATTCTGCCGACGGCGCGCTCACCGAATACATGGTCCTCAAGGAAGGCGATGCCGTCATGTTGCCGAACAACCTCAGCTACGAGGAAGGCGCCTGCCTGCCCTGCGCAGCGCTCACCGCCTGGCATGCCATGATGGAAGCCGGCCGGCCGGTCTCCAAGGGTGATACCGTGCTGCTGCTTGGCACAGGCGGCGTCTCGATGTTCGGCCTGCAGTTCGCAAAAGCCGTTGGTGCAAAAGCCATCATTACATCATCCAGTGATGAAAAGTTGGCCAGGGCCCAGTCGCTAGGTGCCGATATGCTGATCAACTACAAGCAGCACCCCGACTGGGAGAAAGAGGTCAGGAAGCTGACCGGCGGCAGGGGTGTCGATTGCGTTGTCGAAGTCGGCGGCGTCGGCACCATCAGCAAGTCCATGGAGTGTCTCGGCCTGGGCGGCAAGATCGGCATGATCGGGGTGCTCGCCGGCCCCGAGGGTGAATGCAACCCGCGCAGCCTGATGATGACCGGCAGCGCGATACATGGCATTTTCGTCGGCAATCGCCGCATGTTCGAGGAAATGAACCATGCCATCGAGGTACACGACATACATCCCGTGATCGACAAGGTCTTTGATTTTGGTGATTCGCTGGAAGCAATCAGGCATTTCAAGAGCCAGGCACACCTGGGCAAGGTGGTTATCCGGATCGGCTGACACGTCCCGGGCCAGTCCGACAGGAGCGACAGGATATGTTTGGCAGGGATTGCATCTTGAGCCTGCTTGTATTGACCGGCATTTCATTGACGCTGCCCCTCGCCGCCGCCGACAACGGCGAAGTCCCCGAAGAGATCGTCGTCAGGGGCAGCCGCGCCGACATCAACCTGAAGCTCCAGGTCGACCGTGCCGAGGATGCTTTCTATGAAGTCCTCAATGACCTGCTCGACGAGGAATTCCACATCACGTGCAAGTACGAACGGGTCATCAACTCCATCATGAAGGAGCGCATCTGCCAGACCAGGTACATGCGCGACGAGCTGTCCACTGCGGCGACATTAAGCCTGCAGGGCGTGGATTACATGGCCGCCGGCATCCTCACCGAAAAGAACCGCCAGTTGCGCCAAAAAGTCATCGAATTGCTTGAAAACAATACAGAATTGCGAAATGCCGCAAGGAATCTTTCTGATCGTATGGAAGAATACCGGGACGAGTACGGCATCCCTGACTGATGCCTGCCCCTGAGAATATTTCACAATTTAGAATTATTAAATTTCAGGAAATTGTGGATAATTGCCCGGTCGACTTCCAAGGTGAGATTTGTTTGTGCCCCATAGCAGCAGTCCAAGCATCAACCCCCCCATCGCAGTTTCAGCCTTCATCAGGTTACCCGTTTTCTTCCTAGCACTTGCCGCACTCAGCGCCTGCAGCAACCTGGCAACCGAGCAGGGCAGCCTGGAAACCGATGAACCCCTTGCAGGCAGTCCCCGGGAGCAGCTTATCGTCGAATCCCTGGTCAGCGAGGCCTCCAGGCTTGGCGATGTCGATATAGACAGCCGGGAAGAAGAGCCCGTCACTGAGGATGAGGCCATCAACCGGACGGCCCTGGAGCCGGCAACTCCCGTCATCAACATGACGGCAAACCGGGTCGTCGAGCGCGCCATAAATGACCATCTGCAGAATCGCCGCACCCAGCTGCGTATCTGGTCAGAGCGCGGCAACACCTGGTTCCCGATGATCGAGAAGATCTTCGAGGAGGAAGGGGTGCCCGATGAACTGAAATACCTGGCGCTCGCCGAAAGCGGCCTGCGTCCCACCGTGCGCAGTTCCGCCGGCGCCGCAGGCATGTGGCAATTCATGTACGGCACCGCCGTGTCCGCCGGCCTGGAGATCAATACCTGGGTCGATGAACGCCGCGATCCCGAACTCGCGACCCGTGCCGCCGCACGCCACTTCAAGGAACTTTACGAAAGCTACAACGGCAACTGGGAACTGGTGCTGGCCGGGTACAACTGCAGTTACCGCTGCATCACGCGCGCCGCAAGGCGGGCCGGTAAACCAATCGAGGAAAAGCCCTCCTACTGGGAGATATACCCTTTCCTGCCCCGTGAGACCCGGGGCTTCGTGCCCAAGTTCATCGCTGCGGCGCTGATCACATCCAACCCGGAATTCTATGGCATCCATGTGGAAGACTTCGGCCAGGAGTTCTCTTACGACATCGTCGAGATCAACGGCATGCTGTCACTGGAAGCGGCCGCCATGCTGGCCGGCACCGATCTGGCCACCATCCGCAACCTGAACCCGTCGCTCATCAAGGCCACCCTGCCCGACCAGGCCCATCCCTATAAACTGCGCATACCCCTGGGTTCCTTTGACCGTTTCGTAAGGGCCTTTGACAACATGCCGGTCGAGGACAAGGTCGCTCCCAGCGAATACACCATCAAGAGCGGTGATACGCTTGACGCCATAGCCCGGTCAGTGGATACCACGGTGGATGAACTGAGGGCAGTCAACGGTATTCGCGGCCATCTCATATATCCTGGCCAAAAACTCCTGATCCCGGGCAGCGGCGTGTCCACCAACCTGACCATCGTCAGCCGCGAACGCCGCTTTGTCGCCTACGGCGACAGCCAGTTGCGACCCATAGAACTCGTCGAGGAATTCCAGCTGGTGGAACTGAACGGTTCGACCGCGGAAAAACCGCTTATGGCGGTGTCCCTCAGCCCGGACGTGGCCGACGACATGCTGGTACCCACCGTGCACAAGGTGCGCCGCGGCGACACCCTGGGCCAGATTGCCGAACGCTACAACGTCTCGGTCAGGGATATTCAGCAATGGAACAATCTTCGTGGCACGACCATCATCGTGAACCAGGAGCTGACCATCCATTCCGTCGCCGCACAACCGTTGACGACCTACCGCGTGCAGCAGGGCGACAACCTGAGCGTCATCGCCCGCCGTTTCGGGGTGTCGGTGGACAGCATCAAACGCCTGAACAACCTGCGCAGCAACATGATCTTTCCGGGCCAGGACCTGTCCATCAACTAGCTGTCGATCAGGCTCCCGCCAGCCGGTCTTTCACTTCGGTAACGGACCGGACAATCTTCCCCCCTGCCCGGATGTCCGCCGTGATGGCGGCAATCCAGCCATCCATGGCCTGCTCGTAATCATTCCAGACCAGCGTGCGGGTGTCATCGAACTGCCGGCCGATCACCTCATAAAGCGCGGTATACAAAGGCAGAGTCGCCTTGGAGATGGCCTGGCTGGCATCGTAGTGACCGCACATGATCTTTGTCCGCAGCTCCGCCGCTTGCATGCCGAACAGCAGGCTCACGGCGATGTACTGCTGGAAGATATCCACCGAGCGCCGGGCCAGGTTGGCCGATCCGAAACCCTGGGAATTAATGTTCTGGTTGAAGCCCTCGGCATGCGTCGGGTAATGGGTGGTCAGTGAATTCCCGTAGAACTGCAGCTGGGGCATGATGCAATTGCCGCACAACTGCAGGCTCTGCAGGCCGCCGTTGATCGTCCTGTCGGTGTTGCCGACCAGCATGGCGGACAGTCCGTTACTGAACGCGGGCATCACCGCCATGGCGATCTGCACGTCCAGGTGCTTGGCCAGCATGCCGATATGGAAGCGCAGCTGGTCCATGCTCACACCGATGTACTGGCCCAGGAAATTGCCGCCGTGGTAGGTATTGCCCGAGGCCTCGTCCACCAGCGGGTTGTCCGTGGCGGAATTGATCTCGAATTCCACCTGGGATGCGATCATGCGCAGGCCGTCCACGATGGGCCCCATGTACTGCGGCAGGCAGCGCAGGGAATAACGGTCCTGGATGGGCTCGTCGCCGCCGCGGAATTCATGCTGCCCCTGCAGTTCATCCGCGATCAGTTTCGAACCCGTCAGCAGATCGAGCATGGTGGCAGCGGCATCCACCTGGCCGGGGTGCGGCTTGCGCGCATGAATGAAGGGATGGAATGACTGGTTCGTGGCGCCCAGTCCCTGGAACAGCAGTGCATGGGCGCCAAAGGCCAGGGCCAAGAGGTTGCGGGCGTCATACATGACATTGGCGGCGATGCCGGTCATGACCGAGGTGCCGTTGACCATGGCCAGGCCTTCCTTGGGACCCAGCTGTTCCCGCTCCAGCCCCATTTTTTTCAGGACAGTCTGCGCCCCCAGCACCTCGCCCTGGTAATCCACCAGCCAGCCCTCATCCAGCCCGATCAGGCAGGCGGTGATATAGGACAGCGGCGACAGGTCGCCGCTGGCGCCGATGGAGGCAAACTCGCGCACCTGCGGGGTGGCGCCCTTGTTGAGGAATGTGACCATGCGCTCGATCATGGACATGCGAATGCCCGAAGCGCCCTGCAGATGCGAATTCATGCGCACCAGAATGGACGCGCGCACGTCCTCCTGCGGCAACAGGTTGCCAGTGCCGACCTTGTGGAACCAGGGGATATTGTTCTGCAGCTCGATGGCCTGCTCTTTCGAAATGGCCTTGTAGGCCAGGGCGCCAAAACCGCTGGTCACCCCGTAGATGGGCTTGTTGTTGTCCACGGCCTCCAGGATGAAGGTGTTGGATCTGCGGACCCGCTCATGGACCGCAGCATCCGCGGTGATGGCGACCGCTTCCCTGCCCCGGGCGACCCGCACCACCTCGTCGATCGTCAGGCCTTCACCGGATACTGTTACTTGTGCTGTTGTCATTACTGAACCTTTGTGTCGTATTTATACAACATACTGATATTATTGAATATTTACAGGATTGCCCGGGCCGTCAATAGCGTACGGACAGGCATGAACAGGGGCTGAGCGGGGTCAGGACCAGTCCAGCAGTCCGACGAAACCTGCCAGGTAAAGGGCTTTGATTTTTTTGCCGGGTTTCATTTTTAAGTCATTGAATCTAAAGCACCAAGTGTACTTGAGAGCGTTGTAGGTCGGAAGTGGCCTCAGGCCATCGCCGACGAATAAAAAGCCCGGCAACTAAAGGCCCGCACTGCTGCAAGCCGGGGGCCATGGAACACAGTGAAAAGCCCCCCAACCGCGCCTTGAAAACTTTGCAATTCAAGGGCTTTGCCATTACAATTCTGCGCCCTTGAAACCAGGGATAACCCATTTACAGGTATTTATTGATGCCCATAGTAAAGCTGAAAGAAAACGAGCCTTTTGACGTCGCACTGCGCCGCTTCAAGCGTTCCTGTGAAAAAGCAGGCATTCTCGCTGAAGTCCGTCGCCGCGAGTTTTACGAGAAGCCGACTTCCGTGCGCAAGCGCAAAGCCGCCGCAGCCGTAAAGCGTCACATGAAAAAAGTGTCTCGCGAATCACGTCGCACCCAGCGTCTCTACTAAGACCCCTTGCCACTTCCCATGGCGGACCATCCCCTTAAAGTCAGCATCACTGATGCGATGAAGGATGCCTTGCGGGCCAGGGACAAGGCACGCCTGTCCGCGCTTCGCCTGGTCCTGGCGGAACTGAAAAAAGTGGAAGTGGATGAACGCATAGACCTGCCCGAGGATCGCATCATCTCGATCCTCGACAAGATGATCAAGCAGCGCCGCGACTCGGTAAGACAATACACCGACGGCGGCCGCCCCGAACTGGCCGATGCCGAAGCCGCCGAAATCACCGTCATCCAGGAATTCATGCCCAAGGCGCTGGGCGAGGCGGAAATCACCGCCATCGTGAACGCGGCCATCGCCGCCGAAGGCGCCGCTTCCATGCAGGACATGGGCAAGGTCATGAACGCCGTCCGCCCGCAACTGGCCGGCCGCGCCGACATGGCCATCGTCAGCCAACTGGTCAAGCAGCAGCTCGCCTGAAACTACTTTTCTAGTTCCACTCCACAGAACTTGCAGAAACCGGCATCGTCTTCATGCCCGGTGCCGTTGCAGTTGTTGCAGATGCGGTTGGGATTTCTGCCCGGCTGCTGCCGCTTCTGCTGCTCGCTGATGATTTCCGCACCCACGATCCCGAACGGCACGGCGATGATGGCATAACCGACGATCATGGCTGCGCCTGCGATGAATTGCCCGAGCGTGGTCTGCGGCACGATATCGCCGTAACCTACCGTGGTAATAGTAACGATGGCCCAGTAAATGCTTTCGGGGATGCTGGAGAAACCGTGCTCCGGCCCCTCCACCAGGTACATCAGCGACCCGAAGATGACGATCAGGGTGAGCAACGAGTACAGGAAGACGAATATCTTGCGCCGCGCCTGGAACAGTGCGCTCGCCAACAGCGTGGCCTCGCCCATGTAACGCATCAACCTGAGGATACGGAAGATGCGCAGCACCCTCAGGATGCGGATGACGATCAGGTAGACCCCGCCCGGCCAGAGGAAGGCGATATAGGTCGGGAGAATCGAGAACAGGTCGATCAGGCCGTAGAAGCTGGTGGCATATCCCTTCGTCGAGGGCGAGCTGTAAAGGCGCAGGCCGTACTCTACCGTGAACAACAGGGTAAAGACCCATTCCAGGAAATACAGCTGGGGATGCCAGTCGGCGTTGATGGCCGGCACCGAATCCAGCATGACCGCCAGCACGCTGGCGAAAATGGTCACGATCAGGACGAGATCGAAAATTTTACCGGCGCGCGATTCATACCCGAAGATGACCTCGTAAATCCGGTCTTGCAGCACCGAGCGTGAACTTTCAGCTTCTGTCATATCCATTACTCGCTGGACAGGAGTTTCAGGCATTGTATCAAGTCATCCACTGACAGGAAGTCCGTTCCTTGTTCCTGGTTCCTTGTTCCTGTCTAATTGAAACTGCATTCAGGACTTGCCCGTGACAATTAAAGACAGATACTACACCCAGTTTTCCCGCGATGAGGCCAGGCTGCCCATGGCGGCATTGGGCGTCATCGTGGGCATTAGCGCCGGCCTGATCGTCAACCTGTTCCGTTTCGTGCTGGAAGAGCCGTTCCCTTTCTTCTTTGACGGCCTTCACCACGATGACTTCGAATCGCTGCCCGCATACCTGCATTTCGCAATGCCCGTGGCCGGTTGTCTGGTCATAGGCTTACTGCTCAATACGCAATCGCCTGATCAGCAGCGCCTCGGCGTCGCCTATGTCATCGACAAGGTACAGAACTTTCGCTCGAAAATGCCGGTCAGGAATGCCGTCATACAATTCGTCACAGCAACCATTGCCCTGCTCACTGGCGGTTCCTGCGGGCGGGAGGGGCCGTCCATACACCTGGGCGCCACGACAGGCGGCGCCATCGGCAGTGCCCTGGTCCTGCCCAACAACAGTATACGCACACTGATTGCCGCCGGCAGTGCCGCCGCCATTGCCGCCGCCTTCAACACACCGATCGCCGGCGTCATCTTCGCCATGGAAGTGATCCTGATGGAATACGCCATCACCGGCATCATTCCCGTCATCGTCGCCGCCGTTAGCGGCACAGTGGTGAGCCAGGTGTTTTACGGAGACGAGCCCGTGTTCATGATCGAGTCTGTCACCATGAACAGCCTGTCACAGCTGCCCTGGGTGGTGCTCATGGGCCTGGTGATCGGCGTGCTGGCCAGCATTTTCATCAGGATCCACAAGGCGGCTGTCGGTTTCAGTCACATCGATCTCCGGCTGCGGCTGTTGTTCATCGGCCTCATGACTGGAAGCGCCGCGTTCTTCATCCCCGAGGTCATGGGCACCGGGTACGACTCGCTCAATGACGCCATGCAGGGCAGCCTGGCCATGAATTTCCTGCTTGTCCTGCTGGCCGTGAAGTTGGTGGTGACTGCCGTCAGCCTCGGCCTGGGACTGCCCGGCGGCGCCATCGGTTCCAGCCTCATGCTGGGCGGTATCGCCGGCGCCTTCATGGGCATCATTGGTGAACAGCTCATCCCGGGCACCATGTCATCATCCGCGTTTTATGTCCTCATCGGCATGTGCGCCATGATGGGCGCTACCCTGCAGGCGCCCCTGGCGGCATTGATGGCCCTGCTCGAGCTCAGCGATAACCCCAACATCATCCTGCCTGCCATGCTCATCATCGTCGTGGCCAACCTGACCAGTTCGGAATTCCTGGGGGCGCGTTCGGTATTCCAGAACACGCTGAAACAGCGGCAGTCCACACTGTCACCGGAACTGTCGCGTTTCCTCAATCGCTACGGGGTCAGTACGGTAACCAGTTTCAAGTTCACCACCCTGGATCCCGATATGGACCGGGAAGCGGTCACCAAGGGACTGGAAAGCAACCCCGACTGGGTCATCATCGATTACCCGGAACAAAACAAGGCCATCATCAGCCGTGCGGCTCTGCGCATTGCCCTGGAAAACGCGGATTTCAGCCTGCAGAAACTGGAACAGGCCCGGGAGGTTGTACCCATTTCCATGCATGCGACCTTGCTGGAGGCCCTGGAAACGCTTGCCGAACATGACGCCCAGACCGGGTATGTGGTCATCAGCCGTGAATCCGGGAAAAATACCATCGCCGGCGTGGTGACCCAGGATGCTATTATGAAATTTTACAAGGGCAACTGACGTTCCGATGGCTGGCCGCATTCCACAAAGCTTCATTGACGACCTGCTGGGCAGGGTCGACATCGTGGATGTCATCGACGCCTATACGACTCTCAAAAAGGCCGGCAAGAACTACAAGGGCCTGTGCCCGTTCCATTCGGAAAAGACCCCCTCATTCAGCGTCGAACCCGACAAGCAGTTTTACTACTGTTTTGGTTGCGGGGCCGGCGGTAATGCGCTGGGCTTCCTCATGAATTATGAAAACCTCGATTATGTCGAGGCGATCGAGAAGCTGGCGGCCCAGGTGGGGATGGAAGTGCCCCGGGAGGAATCCTCGGTTGCCCAGCAGACCCGCGAGAAGAACCAGGCACTGTATGACGTCCTGCAGCAAAGTGCCCGCTACTACCAGGCCCAGTTGCGCCAGCATCCGGACAAGCAGCGCGCCATCGACTACCTGAAGAAACGCGGCCTGTCCGGCGAAATCGCCCGCGACTTCGCCCTCGGTTATGCGCCGCCCGGCTGGAGCAACCTGCTGGAAGCCGTTGGCACAGACGAGTCACAGAAAAAGGCCCTGCTCAATGCCGGCATGCTGATCGAGAATCCCGATAACAAGAAGCACCCGCTGTACGACCGTTTCCGTGATCGCATCATCTACCCGATCCGCGACAATCGCGGCCGCATCATCGCCTTCGGCGGCAGGGTGCTGGGTGATGACAAGCCGAAATACCTGAACTCGCCGGAGACCCCGGTTTTCCACAAGGGCGAGGAACTGTACGGCCTGTATGAGGCCCGCAAGAACACCCGCAAGCTGGAACGCTTCCTGATCGTTGAAGGCTACATGGACGTCATCGCCCTGGCCCAGCATGACATTTCCTATGCCGTGGCGACGCTGGGCACGGCCACTTCCACCAACCACCTGCGCCGTCTCTTCAAGCTGGTGCCTGAAGTGGTGTTCTGTTTTGACGGCGACGATGCCGGCCGCGAGGCCGCCTGGCGCGCGCTCGAACAGGTGCTGCCATTGATGGAGGATGGCCGCACCGCCCGCTTCCTGTTTCTGCCGGACGGGGAGGATCCCGACACCCAGGTGCGCAAGGTCGGTAACGCCGTCTTCAGCAAGCAACTGGGGTCCGCCACGCAACTGGCCGAATTCTTCTTCCAGGCGCTGGGCGAGAAAGTCGATATGAATTCCCTCGAGGGCCGGGCCCGGCTTGGCAAAATGGCACTGCCCTACATCGACAAGATTCCCCGGGGCATCTATCACCAGCTGATTCTCGACCAGCTCGGCGCCATCACCGGTGTCGATCCGGCCCGGCTCGGCTCGATGGGCAGCGCCACCCCTGCGCCGCCGGCAGCGCTGGACACCGTTTCCGTGCGCAACCGGCCGCCGGCACGCAAACGACAGGTCGACAAGTCGGTGTGCATGAAGGCGGTCAACCTGATCCTGCTGAAACCGTCTGTGGTGGCGACCATCGGGGAAGAGGACGAACTGGCTGAGATCCAGGCCCCGGATATCGGCCTCCTGCTCCAGGTCATTGCCCTGGCCAAACAGCATCCAGCCAGTTCCACGCCGGAGCTGCTGGGGCGGATCTACGCCACCCCCCTGGGCAGCCAACTGACCCAACTGCTGAACCGGGAGCAGATCACCCCGGCCGAGGGTATCGAACAGGAGTTCCGGGAGATTTTTGCCCACCTGCTGGAGGGCCATCGGCGGCGCCAGAGCCACCATTCCTTCCTGGAGGAAGCCCGCCAGAAACTGCATTCACGCCGAAACGAGGCCCCGGGTGGGGAAAATGGTGCCGAATAGGGCCAAATTTCGAAATTTCCCTTGAAAACTGTGGTCTTAACCGCCATCTAGGCCCTAATTAGCGCTAGTATCACCCGGACCCTTTCGTTAGAATACGCGGTTATTTTTCCCCCCGGCACTTTGTCGTCAATGGCGGGGTCCGGAAATCGATGAAACCTAGTTCCACAGCCCCGGTAAACGAGGAATTGCACTGAACATGAGCAACGTCCAAACCCAACAATCCAGTCTGAAAGCTCTGATCGCCAAAGGTAAGGAACAGAACTACCTCACCTACGCGGAAGTGAACGACCACCTGCCCGAATCCATTTCCGATCCGGACCAGGTGGAAGACATCATCCAGATGATCGACGACATGGGCATCAAGGTGTTTGAAACAGCACCCGATGCCGACCAGTTGATGATGATCGAGAACGAGACTGATGAGTTGGCCGCTGCCGAAGCTGCCGCTGCCCTGGCTGCCGTTGAAAACGAAGCCGGTCGTACTACCGACCCCGTGCGCATGTACATGCGTGAAATGGGCACCGTGGAACTGCTTACCCGCGAGGGTGAAATTGCCATCGCCAAGCGCATCGAAGAAGGACTGCGTGAACTGATGGCCGCCATGGCATTCTTTCCCGGCACCGTCGAGTTCGTACTCAGCGAATACGATCTGGTGGAAAAGGAAGAAAAGCGCCTTGCCGACATCCTGACCGGGTACCTCGATATCACTGAGGAAGAAATCACCCAGGTCGACGATCCCTCCGCCTCATCCAGTGATGACGATGCGGAAAGCACGTCTTCCAGCAAGGACAGCAGCGATGATACCGAAGAGGAAGAGGAAGACGGCGACAGCAGCAGTGATGACGACGAGACTGCTAGCGGCCCCGATCCTGAAGAGGCTCGCCTGCGTTTCGAGGCACTGCGCAAGCAGATGCGCTCCACCCAGCGCGCCCTGAAGAAGTACGGCCGCGACCATGAAAAAGGCATCGAGTCCCTCGAGAAACTGGGCGAAGTGTTCAAGTTCTTCAAGTTGTCGCCTCGCCAGTTCGATCCGCTACTCGAGCATGTGCGCGGCTGCCTGACCCGCATCCGCCGTCACGAGCGCAACATCCGCAATCTGTGTATCAATTCGGGCCGCATGCCGCGCAACGTATTCATCAAGAGCTTTCCCGGCAACGAAGTGAACCTGAAGTGGCTGGACAGCCACCTGCGGCGCAAGGACTATTCCGACTCCCTGGCCAAGGTGAAGGTGGAAATCCTGCGCGCGCAGAAGAAACTCAAAATGGTCGAGGAAGAAACCAGCCTGACCATCGCCGAGATCAAGGACATCAACCGCCGCATGTCCATCGGCGAAGCGAAATCACGTCGCGCCAAGAAGGACATGGTGGAAGCCAACCTGCGACTGGTGATCTCCATCGCCAAGAAGTACACCAACCGCGGCCTGCAGTTCCTGGACCTGATCCAGGAAGGCAATATCGGCCTGATGAAGGCGGTAGACAAATTCGAGTACCGCCGTGGTTACAAATTCTCCACCTACGCCACCTGGTGGATCAGGCAGGCCATCACGCGCTCCATCGCTGACCAGGCCCGCACGATCCGCATCCCGGTGCACATGATCGAGACGATCAACAAGCTGAACCGTATTTCCCGCCAGATGCTGCACGAGAAGGGCCGCGAACCGACCCCGGAAGAACTCGGTGAGCGCATGGACCTGTCCGAAGACAAGATCCGCAAGGTGCTGAAGATCGCCAAGGAACCTATTTCCATGGAAACTCCGATCGGTGATGACGAGGATTCGCACCTGGGTGATTTCATCGAGGATGCCAATATCGACTCTCCGGTGGACTCTTCCCTGGATGAAGGCCTGCGTGAAGCCACACGTGAAGTACTGGCGAGCCTGACCGCCCGCGAAGCGAAGGTGCTGCGTATGCGCTTCGGCATCGACATGAATACCGATCACACCCTGGAAGAAGTCGGCAAGCAGTTCGATGTTACCCGTGAGCGTATCCGCCAGATCGAAGCCAAGGCCCTGCGCAAGCTGCGTCATCCGACCCGCTCCGATCACCTGAAGAGCTTCCTGGACGAGTCGTAAATTCCGAAAGTTTCACAAGAACTAGTAAAAAGGCGCCCTTGGCGCCTTTTTACTGCCTGAAAAAAATTGGCGGGAAGCACATGCTCGCGCCATACGCTGGAAATCGTGGACTTCCTGGTCCGCAAGCAACTGATGCAGCCTTCACTGGCACTGAAGCTCCGCTCCGGACTCTGGCATACCTAACTAGGGCAACATATAATGCAATCTTGTGTTTGGCGCATTTCCCGAATGCCGCTTCCCCAGAAAGGGCCTATAACTCAGTTGGTTAGAGTAGCGGACTCATAATCCGTTTGTCCCTGGTTCGAGTCCAGGTGGGCCCACCATATTTTTCAAGTACTTACGAAGCTGA
>Ga0181582_10001221_pt1 | contig 19892 bp, 15 predicted proteins | sample 071ome_32_FD_132438 | JGI IMG/M metagenome (GOLD analysis project Ga0181582, IMG submission 132438) | Coastal salt marsh microbial communities from the Groves Creek Marsh, Skidaway Island, Georgia - 071405AT metaG (megahit assembly) | ecosystem: Environmental > Aquatic > Marine > Intertidal...
CCCCCGTTCCCGGCCGTGCCCCATATTCTTGAGCCTTCGCGCAAAGGCATCGCGTTCATCCGTGATGCCGTCACCGTTGACATCGACCGCACTTCTCCCATCATCCCAGGAAATCCACGACTCGGCCGAGAGCACACTTTTGTGGGCATAGCCGGCCGCATCGAGCTTATTCCGAACGAGGTCGTAGTTACCCCAGACCGAGGGCACAAAACTGCCGTCCATGCCGCCATACCCATCATTCTGATCAGACACGTTGAGATTAAGTGCATCGACGGTCTTGAGGAGTGACTGACTGGCCACGTAGCGGTCATACATTTCATTCACACCCCGGCCACCTTTATCTGCCAGGCCTGCCATCTGCCCACAGCCCTCACATGGACTCATGCCGGAGGTCGAAATGATGACCGGCTCGGCGGGCTCAGCCGCATAGACATCACGAATGGCCTGCCCGCCACGGATGAAGATTTCTTCAATCAGAAAGTCGACGTCGCCCCCCTCCATCAAGCCTTGCAGATTCACTTCATGCGAAAGCTGATAGGCGTCGACACGACCCTTGAAGTGACTCGCTATTCGTCTCGCAAACTCTGGAAACAGCCCATCTTGGGGCCGCTGTCCGCCGGCCTGCCCAGACACTGACGCCCAGGCAGGACAATGAAAAAAGACAAATTCGACTTTCAGGCCACGCTTCCGGCAGGCGTCGACTGCCTGCTCCATGATCTTGAGGTGGGTCGAGGGGTGCTTGCGGTAATCGGTGTTCTTCCGCGTCGGCTCAAGCGCTGACCAGGCCATCCAAAACTGTACGTAACTGCTGTCTGTGGCGATGACTGGACGCGTCACGTCGTAGGCATTGTTTTGTGGTCGTCCACTGTAGGGCTGCCAACGAACCCCCACCTGCAGATGATCGGTGGTCCAGACATAGTCACCAGTGGCCTTCGTTTCAGCCGCCTCAGATACCCCTGCGATAACGCCACAGGCAATCGAAGCGATACTCGATGCGACCATCCAGAAACGATGAATATCCATGCCGTCCCCTCTTCTTTTCGCGTTGAACGTCCTCACTACCCAACCGTTTTTCAGACTAGGCCGCCGGGTTCGTGTCGATCCGAACACATTCGTGGCTCTGATTCAATCCGCAGCAGGCTCACGAGGGGCAAACGATCACGATCAGCCACCCGCAAGATCACCCACCCAGCGACCGGCCCACGAGCAAACCGGCCCAGACCGCGAGCAAGCCCACAAACACGGTGCCTCCGACGTAGGCCAGGGCAACTGTCAGCCGGCCCTGTTCCAGCAGGTCAACCGACTGAAACGCAAAGCTTGAATAGGTGGTGAAGCCGCCGAGGAAGCCAACCAGTACGACTGTCTCCAGACCAGTCGGCAGGCCCAGCCGGCCTCTCCCCAGCGCGACAATCAGCCCGAAAGCGAAACTCCCCAGCAGGTTCACTGCCAGCGTTCCCCAGGGCAGATCACGCCCGAGCCAACGCACTGCCACAGCAGCCACCCCGGCCCGGGTAAGCGTACCCAGGGCCCCGCCAAGGGCCAGCCACAACACATGGGACAGTGACATCTTGTTCGATTCCCTCTTTTGCAGCAGGGACGCCTTTGGCTGAACCGCTGAAAAATCTTCCTGTCTTGGGACAATCAGCCCCTATCTCGGTACCGTTGTGCTGAGACTCTGGCGACGCATCGCCAAGCCAGAACCGTTTGGATACCCAAAGAGCATACCCCGAAGAGCTGCTGGAACGATGCCTGTTTCAGACGATCATCACGAATCGACGACAGCCACCCCCAGCAGGGCCAGTCACGATGCTGCCAGCTGTGGGCCAGGCCGCTGGTTCCCTTTTCTGGCAACCGTGATTCCGCTCACGCCACGCTCCTTCCTGCATGACCTCGTGGCGGGGCTCGTCCTGGCAGCCTTCCTCGTCCCAGCTGGCATGGGCTATGCCGCAGCCTCCGGGCTGCCAGCCGCCTGCGGACTCTATGCCAGCCTGGCGGCCTTACTCGGCTATTTTTTCTTCGGCCCGAGCCGGCGGCTCATCCTTGGCCCTGACTCATCCCTGACCGCGCTTGTTGCGATCGCCATCGCCATCCCACCCCACGAGCCTCATCTCGTTCTGGCACGGGCTGCTCTCTTGGCGATTCTCTCTGGCGGCCTCTGCCTGGCAGCCGGCCTGAGCCGTCTTGGATTTCTTACCAATCTGATCTCAATGCCAATTCGACTCGGGTATCTCAATGGACTGGCCATCACCCTCATCATCAGCCAACTCCCCCAGCTGCTTGGCCTTCCTACCACTGCGGTCCTGGCTGAGGGCAGCCCCTTCATCACCGACATCACAACAATCTGGGGAGCACTACAGCGCGGAGAGGCTGATCTGCTGGCGGCCTCCCTGGGCGGTGGCTGTCTGGCTGCCATCCTCGCCAGTCATCGTTGGCTGCCTCGGCTGCCAGCGGTCTTGCTGGTGATGCTTGCCGCTGCGGGCAGTGTGCTGATGATGAAGCAAGCTGGCATGGCGTCTCCGCCTGTCATTGGGCCGGTACCTGCCGGCCTTCCCAGTCTGACGATTCCCTGGCTCTCTTGGCAGGAATTTATGCAGCTGCTTCCTGCCGCTGCTGCCATTGCCCTTGTCTCGGCAGCCGATACCGCTGTCCTCACCCGGGCACTGGCCGACACCGATGATGGCCGCAACCGTCCCGATCAGGAACTGGCGGCCGTGGGGCTGGCCAACATGCTCGCCGGTTTACTGCAGGGGTTTCCTGTCAGTTCCAGTTCTACCCGCACGCCGGTTGCCATGCTCGCTGGCGGTCGCACGCAGCTCACTGGTCTGGTGGCGGCTGCCTGCGTGGTGGTGATCGTGCTCTTTCCACCACCGCTTCTGGCCAGCGTGCCAGTCACCGCCCTGGCGGCCATCGTGGTGGCAGCCGCAACAACACTCATCGACCTCCACGGCCTCGCCCGGCTTGCAGCCTGGCGACCGGGTGAGTTCATCATTTCCTTGGTCTGCCTGACGGGTGTTGTCCTGGGAGGGGTCATTCCCGGCATTGGCCTTGCCGTGTTGCTCTCCCTCCTCGAATTTGTCTGGCGGGCCTGGCAGCCATACTCAGCCGTTCTTGGCCGACTGGCCGGCAGAAAGGGATACCACGACCTTTCTCGGCATCCAGAAGCCCATCAGATTCCTGGGCTTGTGCTTTTCCGCTGGGACTCACCCCTGTTTTTCGCCAACGCCGAAATTTTCCGAGACCGCTTGCTGGCTGCCACTGCTGCCGCACCGACCCAGGTACGGCGAGTGGTCGTGACCGCTGAGCCCATGACAGATATTGATGTGACTGCTGTCGATATGCTCTGTGAACTTCAGCAACAGCTCGCCGCTCGTGACGTGACGCTCTGCTTTGCAGAGATGAAAGGGCCCGTGAAAGATCGGCTCCATCACTACGGAGTTTGGAGCCAACTCGCCGACCGAAGAGTCTTTCCGACAATTGGCCAGGCGGTGAGAACGCACCTCGCGGAGGAGGGCATTCAGTGGTCTGATCCATGGACCACTGACGTCGTCACCGACGAGTGACCAACGATTTGTGGCTATACTGTCGTTTTCCGTTGGCCGCCGACGCACCCTTGCCTGCCGGTCCGTTTCACAAGCTTTTCACCGCACCTTTTCACTGCATTGGAGGCAGGTTCGCCCATGGTCAGTTTCGACAACAAGATTCTTTTCGTCGGTTTCGGCTTTGTAGCCCGTTGCACCCTGCCAATCCTGCTCGACCATATTCGCGTCGACCCCAAGCAGATCACCATCATTGACTTTGAGCCCGATGACGCTGCCCTGAAGCCCTGGATCGAACGGGGCATCACCTTTGTCCGCGACAAGGTTGGCCCAGACAACCTCGGTGAGGTTTTAGGACGCCATGTTGCTGCCGGCGATCTGCTCATTGACTTGGCCTGGAACATCGACTGCTGCGAAATCGTCGGCTGGTGCCACGACCATGGCGTGCTCTATCTCAATACGTCGGTCGAACTCTGGGATCCTTACGAACACGCCAAGGGGGCTCACCCCACGCACCTGACACTCTACTGGCGGCATATGAATCTGCGGCGAATGATTGCCGACTGGGACACCCCCGGCCCGACGGCAGTGCTGGAACATGGAGCCAACCCGGGCCTGATCAGCCATTTCACCAAACAGGCTCTGCTCGACATTGCGGCCGCCTGCCTCGAAGAAAAGAAGTTTGACGACGAACAGGCTGAGCGAATCGCCCAGTACGCGAAATCACATACCTTCAACCACCTTGCGCACGAACTGGGCGTGAAGGTCATTCACTGCAGCGAGCGAGACACGCAGATTTCTGATCGTCCCAAAGAAGTCGATGAATTCGTAAACACCTGGAGCGTTGAGGGCTTTCGTGAAGAAGGCACCACCACTGCCGAAATGGGCTGGGGCACACATGAAAAAGAACTGCCGCCATTCGCCTACGAGCACGACAATGGACCGGGCAGCCAGATTTGCCTGGCCAGGATGGGCATGAACACCTTCGTGGCCAGTTGGGTCCCGCACTACACCATTACAGGCATGGTCGTGCGACATGGCGAAGCCTTTAGCATTACCGAAAAACTCTCCGTTCGAGATGATGGCGGCAAGACCGTCTATCGCCCGACCGTCCATTACGCCTACTGCCCCTGTGATGCGGCCATTGCCAGCCTCTGGGAACTCCGCGGCTACGACTATCAACTCCAGCCGAGGGCCCGCATCATGACCGATGAAATTACCAGCGGTGCAGACATTCTTGGTGCACTGGTCATGGGCCACCCATTCAATTCTTGGTGGTGCGGCAGTGATCTTTCGATTGAAGAGTCACGACGCCTCGTCCCTCATCAAAATGCGACCACTATGCAGGTGGCTATTTCGGTGGTCGCCGCCTGCATGTGGATGATCGAGAATCCAACTGAGGGCGTGAAGCTGCCGGATGACCTTCCCCACGACTATGTCCTGGGAATTGCCAAGCCCTATCTCGGCAAATTTATTTCGACCCCATCCGACTGGACACCACTGAAGCACTACTCGAATGCTTTTGACGGCTACAACCACCCAGCCATCGATCCCGACGACCCGTGGCAGTTCAAAAACTTCCTGCTGACGGACGGTGGCTGACCGGGTGGCGACGCGGAAAGCACGGGCATCCCTGCCCGCCTTTCCGTGGGGCAGCCTGATACGACGGCAAGGTTTGTATCAGTCCGTTTGCGCTCACCGGCGGGTTCCTGCGGTCGGGGCTACCGCAATCCCCCCAACAAGCCGCGAGCGGAAGCGTGCGGAAAGGCAGCACGCTAGACCTGACCCCAGCATGCGAAAAACCAGAACGACGACAACTCGCACACCCAGCCCAATGCTAGTGCCAATCCCCCGGTTTCCACCGGCGGGTTCCTGCGGTCGGGGCTACCGCATTCCCCCTAACAAGCCGCGAGCGGAAGCGAGCGGACAGCAGCACGCGAAACCCGAAAGGCACCCCTAGCGAAGGGCAGCTCGTGCCGGTGAGTCGGGCTCACTGGCAAGCGCAGCCTGGAGGGCGAAGCGCTGCCAGTGTGCAGGGAGCGGCGGCCACGATGGCCGCTGCAACCGTCCGACGAAACGGCACGGGCTGCCCTGAGCGGTCCTCCTATCACACTGACACCCGCACGCCGGCACCCCGAAACGGCATAGGCACCTTGACCGCCAGATCCTTCCGCTATCCTTACGCCACCCAGTCGCCCCCGGACACCCCCACCGGATACCATTGAGTCCATGAATAAAAAGACCCTGCTCGACCTTGCGAAAACTCACGGCACCCCCCTGTTCGTCATTGATCATGCCGAACTCCGGAAAAACTATGCCCGGTTCCGCAAGCATTTTCCGCGGGTGCAGGCGTACTATGCGGTGAAGGTCAACAGCGATCCTGCCATTGTTGAAACCTTCTACAACCTGGGCGGCAGCTTTGATGTTGCCAGCATGCAAGAGTTCCACACGGTCTACCAGTTCATCAAGGACCTGCCGGCAAAAGACCGCCAGGACTTCATCTGGGACAAGGTCATCTACGCCAATCCCATCAAGCCAATCGAGACTCTCCGTGAACTCGATCGCTACAAGCCGCTCGTCACCTACGACAATCAGGAAGAGGTCAAAAAAATTGCTGAGCACGCACCTCATGCCGGGCTGGCTCTGAGGCTGCGAGTCCCAAACACCGGGTCGATGGTCGAACTGTCGAGCAAATTCGGCGCTCTGCCGGGAGAAGCAGTCGATCTCATCGCCTATGCCCATGACCATGGGCTCACGGTGGAGGGGCTGTCATTTCATGTTGGCAGCCAATGCACCAATCCAGAAAACTACATTCAGGCTTTGCATCTCTCGGCTGGTATCTTTGCCGAAGCCAAGGCTCGTGGCTTTGCGTTACAACTCCTCGATATCGGCGGTGGCTTTCCTGCCGCTTATGATGCGAGCGTCCCGGCCTTCGCCGAGCTCGCCAAAAAAATCAACCATGAACTCAACCGGCTTTTCCCTGAGCCGATCGAGATTCTTGCTGAACCCGGTCGCTTCCTCGTCGCCTCAGCAGGCTCAGCCGTTTCCAAGATCATCGGCAAGGCAACGCGTGGTGACAAACTCTGCTACTACGTCGACGATGGTGTCTATCACACCTACTCGGGCATCATCTTCGACCACTGCACCTACCCCATGAAGAGTTTCAAATCAGGCCCCAAACAGATCTGCGCCGTCTTCGGCCCGACTTGTGATGCGCTCGATACCATCAGCCTGGCGGAACAACTTCCCGAACTCAACCTGGGCGACTATCTCTACAGCGACACGATCGGGGCCTACTCTGCTGCCAGTTCGACCCATTTCAATGGATTTCCGCCAGCAACGGTCATCCACATCAATCGCTGAGGCAGCACGCTAGCGGCCACTTCCCTGGGGATTGGTCACCGCCTCAAGTACCCGATCGAGGCTAAAACTGCCGGGCTTCTGCCGAGGCGGATACTCAACAAAACTCTGCAGCCAGCGACTCACGTATGCGGCGGCGGGAGCGAAGGCAAACATTCGCTCGGCCCGCCAACGGCCGTAATCGATCGCCTCATGATCCGCCCGCTCAAAAGGGTCGCTCCGCAGGTTGAAGAGCTTCGGCAGCCGCAACTTCACAAATGGCTCTTGCCAGACATTGATGCCATGAGCCCGTTGCTCGAGGAAGCAGATCTTCCACTGGTCGTAGCGAAGGGCCGCCACGTCTCCATCATCGGTCCAGTAAAGAAACTCATGCCGGGGCCAATCGGCCCGGCCCTGCAGGGCCGGCAGCAGGTTGTAGCCATCGAGATGAACCCGATAGGTCATGTCATTGACTTTCCGACCGGTGAGTAGATCTTCCTTTGTCGTTGAATCACCAGCAGCAGCCAACAAGGTTGGCAGCATGTCTTCATGAGCGCCAATCTCATTGATTACGGTGCCGGGCTGAATGACACCTGGCCAACGAACCGCACAAGGCACCCGATAGCCACCCTCCCAGTTGGTGTTTTTCTCGCCACGAAACATGGTGGTGCCCCCATCAGGCCAACTCATTGCCTCCGCACCGTTATCGGTGGAGTACATCACAATCGTGTTGTCAGCCAGGCCCAGTTCCTCAAGCCGGTCAAGCAGTTGACCGACGTGGCCATCATGTTCAACCATGCCGTCTGGGTAGATGCCGAGCCCAGTCTTGCCCTCAGACTCAGGCTTCAGGTGCGTCCAGATATGCATCCGGGTGGAGTTCCACCAGATGAAAAACGGCTTGCCCGACTCCTTTGACCGCTGCATGAAGTCAAGTGTTTTGGCGGTCACCTCTTCATCGATCGTCTCCATCCGCTTTTTGGTCAATGGCCCGGTGTCGGTGATACGACCATCGGCAAACGAGTGAATCACCCCCCGTGGCCCAAACCGCTTCTTAAACTCAGGGTTTTTCGGATAGTCCGGATGCTCTGGCTCTTCTTCGGCATTGAGGTGATAGAGATTGCCGTAGAACTCATCGAAGCCGTGACTGGTCGGCAGCATTTCATCGCGATCTCCGAGATGATTCTTGCCAAACTGCCCGGTCATGTAGCCGCGTGCCTTCAGCAGCGTGGCGATTGTGGGATCTTCCTTTTGCATCCCTTCCGGAGCACCCGGCAGGCCAACCTTGGTCAGGCCTGTACGAATCGGCGACTGACCCGTAATGAAGGCGGCCCGCCCTGCGGTGCAACTCTGCTGGCCGTACCAGTCAGTGAAGAGACCACCTTCTCTGGCGATGCGGTCAATGTTGGGCGTGCGGTAGCCCATCATTCCCAGGTTGTAGCTGCTAATGTTGAACTGCCCGATGTCGTCACCCCAGATCACCAGAATGTTGGGCCGGCTGCTCTCAGCAGCCTGAACTGGTGCAAAGGATGCCGTCAGCACGACTGAAAGCGTAAAAACCGACCGCCGCAAAAAGTCAGACAACCGCATTGCACGTTCTCCTCAACAGGTTTTTTGGGGGGCCGACTCCACCCGACCGACCGCAGCGAGCAGTTTACTGTTTTTCACTTCGCTGCGGGGGAACCTGACTCGCGAAGCGGCAGTTGCGTTCACAGCGAGGGACGGACCGCTTCAATCAGGTGATAGCCCTTGACCATTTCCTGCGCCACCTCGTTCCAGGTCTGCGGCAGGTGCTCGAGGTACCAGTTTGGCTGCTTGGTGACAATCAGCAATGTGCCACCAGGGGCCAAGGCCATTCGGGCGGCCTCGACAAACATGTCGGCAATCCGAAAGTCGGCATAGTACGGAGGATTCGCCAGCGCCAGGTCATAGCCGCCCGGATCGGGAACACGCCCCTCGGCCTCAAGGGCCACGGTCAGATTCGGCAGGTGGTTGTATTCAGCTGCTCGCTGCAGGCAGTCGACCGCTCGCGCAGAGGAATCGAGGGCATGAACTTCAATCGAGGGATGCCTAGAGGCCAGCCCCAGGCTGACACAGCCGGACCCGCAGCCCAGTTCCAGCACACGGGCGCCTTCGGCAAGATCAACGGCGTTGAGAAGATGCCGGGCTGCCGGGTCGATGCGACGATGGGCAAACACGCCGGGACGGGTAAAGGCCGTCAGCAGCCGATCACGGTCACGAAAGACCACTTCACTGCCAAAGTCCCGGATCTTCTTCAGTGGACCGGTTTTTTGCACGATGTAGCAGACTGTTTCCGGCTTGTCTGACTCATCAGGGCGAACCCGGACCGTCTCGCCAGTTGCAGCCAACTGCTCACGCAGCCACCGATCCCGTGCGTTGTCGATGGCCGCAACCAAATGGCCACCAATGGCGAGCCTCTCGAAAACAGATTGCAGGATGTCACGGGTCAGTTCCGCTTCCCCAGACTTGAAGACAGGCACGACGGCGAGGTCATACGGACGACCATCACTGGTCGCTGGAGGATCAGCTGAACAGAACAGCCTGAGTGCCCCAGGGGGCCGCGGCAGGCCGCGTTCCAGAAGTTGTTCCTGGTAGCGGTCAAGAAACCAGAGATTGACCTCAGCCTCGGGCCGCGTCTCGGCGAGCGAGAGTGCCGCCTGACCACGGCCGAGGGTCGTGCAAAGCAGCCGGTCACCCGGCAGGCCGGCTGCAATGCGAACCGCATGAGCCTCTGCTGGACGGGCGGGGGGAAGTGCTTCAAGAATCGTTTCCATACCGGCAGCATACCCTGCAGCGACCAGGTGTCTCTTCTGCGACCGGCTGGCTCAGGGCAGCGGCTGGAGCGTCAGGGGGTCTCGCAGCGGCAGGTGCTCGACCTTCCCTCCGAAAAACTGCTCCATGCTGGCACGCTTCTCCAAATCACCGGCCGCAATGGCCTCCCAGTTGCCGACCACCAAGATCGCCATCTGGTCGGGATCAAGATATTTTTTTGCCACCCGCAGCAGATCGTCTTTGGTGACGGCCCGAACCTTCTCGCGGTAGGTCTGCCAGTAGTCGGCGGGCCGCTTGGTCCATTCATCATTCACGAAGACCTGAAGCGTCTGGGGCTTACTCTCAAACTGGCGTGGGAAGGTCTCGATCAGGCCCTGCTTGGCAACCTCAAGCTCCTCATCGGTGACAGGCTGCTCCCGAATCGCCCTGATTTCATCGAGCACAATCTTCGTCGCCAGGGCGACTGTTGCGTTTTTACTTTCAAAAGTTGCCTGGAACGCACCTGGGTAATCAGTCCGCTCAGCCAGAATGGACCGCACCGAGTAGGCAAGCCCTTCGTTACTGCGGACTTTCTGCATGAGCCGACTGGTGAAACCACCAGCACCCAGGATCTCATTGAGCAGTTCAAAGGGGATGGCATCTGGGTCATCACGCTGGATCGCCCGCTTGCCGAGCACCACCTTGCCCTGCGGAATATCCTTGGGGACATGGTAGAGGCCGGCTGCCAGAACCTCAGTCGGCGGTGCCGGAGCAGCCGCCTCCGGCCCCCGCTCCCAACCAGCCAACGCCTTTGACAGCTTTTCGAGCATCGCTTCAGTGGCAAAGTCGCCCGAAACCGCAACAATCATGTTGCCGGGATGGATGATCTGATCATGCAGGGCCTTCAGTGCAGCCTGATCAATTCCTTCAACGCTGGCGGCTGTTGGCTGGCTCGCTTCGAAGTGATCCCAGCCATACAGCAGGGCCTTCCACTCTCGTGCGAGAATTGACGACGCGTTGTCGTTTCGCTGTTTGAGCGATTCAACCAGTCGGGCCTTGACCACCTGCAGTCGCTGCTGATTGAAGGCCGGCGCCTTGAGCATGGTCAGAAACAGTTGCAGGCTTTCGTCAAAATTTTTCGCCAGGGCATTCATGCTCGCGGTCGTAAAGGTTGCGCCCGCCACCACCGAGACCTCGGTGGCGAGGAAATCGAGCGTTTCGTCGACCAGAGCAGGCGTCATGTCGCCGGCCCCACCTTCTCGCACCATCCGTGCCATCATTGAGGCCAGGCCAGGCGTGCTGGCTGGGTCAAGCGAACTGCCGCCCTTGAAGGTGATTGCCAGGTTAATCAGTGGAAATTCGTGCGACTCGGCGACATAGACAACCGTGCCATCGGCCAAGACCTTCCGAAACTCTCCCGCCGGAGGTGGCTGAAAGGCGAGCGGCTGAAACTCGATAGCCTCTGGCCGTGGTGGAATCGCCACGGCAGTCGAAGCCATGACACCCCCAAGGACAACGAGCGCAAAGGCAACGAGAAGCCCCGTTGGTCGCTCCCTGTGCCGGGTGAGTGACCACGTTGATGAAAGAACACTCGTCATAGACTTCCTCACTTCACAGCCTCCTCACCAGCGGGCTGCTCACCACCCCGCCGGTAAATCGCCACGCTACGATTCGACTCATCGAAATAACTGTTGGCCACCCGCTTGATCTCCGCTGCTGTCACCGCCTCGTACCGCACCGGGGTTTCGTTGATCTCTTGCCAGTTCAGCAGTGCTTCGTAGAAGGCCAACTGAATTAAGAGCGACATATTGTCTTCGAGCCGCCGATAACAAGAGGCCGCCACCCGGTTTTTCACTTTCCGAAGTTCTCGCGGAGAGACCTCTTCAGCCTGGAGGCGGGCAAGTTCCTCATACCAGGCCTGTTCGAGCATCTCCGGAGTCGCCTCACCTCGGGTCGTGCCGCTGAAGGAGAACAGCCCGGCATACTTGCGGGTATCGGAACTTGCCGATGCGGTCGCCGCAATTCCCCTCCCTTCGACCATCGTGCTGTAGAGCCGGCCAGTACGTTCGTTGAGGATCTCAGCCAGCATGTCGAGCGGGTAACTGTCGGCATGACCCGCCGGGACTGTGTGATAGCGAACCTCAAGGGAGGGCGGAAAGTCACCCACCGCATTCATCCGCTGTTCGGCCAGCTGCTCGACCTCAAGAGTGACCACCGGGGGCGGCTTGTTACTGCCCGGGTCGAGCCTGGAAAAATACTGCTGAATAGTGGCCTTGGCCTGCTTGGGGTCAAAATCACCGACGATGATGCCGAACAGGTTGCCGGGCCGATAGTAGGTGTTCCAGTAAACCTGCGCCTGCTCAAACGTGTAACTGTTTAAGTCACTCGGCCAACCAATCACCGGCCAGGAGTAGCCGCAGGATGCCCAGAACATCGAGTTGAACTGTTCCTGAAACCGTCCGGTTGGCGTGCTGTCGGTTCGCAGCCGTCGTTCTTCATGAACGACATCACGCTCTGAATAAAACTCACGGAAGACACTGTCGTTGAGCCGGTCACTTTCCATCCAGGCCCAGAGTTCAAGCTTGTTTGAGGGCACCGTGATGAAGTAGCAGGTGAGGTCATAACTGGTGAAGGCGTTCATCCCACTGCCGCCACCTTTTGTGTAGACCTGATCGAATTCATCTTTGATGATCGTGGCTGTGGCCGGGCCAGCCGCTCCCCGGCCCTGCTGGGCACGGATGAGCGTATCGAGCTTGCCCCGCAGGTTCCGCAGTTGCGGTGTGTCGTTGGCGGGGTCCCATGGATCGTCGATCTCGCCAAGCCGAAACCGTTCGTATTGTTGGGTCCAGACAATCTGATTAATTTCGTCTCTGATTTTTTTCTGCTCAACACGAAAGGTGCGGTCTTTGTCAGGGTCACTGGTCCCGATCGTGTTGGTTCCTTTGAACATCATGTGTTCGAAGAAGTGGCTGATGCCAGTGATCCCGGGTCGCTCATTGACGCTGCCCACGCGGGCCACCCAGCCGGCACTAACGACGTTGGGCTGGTCCTCTCGTGGAACCAGCAGAAACTGCATGCCATTGGGGAGCGTGAACTCCTCTACCGCCACCTGCTGAGCCTCAGCCTGCCGCGGCACACTCAGCAGGGCGACTGCCACCAGCAGTCCAAAACACCATCGCTGCATCGATAACCATCCGCTCTGAAAAACCTTGGTCAAGCCATTCGATTGCGTCTTGCGACGAACCGCCTCTGGCGTGGTTATACCGTCACCGCGACCTGACGTGCAGACGAAGTGTCCTGCAAAAGCCAGAGGGGGCTCGCTGGCCGGTCAACCGGGGCCTGTTGCCCACGGCCCAGTGCCCAAGGGAGGTGTCGCAGCCGAGACCAATCGCCGCTGCGTAGAGTTTCTTACGGACGGACGCCGAAACCACCAGCTTCGCCAGCCTCCCGGAAAGCCAGACCATGCCAACCCTTGATCGCCCCGACCCTGTCATTTTGGAGCATGTTCTTGCCGAACATCGCGAACTGTTTCAGCTCATTTCTCAGACTTTGGCCGCCTTCAACAACACGGGCAATGGTGACCGACCACTGGGAAAACGCCGGGAATATGCCCGTTCCCGCATCGGGTTGCTGCGGAGCCACCTGCAGGCTCACTTCGCCCAGGAAGAATCAGGGGGCTTCCTCGAGGAGGCCGTTTCCCGAATCCCACGCCTAGGCCGCCGCATGGAGGAAATTCTGCGCGAGCATCCGGCACTCGTAACCGAACTCGACAGCCTGGTGGCCGCTCTGGCAAGATCGCGGCTGTCAGAGGCTGGCTGGCAGCAGGCTCGTCGGCAATTCCAGGCCTTTGTCGGTCACCTTCAGGCACACGAGAGGAGCGAGCATGCAGTCTTGCAAGAAGGCTACAACGAGGACTTGGGGCTGGTCGATGACAAACCGCGTGACCCTCAGCAGCACATTACCCCTCACCCTGATCGGCCTCGCCATCCTCGCTGAGCCAGGATTAGCGGCTGAGCCAACCGCCGCGCAGCCGGATGACGTGGCGGTTTTCATGCAGGCCAAGCTGAATCACGCCAACGATGTACTCGCCGGCCTGGCTCTGGCCGACTTTGACAGGATCCGCAGAGGGAGTCAGAAGCTGGCATTGGCCAGTCAGGCATCGAGCTGGCAGGTGCTGCAGTCAGAAGAGTATGCCCGCCAGAGTGTTGCCTTTCGGCGGGCCTGCGAACGGCTGGAGCAGGCCGCCCGAGAAAAAAACCTGGATGCTGCGGCACTCACCTGGATGGAGGTGAGCATGAAGTGCGTGCACTGCCACCGCTATCTGCGTGACGATATCAACCGGCGGTAAGCTCGTGCCCGCCAGTTAGCAGTGTCCATTGACTGGCTGCCCATCGGGCCAGACGGCCTTTTGAAACAGTTCACTGACCGGTTTGCCGTTGGGCACAAAACTCTTCTTGAGATCAACGGCCGATTCGATCTGCCCCAGATCAATCAACACTGCTGGTTCTTCGTTCTGAGTGGCCCAGAAGCCAATCAGGCCGAGGCTTGGCGACTGGACAACAAAGCCATGGGGCAAGAAAATGTTGTCTTCGGCAGGGCCGGTTGCTGTGTCCTGCTGGCTGCGAACATCACTGTCACCCAAGAGTTCTCCTGGTGACGCAAACGGACCGCAGCCTGGTTGTGCCGATGACGATCGCTGACGAAGCTGCATCTCAGGCAAAAACAACCGTGCGGCGACCGTGGACAAAGACCCGGTCTTCCAAGACCAGCCGTACGGCTCGGGCGAGCACCAGTTTTTCTACATCACGACCGGCCTGGGCCATCTGTTCGGCCGAAAAGCGATGGTCGACTGGGATAACATCCTGCGCAATGATCGGTCCGTCATCGAGCTCTGCCGTCACAAAGTGTGCTGTTGCGCCGATGACTTTCACTCCCCGCTGATAGGCCTGGCGATAGGGGCTGGCCCCAACAAACGCTGGCAGAAACGAGTGGTGGATATTAATCAACCGACCGGCATAGCGATCGACGAATGCCGCCGAAAGCACCCGCATGTAACGAGCCAGGACGATAGTCGCCGGTGCATGGCGATCAATGGCAACTGCCAGGTGATGCTCATGGTCTGGGCGGCTCATCCCGTCATGGGGCAGGCAGGTAAACGGAATCCCAAACCTGTCGACAAGTGGCCGGAGCGTGTCGTGATTGCTGATCACGCCGACAATCTTAGCGGGCAGGTCTCCAACAGCATCAAGCAAGAGGAGCTCGCCAAGGCAGTGCGGTTCCCGCGTGGCACAGACAACAATTGGACGCCGCTTTCGGCTGGCCACCCGCACGGTTGCACCCGCTGGGAGTACATTCCCTAAATCTTCCTGCAACCGACCAACGGCTGTCTCGTCAGTTGCACCAGCGGCGGTGACCTCAGCTCGAAAGAAGAAATGACCCGCTTCAACATCGACAAATTCCTGATTGCTCTCGATGTTGAACCGATGATCAGCCAACACCCCAGTGATGCGGTGGATAAGGCCAACCGCGTCCGGGCAATCAACCAACACCACTTCCCGAAGTGCCGGGCTGGCCGATTCATGCTGAGAGTCACTCATCGCTATTCCTGAAACGAAGAGTGGGCGCGCCCACCCAAATTCTCACCCTCCCGGGCTCTTCACTGGATGTCCGACACCGCCGGCACGGGGAATTAAAACGGTACCATACTTCTCAACCGCCAGCGGCTCCGGCAGATCGTCGAAGAGGCCGCCGATGTTGATCTGGTGAGCATTCATCACGACATCTCTACCGTCACCGGTGAGGAACTCTTTGCCTTTTCTCTCGCCGCGGCACCACGCCTCCGCCCCAAAAAGCAGCCCGGAGTGGGGTTCCGAAAAATTCCGGACTAGCACCAGCGACAAACTGGCCTCAGGCCACCACGCCCTTTCAGGGGGGAGGCCGTCTTGCACGGGGCAGGCGAATCCGTAGACTTGGTCGATTCGCGGTCCGGAAAGTTCCGCTAGCGTAGCTCAATTGGCAGAGCAGCTGATTTGTAATCAGCAGGTTGCGGGTTCAACTCCCGCCGCTAGCTCACGACGCAGCCGGACGGAAGGCCAGGCGGTTGCGGACGCCCAATGGGATTTTGCCGTGACGGCTGTCGGTAGGCAGGACGCTTGCCGGCCCCCCGATCCGGCGAGGTCGCCGACGGGCTCCTCAGCAATGAGAGCACGTCAGCCTTGGTTTCGACACGGCTCCCCAAAGGCCGTGGCGAACAAAAATGAATCGCAGAGCATCCTTTATTCACCCCCCGTACCATTTCGTCGCGGTTTATAGCCCATACTCATCTACATATAAGGAAGTGCCAACTGGTGTCCTGACCGAGGGAACTCAATCAGGCCATTTTTGAGCGTCATCATGCGGACGTCCGTCGTGCGGGCAAATCTGCCAGCGGCAGCCCCCACCCGACAAGACGGCAGAAACACGAACCAAAACCACGCAAGACTATTTCACACGAGACTATTTATTGAGGAGGAGCAAGCGGCGACGGGACTTCCTCGGAACCCCTCGTCATGCGGACGGGCCGGCCACCGGAGCCGTCGCGGTGGAGGTGCCTTTGGGCACCGCGACAAAAGACAATGCGAATGGGGAGTTTCCCGAGCGGTCAAAGGGGTCAGACTGTAAATCTGATGGCACTGCCTTCGCAGGTTCGAATCCTGCACTCCCCACTTGTCCCACCGCAGACGATCTGGCCGAGGGTGACGAAACCTCGGGACACCAAAACAGGCTCTGACCGCGGGTGTAGCTCAATGGTAGAGCAATAGCCTTCCAAGCTAAAGACGAGGGTTCGATTCCCTTCACCCGCTTTCCGCCCCTTTTTGCCGCAATATTGGGAGCACCCCTTCATTAACTGACTAGAAAATTGGCATAATCCGCTGCTGTAGCTCAGTTGGTAGAGCGCGTCCTTGGTAAGGACGAGGTCATGGGTTCAAGTCCCATCAGCAGCTCTTCCCGATACCCCGGGGATTTCCGGTGGCTCGGGCGTCCCGCTGGGAACGATTTCACGATACAATCCGGGGCCGGAAGGTTCCGGAGGAAATGACGACTGAAGATTTTGACCACGAGCAGGCCACGGTGCCTGCCCCACTATTAACGAGGAAAGGCCGAGGAAAAGAGCATGGCAAAGGATACGTTTGAGCGAACAAAACCCCACGTGAACGTCGGCACGATCGGGCACATCGACCACGGGAAAACGACGCTCACGGGTGCCCTTGTCGCCGTGCAGGCGGCAAAGAACCTGGCAGAGGCCAAGAGTTATGCCGACATCGCCAAGGGCGGTACGGTCCGTGACGAAACCAAGACGGTGACGATTGCGGTTAGCCACGTTGAATACGAAACCGAAAAGCGTCACTACGCCCACATTGACTGCCCCGGCCACGCCGACTTCGTCAAGAACATGATCACCGGTGCGGCCCAGATGGACGGAGCAATCCTCGTCGTCAGTGCCGCTGACGGCCCGATGCCGCAGACCCGAGAGCACATCCTGCTGGCCAAGCAGGTCGGTGTGCCAGCCCTCGTGGTCTTCCTGAACAAGTGCGACCTCGTCGATGACCCCGAACTGCTCGACCTCGTCGAGATGGAAATTCGGGAACTGCTCAGCAAGTATGGCTTCCCCGGCGATGACATTCCGATCATCCGCGGTGCCAGCAAGCCAGCTTACGACAGCCCGGCCGACCCAGAGGCCAGCAAGTGCATCAGCGAACTGCTTGATGCCGTTGATAGCTACATCCCTGAGCCTGCCCGTGAAACGGACAAGCCGTTCCTGATGGCCATCGAAGACGTCTTCTCGATCGAAGGCCGCGGCACGGTTGCAACCGGCCGAATTGAGCGGGGTATTGTCAAGGTTGGTGACGAAGTCGAAATCATCGGCCTGAAGGAAAAGGCTGAGAAGACGACCGTCACTGGCGTTGAGATGTTCAAGAAGCTGCTCGACCAGGGGCAGGCTGGCGACAACGTCGGCTGTCTGCTGCGTGGCGTTGCGCGTGACGACATTGAGCGAGGCCAGGTGCTCGCCAAGCCCGGCTCGATCAAGCCACATAAGAAGTTCGAGTGTGAGGTCTACATCCTCGCCAAGGAAGAAGGCGGCCGCCACACGCCTTTCTTCGCGGGATATCGTCCGCAGTTCTACTTCCGCACCACTGACGTGACGGGCACCACCAAGCTGATGGGCGGCGTGGAAATGGTCTCGCCCGGTGACAATGTGAAGATGGAAGTTGAACTGATGGTGCCGATCGCCATGGACGACGGTGTTCGCTTTGCCATCCGCGAAGGTGGCCGGACCGTCGGCTCGGGCGTCGTCTCCAAGATTCTCGACTGATCGACAACATGAATCAGCGGTGGTGTCCGTTTCGGCGGGCACCGCCGCCTGATCTTTTCACCGTGCGGGGTCCGGATCACCGGACCCCGTTCGCCACAGGGGTGTAGCTCAATTGGCAGAGCGCTGGTCTCCAAAACCAGAGGTTGCGAGTTCGATTCCCGCCGCCCCTGCTTGCCGTTCGGCCCGAGAGGGCCGCGTGTTTTCCGATCGAAACCAGACGTTCCGGAACTGCGAAAACTGGACAACCGGCTATTTTCCGGGAGCCGGTACTGGTAGAAGAACGGGTTGTTCGGCTTCTTTTTCCCCCTCCACGCACAGGCAACAAGACTGACATGGCAGGAACGCAACAATCCTCGGCGACATTCTGGGGGGGCCTCCTCAGCTTCTCGCTCTACAAGCGACAGCAAGGCAAGGTCACTCGTCAGATAACTTTTGCCGCCATCAGTCTCGCCATCGCCCTCGGTGTTTGGCGGCTTGCGGCTCTATTGCCGATCTGGATGGGCGGAGATGCAAGCGGGTCACTCAGCGATGAGTTTGGCCTGATGCGATTCCTCGTGCCCGGGCTGTTGCTTGCGGCTGGCATCTGGTTCAGCTTCCGGCTAGTCAATACGCCCGGCATTGCTGACTTCTTAATCGCCGTCGAAACTGAAATGACCAAGGTGTCATGGCCGACCCGTGACGAGGTCATCCGTAGTTCGCTGGTGATCATTTTCCTGATCTTCGCGCTCGCCGGCATCCTTGCCGTTTACGATCTGTTCTGGTGGTTCGTCCTCCGGGCACTCCAGGGCTAAATTCACACGGTTTCTTCCCTCTCCTTCCCGCAAGTCTGCAGACTCCACCGACTGGATCTTCAAACCAATGCACGATCACGACGCCCCTTCGCCATCTGATCCGAACAGCCCCGATGATGCCACGACGGCGGCCGAGGCGACTGCCCCTGAGCCTACCGAGCGGCCTGAGTCGGATACGCCACCACCGGCGGATGCTCCCCTGGCGGAAGCTGACGACGAGGATGACGACGATGGCCCGGTTGAGTTAGAAGACCCGTTCTCGGGTAGCGAAGACGCTCAGCCCGTCATGATGGACGGCGACGAGGAGGAAGGCGAAGACAACCAGCCCTCCATGGCCGACATGGACTGGTACATCCTCAAGGTTCAGAGCAACCGGGAAGACTCGATCCGAGACACCCTGATGCGACGGATTGCCATGCAGGGCATGGACAAGTGGTTCGGGGAGGTCGTGGTCCCCAAAGAGCAGGTCACGGAATTCAAGAGTGGCAAGAAGCGGGTCGTCTGGCGAAAGCTCTACCCGGGCTACATCCTGGTGAACATGGTGCTCAATGACGAGACCTGGTTTCTCGTTCGTGAAACCGGGGGAATCGGCGACTTCACCGGCTCTGGTGGAAAGCCAAGCCCCATGCTGCCGCAGGACGTGGCCAAGCTCTTGCACAAGGCCGAAGAAGAAACGGCTGAAACACCGAAGCTCAAGATCAACTTCAAGAAGGGCGATCGCGTCAAAATCAACGAGGGCACCTTCGAGAACTTCGAAGGTGAGGTTGAGCAGATTGACGAGTCGAATGGACGCGTCACCGTGATGCTGAGCATTTTCGGCCGCTCCACCCCGGTTGACATCGAGTATTGGCAGATCGAAACGGTGTAGCTAGCTTTATGCGAGCAAAGCCCTCCATGGCCTTTGATCGCTGGGTGGCTTATGGAAAAGCCAAGGTTTTCCACAAGCCATTGCCGCCGCTTCCTGCGGCGGATGACTAGCTCTACGCGAGCAAAGCCCTCCGTGGCCTTTGATCGCTGAATGGCTTGCAGAAAAGCCAAGGTTGTCAGAACAGCCACGGCTGTTCGCTTACCCACGGACCTCATCTGACCAGAACAGATTCTGCC
>Ga0181582_10001232_pt1 | contig 19837 bp, 16 predicted proteins | sample 071ome_32_FD_132438 | JGI IMG/M metagenome (GOLD analysis project Ga0181582, IMG submission 132438) | Coastal salt marsh microbial communities from the Groves Creek Marsh, Skidaway Island, Georgia - 071405AT metaG (megahit assembly) | ecosystem: Environmental > Aquatic > Marine > Intertidal...
TCCTTCGAACCGGACTAACCGCCCCGGCAGCGCCCTTTCGACCGATACTGTGATCCTGTCCTTGACCCAAACAGGGGCTTCGAAAGGACCGCGCAAAAATACTGCCGCAGCGATCACCATTGCGACAATAATTAACAAAGTGGATGAAGCAACCATCAACCCCAGTCGACGAAACGCCGGAGGTTTTGCGACCCTTTTGCGCTTGTGTTTGTTGACCCGCTCTTTCACTTGGATGTATTCGCCCTACACTGGTGGCAATGGCAATTCAGAAAAGAGGACATATTCATGCTCACTCCAGGCTCAGCCGCCCCCGATTTCACACTACCCCGCGACGGAGGTGGCGATGTATCCCTGTCCGCCCTTAAAGGCGCGCCCGTCATTGTCTATTTTTATCCTAAAGACAATACGCCTGGATGCACAACAGAAGCGCTTGATTTCTCGGCGAGGCAACAGGAATTTGCCGACCTCTCATGTACCGTATTGGGTATTTCGAAAGATTCGGTCAAAAAACACGACAATTTCCGTGACAAGCACAACCTGACTGTAACCCTGCTGTCGGATGCCGACAGCGACGTCTGCGAGCGATACGGCGTGTGGAAAGAGAAGAAAATGTACGGAAAGACCTTTTTGGGGATCGAGCGAACAACAATGTTGATTGATCCAAATGGCGACATTGCGAAAGTTTGGAGCAAAGTTAAAGTTGCCGGACATGTTGACGAAGTGCTGGAGGCACTGAAAGCACTTTGACGCAAAAGACCCTGACCAAATTAGCAACCGAAGTCTTAACCACCGCAGACGGACGCGCCAAAACAGCCTTGTCACACCAGCACGCGGCCACATGGTTTGCTGCCCGAAAAACGGGTGAGCCGCTGGCTATCGGTCAGGCTAGCCCTCCCTTGCGACCATCTCGTCCCGAAAAACCGGACCTGCTGGACCCACGTGACGTCCCCAAACGCAAGCCCGGCAGTCCGGCGGGACGGATCGCACTTTTGCATGCTGTTGCACATATTGAACTCAACGCTGTTGACCTGCACTGGGACATCATTGCCCGATTTGGACATATCCCTATGCCGCTTGGCTTTTACGACGACTGGGTTAAATCTGCCGACGAGGAATCAAAGCATTTCAATCTGGTGTGCGATTGTCTTGAATCTCTAGGCAGCTATTACGGCGACCTGCCAGCCCATGCCGGCATGTGGCGCGCAGCCGAGGATACCGAAGAAGATATCCTTGGCAGATTGGCGGTTGTTCCTATGGTGCTAGAAGCGCGTGGGTTGGACGTCACCCCTGGGATGATTGACGTGTTCAAAAAAGCTGGAGCAACGCAAGCCGTTGATGCGCTGAATGTCATTTACGCTGAAGAAGTCGGACATGTCGCGTTTGGCTCGAAATGGTTCAACTTCCTGTGCGGGCGCGACAACCTTGATCCAAAAGATGTGTTCCACAAACTCGTGCGTAAGTACTTCCACGGCCCTCTGAAACCGCCTTTCAACGAAGAAAAACGCGCCGAGGCAGGTCTGCCACCCGATTTTTACTGGCCTCTGACGGAAAGCGGAAACGTCTGAAACTGATAGGCAGCAATCCGCGCGTCGCGACAATTGAACTGGGTCAAATATCTTGCCTCATTCTGTATCAGCGGATATCGAGTTTGAACGCGCCTACAGAGCGCTATACAATGGGATGGGAAAAGGAGATGGCCGTTGACTACCGGCCCTCTACACACAATCGACGTGCTTCTTGAACCGGTCTTGCCGGACCGCAGGTTGTTTTTGCGATCAGACAACGAAACCCGTTTTGTGCGCTTGCGACCGACGACGCAGCTGGCTGGCATTCTGGCCTTCTGCGGGATTGTCGCTTGGGCTGTTTTCGCCACCGCGATCCTGATCATGGACAGCATTGGTTCCGGGAATTTCCGCGCTCAGGCAGAACGTGATCAACGAACCTATGAAACCCGTTTGAACGCCATGGCAGAAGAACGCGACAGTCATGCGGCATCGGCTTTGGCCGCTCAAGAACGGTTCAACACAGCGCTGGAACAGATTTCAGCCATGCAGTCGGAACTTTTGGCATCCGAAGATCGCCGCCGCGAACTTGAAAAAGGCATCGACGTCATTCAACGGACGCTTCGCGGTGCAGTTGCAGAACGAGACGAGGCCCGTGCTGAAGTGGCAGGTATCAAAGCCTCACTCGAAGGGGAAGCAGGCACCTCGCGCCCTGCCGAAGCTCGCGCTGCTGAAGTAGAAGCAACTCTTGAAAAGCTGACCGAGGCATTGACGAAGGCAGCGGATGATCGCGATCGCATCAGTTCGGACAGCGCCGAAGCACTGGCTATGGCTGATGATATAATTCTGGAGATGGAACTTCTGGAAGAGCAGAACGAACGAATCTTCCGTCAGCTTGAAGAAGCCATGACCGTCTCAGTTGCGCCCTTAGAGCAGATGTTCGAGAACGCCGGAATGGACACAGACCGAATGATCCGCCAAGTTCAGCGCGGATATAATGGCGAAGGTGGTCCGCTTGAACCGATCAGCCTGTCGACAATGGGCGTTGGCCCATCAAGTAACGTGGAACGGGCCAACCGACTTTTAAACCAGATGGACCAACTGAACCTATACAGAATGGCTGCCGAAGGGGCTCCGTTCGCGAATCCAGTAAAGTCAGCCTATCGCTTTACGTCGGGCTTCGGGTATAGACGAGACCCGAAAACTGGCGGACGGCGCATGCATAATGGCACTGATTTCGCAGCGCCACACGGGACCGATATATTCGCAACCGCCGACGGTGTCGTCACCTTCGCAGGCTGGAATTCCGGCTACGGGAACTATGTTGAAATTCAACACGAGTTTGGCATCGAAACCCGCTATGGCCACATGTCGCGCATTCGTGTCAAGAAAGGTCAAAGAGTCTCGCGCGGTCAGCAAATAGGTGATATGGGGAGTACCGGACGCTCGACCGGCACCCATCTTCACTATGAGGTGCGCGTGAATGGCAAACCTGTTAATCCGATGAACTATATCGAGGCTGCATACAATGTTTTCTAAAAGCAAAATCAATGAACCCGACGCAAAAGCAGGCGAGGTTTCAGCATCAACTGCTCCGGTGGCTTCGGAAGCGCCAGCTAAAACCGGTGCTACCGGCACCACTTCCAATACCGCACCCAAGCCGAAGCCTGCACCGTCGATCCTGTCTTCGGACCTTACGATTCAGGGCAATCTGAAAACATCAGGCGATATTCAGGTTGAAGGCACCGTTGAAGGCGACATCCGAGCGCATCTTTTAACGGTTGGCGAAAGTGCGACCATCAAGGGCGAAATCGTCGCGGATGACGTGGTCATCAACGGGCGCATCGTGGGTCGCGTGCGCGGTCTAAAAGTCCGCCTGACTTCAACGGCACGGGTCGAGGGCGACATAATTCACAAGACCATCGCCATAGAATCAGGCGCTCACTTCGAGGGGTCAGTCCAGCGCGCCGAAGACCCGCTGACAAATTCGAGCTCGAAAAAAACAGCTGCTAAAGACTAAAATTACGTTCTTGACTGAAAATCAAAACGCGCCCTGAATTCGGGCGCGTTTTTGCTTTGGTATTCCTACATCGCTTCCAAATATTCTTGCAAAGTCACTTAGTACCGACAGCAGTCGGTCTCATTTTCTAAGATCTGGCAAAACAGTGGCCTCTTTATACATGTGCCAGCTTGCATGCCCTAAAAGCGGCAACACGAAAAACATCCCAAGGAACATAGGCAGCATCGCCAGAACATTCAGGAAAACGATCACAGCAGCCCAAAGCAACATCGTAACCGGATTGGATACAACCATCGCAAAGCTATTTATCATAGCGGTTACAAAATCGACTTCTCGATCCAACAACATGGGAATACCCATCACGGAAATCGCAAACACAATAAAAGCAAAAACACCGCCAACCGCGGACCCGACCGCAAGCATCGTTAGCCCGTTTGGCGTCAGAAACACTTCAAAGCTGCTTGAGACATTGGTCATCGTGGATAGTCCCAAAAACAGGGCAAAAATCATATGACCTAGAAAGAACCAGAACATAACCACCATAATGATCACCGCAGATAGCCATGGCAACTGCCCCGATCGTTGACTGGACACAAGCCCTAGGATGGCGCGCCAATCCATAGCAAGCCCCGCTTCCCTACGACGACTGACTTCGTACAAACCGACGGCTGCGAAGGGACCTAATAAAGGGAATCCAACAGCGGCGAAAATCAACCAGTAGGATTGGCCGGTCACCCAAGTCAGCCATAGAAATCCGATCCCGCCAAGCACGTAAGGCAAAGCAAAAATAACCCCATAGCCTAGGCTTGCTTTCATATCCCCCATTGCAAGCTTCAGGGCTTTTCCGATCAAAGCCGGCGTGATCCGTTCAAACTCTGGAGCCCCGTGGGGTTTGTCGTTGATCATTCTTATTCCTTCCCTGCTTCAGGGAATGGGACAGCGAACTGAGTATATTTTCAAGTGTATTCGAAACTCAGCTTTGCGGGGGCTTTTTATTCGGCCAATCGGTCGCCTGATGCCAGGTTCCCCCGATCTCCAAAACACGTCGGTCCGCACCGAAAGGTCCAACGACTTGCATGCCCATAGGTAGCTCGTTTTTACCAAAGCCTATTGGGATGTTCAGACTGGGCAAACCGATCAAGCTGACTGGTATGACCGTTTCCATCCAGCGGTGATAGGTATCCATCTGAGTGCTGTTTATTTTCATCGGTTTGGATTCGTCCTTAGGGAAGGGCCAAACCTGTGCCGTAGGCATGATTAATGCATCGAACTCTTGAAAAAGTTTCGCTGACGTCCGAAACCAGTCGCTAGCGATCATCTGCATGCGCTCAATATCCATTGCGCTTAGGCGTAAACCGGTTTCGACCTCCCAAAGAGCATCCTCTTTGATCAAGTCACGGGTTTTCGGATTCTCCATCAAAATCGAAAGACGGCTGGCGTTGGCATGTGCACGCAAAAGCATCCAGCTTTCCCAAAGCGCTTCACGGCTATACGGCGGATCAAGAGCGATGACCTCGGCTCCCATATCCTTAAACTGCTCTAGCGCTTTTTCACAAAGGTCCAAGATTCCGGGTTCGAAAGAAAGTGCGCTGCCCCAATCTCGGGTCCAACCGATCTTTATCCCCTTTAGGCTCGCAGCTTTGAAACTTCCAAGTTCGAACTTTTCCAGAGAGTTGGGGGCGTGCGGCACCGGTCCGGATTGAACTGACAACAGACGGGCAATGTCGCGCGGATTACGCGCCATAGGCCCCAAAGTCGCCAACGGCGTCTGAAAGATATTACCGACAGGATCCCCAGGAACCCGCCCGACGGTGGGGCGAAAACCATAGACATTGTTCCAAGCTGCCGGATTGCGCAGACTGCCCATCATGTCCGATCCGTCAGCCAGCGTCATCATACCCGTTGCAAGGGCAACAGCTGCTCCGCCCGACGAGCCACCAGCTGAACGCCCTGTGTCATAGGGGTTTAAAGTAGTTCCGAAAACAGGATTGAACGTGTGCGACCCCAGACCAAATTCCGGCACATTGGTTTTTCCAACAAATATGGCACCCGCTGCACGCATGCGTGCGACCATCAATTCATCTGCCTTCGCAGGAGCATGAGAAACCGCTTGCGAACCCACTGTGGTAGGCAATCCTTTAACAGCAGCAAGACCTTTTACCGCCATAGGAAGCCCGTGAAGAGGGCCGCGTTGATCAATCGGCGTTTCGTCCGCCTTGAGGGCTTCGGCCATCAACTGATCGGCGTCACGAAGGGAGACAATCGCGTTCACAACAGGGTTCACCTGATTGATGCGTAAAAGCGTCGCACGCATCAATTCGACAGCGCTGACATCACCCCGCGCCATCTGTGAAACAAGATCAACGGCAGAGCGGGTCAGAATATCGTGGGTCATAGGATCAATCCGCCCCTTGGGCTTCTGCCCGGCTTTTTCCTGAAACGTCTTGCGCCAAAGTAGCAGCCATGAAGCCGTCTAGATCTCCGTCAAGAACACCTTTGGTGTCCGATGTCTCGTGATTGGTGCGAAGATCTTTCACCATCTGATAGGGCTGCAACACGTACGATCGTATCTGGTTGCCCCAACCCGCGTCACCCTTATTCTCGTGTGCCTCGTTGATCGCCGCATTCCGGCGGTCCAACTCCATCTGATAAAGACGCGATTTCAGCGCTTTCATTGCAATGTCACGGTTTTGGTGTTGCGACTTCTCGGAACTCGTCGTCACGATGCCTGTTGGAATGTGGGTAATTCGAACGGCCGAGTCTGTCGTATTCACGTGCTGACCACCCGCGCCCGATGAACGGTATGTATCGACGCGAATATCTGATGGATTAACTTCGATCTCGATATTGTCATCGACGACCGGATAAACCCAAACAGACGAGAAAGAGGTATGCCGCTTCGCCGCCGAGTCATAGGGTGAAATACGCACCAGTCGGTGAACACCGCTTTCCGATTTAAGCCATCCGTAAGCATTGTGACCGGAGATTTTATAGGCCGCCGATTTGATTCCCGCCTCTTCCCCAGGAGTTTCCGATTGAAGCTCAACCTTATAACCCTTTTTCTCGGCCCAGCGGATGTACATCCGCGCCAACATGCTGGCCCAGTCACAGCTTTCCGTACCTCCGGCACCCGAGTTTATCTCAAGGAATGTATCGTTGCTGTCAGCCTCTCCATCCAAAAGAGCTTCTAGCTCTTTTTCGGCCGCTTTTTCGACCAGCGCCAAAATCGAATTTTCGGCGTCTTTGACCACTTCGGCATCATCCTCCATTTCGCCCAATTCGATCATCTCGATATTGTCCGAAAGGTCTTGGGCGATACCATCATGGGTCGCTTTGGCATCAACCAACATCTGACGTTCACGCATCAGCTTTTGGGCATTTTCCGGGTTGTCCCAAAGGGTCGGGTCTTCCACACGCGCATTAAACTCTTCAAGCCGGTGTTCGACGGTTTCCCAGTCCATCCGCTGCTTGAGCAGGTCTAGCGATTTTTCGATCTTGTTGACCGCGTTTTGAACGTCTGCGCGCATTGTTGCGTCCTACTTGTTTGGGTGCTTCGCGTGATAAACCACAGGCACGGCATGGGCAAGCGGATGGGCCGCTAGTAAAGGCCACCCGAGCTGAGCGTGCCAAAATCTGCCTTACCTTCGTCCGCTGGAAGTGGCGTCGCTTCGCCCCCTTCTCCGTTTTCTGCAGCGGTTGCAGCGGCTTCTGCTGCCGCAGCAGTCTCCTCGGCAATATCGCGTTCGGATTTCAGGTTGGTGCCCAGCGCAAAACTATCCGTGATGCTAACTCCGAAAACAGGCTCTTCTCCGATGCGGAAATACTCGGCAACGACATTTTCACCCTCAGCATCATCCGGAAGGCGGGCACCTGAATAGCGATCCATATTGATGAATTGCCCCCCTGGCGGAACGACAAACTGACCGCCTCCGTATTTTTCGACCGCCTTTTCCATGAACTGCTGGAACACGGGCCCACAGGCCGAGCCGCCGTACCAGCCCCGTCCCAAAGGTTTGGGCACATCATACCCCATGTAGCATCCCGCAACGATGTTGCTAGTGAAGCCCACATACCACACATCACGGCTTTCGTTTGTTGTACCGGTTTTGCCGGCTGAAGGGACCGGAAGATCAACGTAACGCGCCGCCGTACCGCGCTCGACCACGCCCTCCAGCATCGACACCAACTGATAAGCGGTGATCTGATCCATTACCCGTTCGCGGTTGGACACGATCTCAGGGCGCTCACCATCCGGCAATTCTGGTACCGAGCAATTTGTGCACTTTCGGCGATCATGACGATAGACAGTCAGCCCATAGCGATCCTGAACCCTATCCACCAATGTTGGTTCAACCCTTTCGCCACCATTGGCAAACATCGCATAGGCGGCAACAATACGATAAAGCGTGGTTTCCTCGGCGCCAAGCGAATTTGCCAGATAGGGGTTCATGTTGTCGTAGACCCCGAAACGCTCGGCATAATCTGCGATTAGTTCTAACCCCGCATCTTGGGCTAGTCTAATTGTCATCAGGTTCTTAGATTGCTCGATTCCCGTACGCACGGGTGTCGGACCATAAAAACGATCTGACGAGTTTTTCGGCTGCCACACGCCCTCGGGAGTTTCAATTTCAAGAGGGGCGTCGATAACGATGGTAGCGGGAGTATAACCACTGTCCAAAGCAGCAGCATAAACGAACGGCTTAAAGGCAGACCCCGGTTGACGCATGGCTTGGGTGGTTCGGTTATAAACCGAATTTGAATAGTTAAACCCTCCCTGCATCGCCAAAACACGCCCGTTATGAACGTCCATAGCCATGAATCCGCCTTGGATTTCCGGCACTTGACGAAGCGTCCATCGATCGAACTCGCCTTCATCGTTCAATTCGGCGCGGACATAGACAACCTCGCCTAGTTGCAACAAATCTTTGGCAACCGAGGCTTTCGGCCCAGGTTTTACACCGTCTTCGGTTTCGATTTGGGTCAGGCTAGCCCATTGTACGTCTTCGCGTAATATCCAATGCCCGTCGTCATCATCTGGGATGTCCTCAATGCCTATCTGCGCTGCATAGTTACCAAGCATGCGAACCACGGCCAAATGCCACTTACCGTCCACATCTATGTCGCGCGGAAGATCGACCTCGGCCAACGCTTCTCGCCAAACTCCCTCTTCCAGCTTACTTCCCTCAAGGACGATGCCTGTACCGCGCCAATGCCCTTGTGCGCGATCATAGCGTTCCAACGCGGTCTGCAACGCTAACGCAGCTACGTCCTGCATCTCGGGGTCCAATGTTGCCCGAACAGTCAACCCGCCTGAGAAAAACTCGCCCTCGCCAAAGTCACGCGAAAGCTGGCGGCGAATTTCGTCAGTAAAGTAATCACGCGGGGGCAATTCTGCACGAAAGCTTTCGTAGTCGCCGTTCTGCACGGATTTCAGCGGCAAGGCCCGCTCGGCTTCATAGACCTCGGCCGATATGTAGCCGTTCTCCATCATCTCTTTCAGAACAAAATCGCGCCGCTGTTTCAAACGTTCTTTACGACGAACAGGATGGAAACTTCCCGGAGCTTTGGGCATTGAGGCCAGAAAGGCCGCTTCATGAGGGGCCAATGCCGACAGAGGTTTATTGAAATAAGTCTGAGAGGCTGCCGCTACACCATATGAGTTTTGCCCAAGAAAAATCTCGTTCATATAAAGCTCAAGGATTTTATCCTTCGTAAGCGTTTCCTCAATTCTACTGGCCAGGATGATTTCTTTTATCTTCCGCTCAATTTTGCGGTCACCGGATAGTAGGAAATACTTCATAACCTGCTGGGTAATGGTTGAAGCTCCACGCAAGGACTGCCCACCGGACAGCACCCCTTCAACCGCTGCCGCTGCGATCCCACGCAAATCGTAGCCTGCGTGATTGTAGAAATTCTTATCCTCTGCCGAAACAAAGGCCCATTTGACAATTTCTGGCACTTCCTCGATCGGCACGAACAGGCGGCGTTCTTTGGCGAATTCGTCAATGATCCGCCCTTCACCTGAATAAATTCTGCTGATTGTCGGCGGCGTATATTTCGCCAATGCAGCATGACTGGGCAAGTCACGACCATAGACCCAGAAGATAGCGCCCAGCGAGAGCGCGCCCAACAAGGTCGAAAGGACGAAAAAGCTAAAAATCGCCCCGAAAAATGAAAAGATAGCGCGCAGCAAAACCAGTGCCTTTAATAGGTTCGAGAGCTTCTATAAACAGCCCCGCGAGCGGGGTCAAAACACAATGGCTTCAAACCAAGTAATCCCTCTTATTGCCGCACAAGATTACCGATAGCGGCGTCGGTCACAACCCACGATTCAATCGCCTGACGGATCGCGTCAACAGCGGTCGCACGCCAAGCAGGATCAGTGATGTGGTCGCGATCTTCTTTGCTAGAAAGATACCCAACCTCAATCAAGATCGACGGAATGTCAGGCGCTTTGAGGACCGAAAATCCGGCGGCCCTGCGCGGAACCTTGTGAAGCGCAATACCTGCCTGATCAAAGGCTAACACAATCGCATTCGCCACGGCATCCGATCTAGGCTGGTTTTCAAGCCACGCTAAGTCCATCAAGATGCCGGCGATTGTGTCATCCTGTCCGCTAAGATCGACACCGGCCAAAAGATCTTCACGATCGTGACGTTCAGCCAAGGCCGCACTGGCTTCGTCCGAAGCGGTTTCCGAGAGGGTATAGACCGTCGCTCCCGTGGCCTGTCCCTGCCCCAACGCATCCGCATGTAACGAGAGAAACAAGTCCGCTTCGGCATGCCTAGCAATAGCGACACGGGTTTCAAGCGGAACAAAACTGTCATCTTCGCGCGTCAGGATCACATTAAACCGTCCAGCACGCAAAAGCGCATCTTTTAGCTCGCGCGCCATCGCCAGCATCAGGTCCTTTTCCGTGTCGTCGCCGTGTTCTGCCCCGGGATCAATACCTCCATGACCCGCATCAATAACAACAGTGATATCGCCGCCTCCAGATTGGCGCATCCGCGCTTTGGCGACCTGCGCCGCGGGAGTGTTGCGCCACCCGACCATGTCGGGAGCTCCGGCCGACGAAGCAAACTCATCGTCGGACACCAGCTCTAAAACGATTTCCAAGGCCGCCTGTCCGATCGTCTCATCAACCCGCATATCAGCCGAACTTAATCCCAAAGGGGCCGCCAGATCGACCACCATGCGAGACCAACCAGGCTGATATTGCCCAAAGCGTACAGCACTGACCCGCTCGGTATCATCTGCTGAAAGTGAATACACACCACCCCAGTCAACCTCGCGGAAATCCACGACCAGACGACGAGGGTCATCAAGGGTAAAAACCCGCCAGGGCACGCCCTGAGAGAACATCAGCTCAATCGTCGCTCCGCGCCAGCGATCTTTGACAGCGCTTTGCTCGGCGTCAAATCGCGCCAAAGCCGTCAGGTCTTGGGCAGCAGCCAAAGATACCCCCCAGAACAGACACATTATCGCAGCAACTAGATGCCTCATGCGCGGGTCTCCATAAAGGCCTTCAGACGTTTCAAGCCTTCACGAATGTCGTCAGTACTTCGCGCGTAAGAAAACCGCAGGGTTCCGTTCCCACGTTGCTTATCAAAATCCATGCCTGGCGTTACCGCCACGCCCGCCTGATCCAGAATCTGTTTGCAGAATCCAAGACTGTCGTTAGTCAAGTGACTGATATCCGCATACACGTAAAACGCTCCGTCCGGAGGCGCGATCCGGTCAAATCCTGCGTCTGGCAAGCCCTCCAGCATCAAACGTCGGTTTTCTGCATAAACGGCAAGGTTGGCCTGCAATTCATCCTCGCAATCCAGCGCCGCCAATGCTGCGATCTGGCTGGCATGGGGTGGGCAGATAAACATATTCTGCGCCAAGCGTTCAATCCGGCGCACATGATCCGGCGGCACGACCATCCAACCAACGCGCCATCCGGTCATGCTGAAGTATTTCGAAAACGAATTGATCACATAGACGTCATCACTGATTTCCAAGGCTGTGACAGCTTTCGCTTCGTACTCAATTCCGTGGTAGATCTCGTCCGAAATAAATGCAGTGCCTTTTGCATGACAGGCGTCTATCAACTCTTTCAGTTCGGCATAACCCAGCATCGTGCCGGACGGGTTTGCAGGCGAAGCAACCATCAAACCGTCCAACTCAAGCCCCTCAAGGTCGTGCGGCGTGGGCTGATATCGCGCCGCTTCGCTTGTCTGGATACCAACAGTTTCCATTCCCAGCGCAGTCAGAATTTGACGATAACTGGGATAGCCGGGTTCACCAATGCCAACCTTGGCCCCGCCGTCAAAAAGTGCAGTGAATGCCAAAAGGAATGCGCCGGAAGAGCCAGATGTTACAACGATCCTATCCGCGGATACATCGACGCCGTACCAATCCTTGTACAGCTTTGCGATGCGGGCGCGTAATTCGGGAATCCCCAAGGCAACTGTATATCCCAGTGGATCAGCAGCCATACGATCCGTCAAAGCCGCGCGTGCAGCTTCCGGTGCCGGAGAACTTGGCTGACCAACTTCCATGTGAATAATGTGGCGACCTGCGGCCTCGGCCGCTCGCGCAGCCTCCATCACATCCATCACGATAAAGGGATCAACCTCGCTTCTGCTTGAGTTCCGCATCTTGCCCCCCTATTCATGCCTAAACTGCTTTTTTCATTCCGGCGGTTGCGGGTCAATGCATGACGTGCTGTCATCGGATAACAGGCGAGAAAGTCAAGAATTCACGGCCTTGTATACGGCCCCTAAACAAACAAAGGAGCCTTTATGCTTCGGCTATTGAAATCCCTTGCACTGCTTTTGTCCATTGCGTCCCCTGCGGTTGCTTTCGATATTTCAGCTATGACGAATGAAGAGCGCAGCGCTTTTCGATCTGAGATCCGCAATTACCTGCTTGAGAACCCTGAATTGATTATCGAGGTAATCGGTGTCCTGGAAAGCCGCCAAGCGCAGGCGTCGAAAGATTCTGAAGTCCAGATGATCACAGCGTACTCGGATGAGATATTTAACGACGGCTATTCTTATGTCGACGGCAACCCAGACGGCAGCATGCGCATTGTTGAGTTTTTGGATTACCGTTGCGGATACTGCCGAAAAGCACACCCGGAGCTGCTGCAAATGATGGCAGATGACGACACCATTGCTCTGGTGATCAAGGAGTTGCCAATTCTAGGAGAACAATCGGTTATCGCGTCCCGTTTCGCCATTGCTACCCGAATGATCTACGGTGGTGACGCATACAAATCAGTTCACGACGCACTTATGAATCTGCAGGGCAACGTGTCTGAACCAGTACTGCGACGGTTGGCAGGTGAATTTGAGTTGGATGCTGATCAGATACTCTCCGAAATGACCTCAGATGCGGTTACCAATGAAATCAATCGCAACCGTCAACTGGCAGGCGCCCTGTCGATCGACGGCACACCCACGTTTATAGTCGGAACTGAAGCGCTACGCGGTTATGTTCCTATGGATCAGTTTATACAAATTCTGGACGAGTTGCGCGGTTAATTCCGCTTAACTCAGTCCTCCAAGGCCGCCGCGTCAATCTCGGCGGCCTTTCTTTCGACTTGCTCTACGATGTGATCAATCATCTGATCATTGGAAAGTTTGTGGCTTTGCTTGCCAGCAAGATAAACCATGCCAGACCCTGCCCCGCCGCCGGTAAAGCCCACGTCCGTCATCAACGCCTCACCAGGACCATTCACAACACAGCCGATAATCGACAGGCTCATTGGTGTTTTGATATGCTCTAAACGCTGCTCAAGCGCTTCAACAGTTTTTATCACGTCAAATCCTTGGCGGGCGCAGGACGGGCAAGAAATGATATTCACGCCACGATGACGCAACCCCAGAGCCTTGAGTATTTCGTAGCCAACTTTAACTTCTTCTACCGGGTCAGCGGACAAGGAAACGCGGATTGTATCACCGATACCCGACCACAAAAGATTTCCCAACCCAATGGCGGATTTGATCGTGCCAGACATTAATCCACCCGCTTCAGTGATCCCTAAATGGATTGGCGCATCAGTCGCCTCTGCCAGTGCCTGATAGGCAGCCGCCGCCAAAAACACGTCAGAGGCTTTCACGCTGATCTTGAACTCGTGAAAGTCGTTATCCTCTAGAATGCGGATATGTTCGAGCCCACTTTCCACCATAGCCTCTGGGCATGGCTCTCCGTATTTTTCCAGCAGGTGTTTTTCAAGCGATCCGGCGTTCACACCGATCCGGATAGAGCAACCGTTATCCTTTGCTGCCTTGATCACCTCTTTCACACGTTTCTCATCCCCAATGTTTCCGGGGTTGATCCGCAGACAGGCAGCCCCTGCTTCGGCGGCTTCAATTGCACGCTTATAGTGAAAGTGAATATCAGCGACGATAGGCATGGGGCTTTCGTCGACGATTGTTTTCAAAGCCTTTGTAGATGCCTCGTCAGGGGTCGAGACCCTCACAATATCTGCCCCCGCATCGGCCGCTGCCTGCACCTGAAGCACCGTGGCCGCTATGTCCGAAGTGATGGTGTTGGTCATCGTTTGTACACTGATCGGGCTGTCTCCGCCGACAGGAACATTGCCAACATGTATCAATCGGGATTTCCGGCGTTCGATTGTACGCCACGGGCGAACAGCGTTCAAAGACATAATATCCCTCGTCAATAAGGCTTTCGGACTTGACGCCTACATAGTCCGCCATGCCTTTGGCGGCAATCGGGTATCGGGGATTAGTTCGCTTGAGCGACGTTTAGGTACTGGGCCAGATCATTGTCTGCTGCCGGATCAGCCTGTGCATACGAAGCCGTCAAGTTGTCAGATGACAACGCAACATTTTTGGCCACCCCGCCTGCCCCGCCGGCGGGCCCATATACTTTAGTTCCAACTTTGAAATAGACGGAACCGGAATTGCCGGCGCGCAAGGTTGGTGCGCCTTCAAGTTGGGGAAGCACATATTCTTCACCGGCCGAGAGGATTTTCTCGAATATCACGTTCCCGTCCGCCGAACGTACACGCACCCATGCTGGTTGAACTGCAAGCACAGCAATCTCTGGGGCTGAATCTTCGACAACGATTGGATCAGGCGTCTCGGCCTCAGCAACCGTCACTTCGGCACTTCCCGTTTGCTCTTCCATGACAAGGCTAGCGACATCTTCCGAAACTGTTTCGCTCAAATCAGCAATGACGATATCTGTCTCAAATTCCGGCGATGCAAACATTCCCAGTTTGGACGGATCTAAGGAGGCAATTGGCTCATCCCGCGCTGTTATAACGGGGATATCCAACGCCTGTGGACGGTAAAGACGGTCAAACGCCTCGGCCGAAGGCTCCGGCATGTCGGCTTCATCGCGAACATTACTCTGAGCAAAATCGAACTCAGGCCCAACCGACATGGCAATCTGCGGGGCTTGTTCCACAGGCGAAATGCTGACTTTCTGGATTTCCTTCAAGACGGTCCACCCGCCAAAAGCAATCAGACCAATCACCGACAGTAAAATCATAGACGACCCGACTGCTTCCGGCGCAACACCAGAAAGTGCCGAAGACGGAGCTGGGATAAAGGGGGTTTTTGCCCGCTCAAACAAATCGTCGGAAGAATGGCGGCTTTGCTTTTTGGCTTTCGGTTTCGCACCAGTTGTTTTGGCCTGCTCATCGCTCGACAGACCGCGAGAGACCGAAAAGCCACTTTCGGCACAGAAGCGTTCATAAGAAACTTCCGGATCCATTTTCAGATAACGGGCATAAGAGCGCACGTATCCTGCAACGAAACCAGGAGATTCAAAAACCGATGCATCGCAGTTTTCGATTGCCGCAATATAAGCAGCCTTGATACGCAATTCACGTTGAACATCTAATAGGGATTTACCAAGGGTCGCACGCTCTCCGCGCATGGTGTCGCCGAGTTTAACCTCGTAGTCGTCGAACCCTTTAGGTTCAACCTCAGCCGACGCCTCTTCACGCCCTGGCTTGCGTCGCAACATACGACAGCCCTTCCGGTCAAATTGCCTGTCCCCAAGAAAGCCCCGGCAGCGAGACCTCTCCCCAGAGGCGATTCGCAAAAACGAAACTTTCGATGCGGTTTCTTTACCACATCGAAAGGATTAGTTCAGGGGGAATTCTATCAGGCAGATAACTCGGCGCGATTCAGCGCACAACGCGACCAGAGATCGTCCATCGCATGAACGAGGACATCAATTTCTCTCGGACCGTGAACCGGTGACGGTGTGAAGCGCAGACGTTCAGTTCCGCGAGGCACAGTCGGGAAGTTGATCGGTTGAACGTAGATACAGTGATCTTCCAAAAGCATATCAGACAGCTTTTTAGTATGAACCGGATCGCCAACGATCACAGGCACAATATGACTGCCGTGATCAATAATCGGCAAGCCAAGTCCTTTCAAACGGGCCTTCAGAATTTTCGCCTGCGTTTGGTGCTTGTCACGCAACGCTTGATCAGTCTTCAGATGTGCAACCGACGCCGCGGCCCCCGCAGCCACCGCCGGAGAAAGCGATGTAGTAAAGATAAAGCCCGGCGCATAAGATCTTATCGCGTCACACATTTTCTCTGAGGCGGCAATGTAGCCCCCCATAACGCCATAGGCTTTTGCCAAAGTGCCATTGATGATGTCTAAACGGTGCATCAAGCGGTCACGCTCGGCCACACCTGCGCCGCGTGGACCATACATGCCCACAGCATGGACTTCGTCAATATATGTCAGTGCATTGAACTCGTCCGCCAGGTCGCAGATCGCTTCAATGGGGCCAAAGTCGCCATCCATTGAATACACCGATTCAAATGCAATCAGCTTGGGCGCATTCGGATCATCCGCTTCAAGTTTGGCGCGCAGATCCGCTACATCATTGTGCTTGAAGATACGCTTTGCGCCGCCGTTGCGGCGAACACCTTCGATCATTGAAGCGTGGTTCAGCTCGTCCGAATAAATAATCAAACCCGGGAAAAGTTTTGGAAGAGTCGACAAGGTCGCGTCATTGGCAATGTAAGCGCTTGTGAACAACAGTGCCGATTCTTTTCCGTGCAGATCGGCCAATTCAGACTCAAGACGTTTGTGATAGACTGTGGTGCCAGAGATATTGCGCGTACCGCCCGAACCCGCTCCGGTCGCGTCGATAGCTTCGTGCATCGCCGCAAGAACAGTCGGATGCTGCCCCATGCCTAGGTAGTCATTGCCACACCAGACGGTGATTTCCTGTTTGGATCCATCAGGACGGCTCCACACAGCATGAGGGAAATGCCCATTCTTCCGCTCGATATCGATGAAGGTCCGATAACGGCCTTCGTCGTGCAGACGGTTCAATGCTAAATCGAGCTGGTCCGTATAATCCACGGGCGTCTCCTTCGTATCGTCCTGCCCCGAGTGATGGGGTGCGCGTCAGAACATATTACAATCTGTGATTATGTATGTCACGTTTTCATTTTCTGCGACGTTACAAATTGCCGCGAGGTTTGCGTTGATGTGGATCAAGTCCATCTGGACAGCATCTACAACGTTGCTACGCTAGGTCCAATGCAAAATCGGAGCCATCTGAAATGACCATAGTAAAAGTCCTTGACCATATTGATGCTGATCTTCCCCAATCAATCGAACGTTTGTGCGAACTATTAAGAATTCCCTCAATTTCCACTGACCCCGCCTTTAAAGGCGACTGCGCAACCGCAGCTGATTGGCTTGTTGCTGATCTGGAAAGCATCGGAGCTACGGCTTCGAAACGGCCAACGCCAGGGCACCCGATGGTGGTCGGGCACATCGATGGCGACGGCCCGCACATTCTGTTTTACGGGCACTATGACGTGCAACCTGTTGATCCGCTTGATCTTTGGGACAACGACCCCTTTGATCCGCAGCTCGAAGAGACCGCTAAGGGCAAAGTCATTCGCGGGCGGGGATCTTCAGATGACAAGGGTCAGTTAATGACATTTGTTGAAGCTTGCCGTTCATGGAAAGCCGTGCATGGCAACTTGCCTTGCCGCATCACGTTTTTCTTCGAAGGTGAAGAAGAAAGTGGTTCGCCCAGCCTTATCCCCTTCATGAAAGAAAATACCGAAGAACTCAAAGCCGACATCGCATTGATTTGCGATACAGGACTGTTTGAAAGTCGCGTCCCGTCGATTGTGACGATGTTACGCGGTCTCTTGGGCGAAGAATTAATTATCACCGGCCCCGACAAAGACCTTCATTCGGGCATGTACGGTGGCGCGGCGATCAATCCGATTCGGGTTTTGTCGCGGATCATTGCTAGTTTGCACGACGATCAGGGCCGTATTACTGTTCCCGGATTTTATGACGGTGTTCCAGAATTACCTCAGGACATACGCGCTCAATGGGACGGGCTGAACTTCGATCACAAGGCGTTTCTGGGTGGTGTCGATTTAAACACCCCTGCAGGCGAACAAGATCGGTCCGCACTTGAAATGATCTGGTCCCGCCCGACCTGCGATGTGAACGGCATCAACGGTGGTTACACCGGCGACGGGTTCAAAACCGTTTTACCTTCGAAAGCCAGCGCCAAAATCAGCTTCCGGCTGGTCAGTCAGCAGGATCCAATAGCGATCCGCGCAAACTTCCGCAAAATGGTTCAAGACATGCTTCCACCCGACTGTTCAGTCGAATTCAAAGCACACGGAGCTTCGCCAGCCTCGCAAATGTCCACCAATCATCCCGCTTTTGATCAAGCCCGTACAGCCCTCTCAGACGAATGGCCCGATGCAGCTGCCTTTGTGGGATGCGGCGGATCAATTCCGATTGCGGGACATTTCAAAACCTATTTGGATATGGACGCCATGCTGATCGGATTTGGAAAAGATGATGACCAGATCCATTCGCCCAACGAAAAATATGATGTGGAAAGTTTTCACAAAGGGATCAGGTCATGGGCGCGCATTCTGGATGCGATGACGCAAAGTTAAACAATTCAAGGGCGGCGAAAGCCGCCCATTTCATTTCAACAAACTTTTCCGCAAAAAACTTAACCAGACCTCTTGCACCCGTGAAAAAGCTTGGCTAAACGGACGCTCACGGCGGGTCGTTAGCTCAGTTGGTAGAGCGCTTCGTTTACACCGAAGATGTCGGGAGTTCGAGCCTCTCACGACCCACCATTTCCCTTACAACTCTGCACACTTTGTCCTCGCCATGGATCCAATGCAACTTGCATTGCACACAATAACATTTCGGTTTTTCGCGTTTGCTTGAAACTGTTTCGGAACTTTCATCGTTGCCTGCGCCTCGAATGCGGATCATTTTGTTCCCAAACAGGAGTTTCATAAATGTCCGGATATCTAACCACTCACGTACTCGACACGGCCCGCGGTTGCCCGGCGGAGGGGCTGAAAATTGACCTTTACCGCATTGAAGGTGACGGCAGGACCCATCTGCGCAGTCTGACCACCAACGATGATGGTCGAACGGACGAGCAAATTCTGCCGGCATCCGAATTCGCATTAGGAACCTATGAGCTGGTATTTCACGCCGGTGCATATCTTGACGCGATTGGCACCCCGCCTGAGTCCCCACGCTTTTTAGATATTGTCCCGCTGAGGTTCGGCATGTCCGAGCAAGCCCACTACCACGTGCCGCTGCTGCTCTCCCCGTTCGGATACTCAACCTATCGCGGAAGCTAAGTCGTTTGGACGCACAGTATAGATAGCCACGAGGATAATCTCGGGGAACGGCCACCCAATCTAAACATTGCCACCACTCACTCACACGGCATAAAAAAACTGGTACGATACTCGACTTCCCCGAAAGGCAAAAAGTCAGATAAAATGCGTGCGCCCAAACTTTGGCTTAGCCAAGTTAAGTGTGCCGTAAAGAGCATGCACTCAATTGGGGAACTTTCCCCATTGAGGGTGCAGTACGCGAAGCCCGGCGGCCTTTGCCACTGCGAGATCGCGTGTGCGGGCACGCAATTTGGTTTTGCGTTGGTGATGTGCTTTTCAAACGTTTTCGGGCTAATTTTAAACCGAAATGAAATCTCGCTGGGCCTTAGTCCCACGGCCGGATAGGTCAAACAATCCATTTCACGGGGAGTGAGACCTATCAAAAGACTGCTGGGCTCTCCCCGAATAGCTTCATCCACAGCAAAGCTCATTTGGGTTATCTCTTCTTGGTAGTCCCGCCACAGGATATCAAGCTCGCGAGTACTCAGATTGGGCATACTCAGACCAATGCCAGAAAACACTCCAGACCCCCAAACTCTGGAAAGAGCAAGGGTTTTGCCTTGATCTAGGCCCAGTTCGCGCTCCAACTGGGCTTGTACAACATACTCAGGCGCCGCATTTTCCCAA
>Ga0181582_10001234_pt1 | contig 19809 bp, 17 predicted proteins | sample 071ome_32_FD_132438 | JGI IMG/M metagenome (GOLD analysis project Ga0181582, IMG submission 132438) | Coastal salt marsh microbial communities from the Groves Creek Marsh, Skidaway Island, Georgia - 071405AT metaG (megahit assembly) | ecosystem: Environmental > Aquatic > Marine > Intertidal...
ATCGACTCCTCTGTGGCCTCTCCCCCACCCCCACCCCCTCCCCTTCCACCCACCGCATCGCGACCACCTCCCGCATCGCCTCCCGATACCTCGCCTTGCATTGCACCCCCTTCAACACCCCCGTCTCCCTCCACACCTTCTCATGCGCCCTGCTCAACCAATGCACCCCCTCCACCAACGCCCTCCTCGTGTACAGACTCGGATGCTCCCGATCCCTCGCAACATACACCACCCCCCGCCGCATATCTTTCCCGACCACAAACGCCTTCCGCTCCAGCCCCCCGATCCCCGCATTCTGCCCATACGTCACCGCAACCATATTCCGACACCTCGCCAACACCTCCTCCCCCTCCCCCTCCACGTCCACAAACACCCCCGCCCGCGCCTCCACATACCCCTCCACAAACTCCCCAAACCGCCGCTTCCCGATAAAACAAATCCCCGTCGAACTCTTCTTCCCCTCCACCTGCCCCAACCCAAACTCCCCCGCCAGCCCCCGCACCGCCTCCTTCGTCAACCCCCCCACCGCGAACACCACCCGACCCCACGCCCCCGGCGAAATCCCCCCCAAAAAATACGTCTGATCATACCCCCGATCCACCCCCCTGAGCAGCTGAAATTCCCCACCAACCCGCCTCGTCCTCGCATAATGCCCCGTCGCCACCACCCCCGCCCCCAACGCGTGCGCACATTCCCCCAACAACCGATCAAATTTCACCACCCGATTGCAATCCACGTCCGGATTCGGCGTCCCCCCCCGCCGCAACCCCTCCAAAAACGGCTCAAACACCTCTGTATAATACGACGAGACAAAATCAAGCTGAACCAACGGGATCCGCAAGCGATCGCACACCCGCTGCGCGTCCCGAAAATCCCGCGACGCTTGCGCACACCACGACGACGCGCGCGCCCGCCCCTCGTCTTCCTCCGCCGCATCCCAATTCCGCATAAACACCCCGACAAAGTCAGTTGATGCGGGCGGGAGGGACGCAACCCGACCAGACGTGAGCAACGCCGCAGCCACCGCAGAATCCACCCCGCCCGAAATTGCAATGGCCACACGGAGACGATCCGAGTGACGATGATCCGAGTGATGATCCCAGTAGTACGCTCGTTTTATCCCCGTTCTCGCGTTCTCTCTCTCTACTTCGTTCGAGTTTGAGTTCGAGTTCGAGTTGTTCTTCTTCCTCCCGGCGACGCCGAGCAAACGACTACAGCGCCTCCTCGAGCAAGCATCACCATACGAGCGACAAACCTCTGAGAAGTCGCACCACCCTCCCGACGTCAAAACGGAAACTCCACGTCCCCCACTACGACGACGCACCCTTCCCCACATCCCCCCCTACGTCTCCTTCTCCTTCTCTTTCTTCTTCGACCCTCCGCAACCCACCCACAAACCAATTGAACAACCCCAACAGCCCCCCACTCAGAAACAACAACACACCCACGTGCACCTCGATTTCCTCGACACGCCCACCAAACGACCCACCGTACAAACGCGTGTCGTCCCCGTCCCTGTCCCTGTCCGTGTCCCCGACCCGAATCTCCCGTACCAGGTACAGCACCGCGAGCACACTCGACAACACCAGCACACTCAGACCCAACACAACATTCACCACGATGACAGTCGGTGTCTACAGTAGGGTCGAGTGTATCGAGTATCGAGTATCGAGTATCGAGTGAGTCGTACGTACGGAATGCCACCACCACCACGTACGTTCACCTCTCCCAGGGTAATGGCCCCCACGAGCACTCGCTCCAGAAAGCTCTGTTCCCCCCGCCGCTGACCGACCGACCGACCGACTGACCGACCGACCGACTGACCGACCGACCGACCGACCGACTGACCGACTGACTGACCCTCCTCCCTCGGCCCTTCACCCTGAGAACGTCGAGAACGAATCGAACTCGAACCAATTGGGTCCGTCGAGGACATTTTCGTCTGTCTCAACTCGAGCGCTGCTTCTCGTCATACTGTATGTATTGTACTCGTACTCGTACCTATTCATTGCGTTGTTGGCTGTCGTGAATATAGACATCGACACGTTCGTGTGTGGTGGTGGGTCAGTCGGTCAGTCGGTCGGTCGGTCTCTTGATTCCCTTCGTCTCGGATTCGTTCGTGCGAATCAGAACAGCGGTCTCGTCAGTACGAGCAGAGCAACCCGCTGCCTGGTACAGTAGTCGTACGACGACGACTGTGTTGTTGTTGTTGTTGGTTGGTCCTTCATTCATCTGCCATCCATGGGGCGCTTGATTGGACGAGGGGGCAATTCTGTGGGGGCATGCGGTGGTGGCTTTGGAGCACACGGTGGCAGCCTTCCTTCGAGACTGAGACTGCGCGGCGGTGTACTGAGCGGCGGTGTTGCGACCTTGAGTCATCGCTATCATCGTCATCATCGTCATCATCGTCATCGTCGGCCCTTGGACTCTTCGTATCTTCTCTCTCTCGTGTCGACGATCCAGACGCCGCGTGCCGCGTCGTCCGACAATCTCGGCGATCCGCCGCCTCGTCGTCTCTCGCGGCAGCGTGGTGTGCTGCGTCCAATTTCGGAGATTGTCAGACAATCTCGGGGTGGTCGGCCGACGGGGACGTCGAGGTCGTCGTCTCCCGGTCGGGACGTGGTTGTCGCCGGTCGTTCCGATGACGAGTCTCGGATTCAGGTGTCGGACGTGGTGGACTACTTTATCAATTTGCCGTGGCAGAAGTTGTCGAGTTGGTTGTTGGTGTTGGCTGTGGCGAGTCAGTTGAAGGAGTTTTTGGGGATCACGATGGGGACGTTTATTGTGAGTTTTATAGGGAACTCGTTTGTGAGTTCGTTTCAGCGGTTGCCGCAGTTGGCGGGGATGAGTCCGCAGAAGCGGAGGCGGGTGCTGGTGCTGGTGTATTATACCGGGATTGGTACGTTGGGTGGTATAGGGTGGTGGTGCGACGTGGCCGGCGGTACTACGACGACTGCGACTATGACTTTGCACGCACTCACTCACTCGCGCGACGCGTTCGTTCGTTCGTTGTGTAGTTCTTCTCTTTACATTATTCGGCGTGCTGATCATCCCGGACGTGGTGCGTGAGGGGTACGATTTCGTGTCGCGTCTTCAGACTGAGAATCTGTGGACGGTGGTGTTGGAGAAGATGCGCAAGGGGCTCGGCGATGGCGTGATGGACCAGCTGGAGCGGTTTCTGGTGTTTGCGTCGAGTGGAGAGGTGACAAATTCGATGGGGAATTCTTCCGTGGACGTCTATCATGTGCTGGAGAGTATGGGGAAGGAGGCTCGGACCAAGTACCTCGGTGGGGCGCTCCAGAAAGTGCTGCAGCAGTATACCAACGCGGCGGCCTACTTCATCTCGGACATGCTGTCCTTCATTTCCCGGTTTGCCGTGCAGCTCGGTATTTCGTTCGTCCTCTCGTTTATGATGGTGTGGGATCTGCCGAGTATCGCCAAGGGGGTGGAGAGCCTGCGGTCGTCCCGGGTGGCGCCCATCTACAACACGGTCGCGCCCTCCGTCAAGGTCTTTGCGACGCTCTTCGGGAAGGCGCTGCAGGCGCAGAGCAGGATTGCGCTGTGTAATACGGTGCTGACGGCGCTCGGGATGTGGGCCCTGGCGATTCCGGGGGTGGGGCTGTTGAGCGTGTTTGTGTTTGTGTGCGGGTTCATCCCGATTGCCGGGGTCATCATGTCGACCATTCCGATCGGGTTTGTGGCGGTGACGGAATACGGGTTTATGAAGCTGGCGCTGGTGCTGGTGATGATTACGGGCGTGCACTTTGTGGAAGCGTACGGGTTGAATCCGGCGATCTACAGTGCGCACTTGAAGTTGCACCCGCTGCTGGTGCTGACGGCGCTGGTGGTGGCCGAGCATTCGTTTGGGGTGTGGGGGTTGCTGTTGGCCGTGCCGTTGACGGTGTTCACGCTGGATTATTGTATTTATTATCCGAGCTTTAGTGCGGCGGACGTCGCGCAGAAGGAGCTGGAGAGCGTCACGCCCAGGAGCCTGACCGACGGCGAGCCAAGGGATAGTATGTAGGACGTGAGTGGTAGGAGGTAGGAGGTAGTAGGTAGGAGGTAGGAGGATACGATTTGCACGGTGGCGGTAACGATTCTTTCAGTGCGTGATGGCGGTCGTAGGTGGTGAACTGCCTTTTTCGAGAACCATGGCCAAGGTTTCGCAGGTCATCGAAATTCCTTCTTGAGCACAATGGACGACTCAAACTCCTCAAACTCCTCGAACTTCTCGAACTCGTCCGTGACGGCCCGGCACACCGCCCGCCTGGGCGTTGTCTCGCGGCACATGCACCCAGAGACGACGACGAGCGAGGCATCACGCCTATCCCTATCCCCCAGTCCCTGCGCTCGAACTCGAACAGGACCCCCTCTGACTGTGCCGCACGCATCGGCCCAGCCAGGCCGGTAGGTATCGATGCTCGCTCCCGCCCTCCTCGCTCTGCCCCCTCCCCGCTCACTCCTTTCTCGTCCTCCCTCGGGGCGCAGATCGAGCAACTACGCCAGGGTCCACGGCAACGTCTCCACCGAGCCAGTCTCCTGGCTCGTTATCCCTTCGGTCTCAAATCATACCCTCAGGGAGGTAATCTACGCAAAGTCCAAGAACGAGGGAATCGCCAAGCTCACAATCAACCGTCCGGCCAAGAGGAACGCCTTCACGCCGCTCACAATCCAAGAGCTGTCTCTGTGCCTCGCGGATGCTCGGGACGACCCGAACGTCGGTGTCATCATCCTTACCGGTGCGGGAGACCTCGCATTCTGTAGCGGGGGCGACCAAGCCGTTCGGGGGAAGGGTGGGTACGTCGGCGCAGACGGGGTGGCCCGGCTCAACGTCCTCGACCTAGATCCAGATGCGGCGGTTACCGAAGCCAATCATTGCGATGGTGGCTGGGTATGCGGTTGGCGGCGGAAATATCCTCCAAATGGTGTGCGACATCACGATTGCGGCAGAGAATGCCGTGTTTGGGCAGACGGGGCCCAAAGTCGGTTCCTTCGATGCCGGATATGGGTCGACGCATATGGCGCGGTTGGTCGGGCAGAAGAAAGCCCGGGAGATCTGGTTTCTGTGTCGGTTGTATGGTGCGGAGGAGGCGTTGGAGATGGGGCTGGTGAATCGGGTGGTGCCGTTGGGTGCGTTGGAGAAGGAGACGGTGCAGTGGGCGAGGGAGATGCTGAAGAATAGTCCGACGGCGTTGCGGTTGATTAAGAGTGCGTTGAATGCGGCGGAGGATGGGCAGGCGGGGATCCAGCAGCTGGGTGGGGATGCGACCATGCTGTTCTATCAGAGTGCCGAGGGTGACGAGGGGAGGCGGGCGTTCCTGGAGAAGCGGGCGCCAGCGTTTGACGGGTTTAAACGGAATCCATAGGGAGGCTGGGGTTTGTTTCTTTATTTATTATTTAGGAGGAGATTGGAGAGGTTGGTTGGTTGGTTGCGGGGTGGTCATTCGTCGTCTGATTGGGTCGGTTGGGTCGTCGGTCGCCGCTTGCTGGAGGCCCGGCATGAGGAGGAACAGTACTTCACTGTCGAGCGAGCGAGCGAGCAAGCGAGCGAGGGCGGGTGAGTGAGCGAGTGAGCGAGCGGGTATGTAGTGGTCGGGGCCTATACCGATACCGACCTTCACTCCAGTTCTTCTCGAATGCCTTTCGGTTCACAAAGATGCGTTGGCAGAAGGCACAGGTCTTGAACTCTTTCCAGACGCCTCGGTCAAGCACGCGAGAGCCGTCGGTGTTGAACTCGTAGGCGGGCTGCTTGACCCCTGACGACGATGACTGGCCCGCACTCGACGACGAAGACTTGCCCTTGCCCTTTCCCATCGCGACGACGAGCCGTGCAGTGTTCTTCGGTAATACGGTACACACACGCGTGGCACCGTGACCAATGCGCAACAACATTGCCGTTAATTCTGCGGTCAACAGGTCAACGATACGAAGAGGACTCTTCTTAAGAGAAGAACGGGAATCCTGATGTGTGGCATCGCGTTTGCGCTCGTCGCGGACGACGATGAGGCCGAGCATCGAGTGGTTGCGCGTTTCGAGGACAATGTGCGTCGCCGGGGTAGAGATGCCTTTTCCGCGACTCGCCTCATTCCTGGTAGCGGAGACGGGACACACCGGCGGCGGCTCGTCTTTTTGAGCTCTTTGCTTCAGATGCAGGGCGTCGAGGCACGGCGAGCGATGCTTCGGGACGGCGATAGGGTTCTGCTGTACAACGGGGAAGTGTACGACGGGCTGCCGGTGGGCGCGAACGACGACAGGAATGACGGGGAGGCGCTCTTCGAAGCGCTGGTTTCGTCAGGGTCGTCGGTGGCGTCAGTGATGTCGGGGATCCGCGGGCCGTGGGCGTTTGTGTATTATGATGGGGGCGATGGCGATGGCGGGGTGCTGTGGTGGGGGCGGGACGTGTTTGGTCGGAAGTCGCTGATGGTGGTTGGCGAGGAGGAGGAGGAATCGGGACGGTCAGCACCCTCGTTTGCGCTGGCGTCCGTTGCTGACGGTCAAGGGTGTACCGAGGTGGTTCCGGGGCTGTATCGCGTTGGTTTGGCTGATCTGGTTCGCGATGGTCTGGATGCTGTGGTCCGGGTCGGGTGGGAGAGCGAGATGTTGGTGGCGCTGGCCGAGTACGAACGGGGCAGCGAAGGCAGTGGTCGTGGTCATGATCGTGATCATGATTGTGATCGTGATCGTGATAGCGAGGAATTGCTAGAGCTGCTGTCGGATGCGGTGGCGCGGCGGTGTGCGACGGGGTCGTACGTTCCGGGTTTGCTCGCTGCGACTGCAGGGAGGGACGCCCGGTTTATGGTGCTCTTCAGCGGTGGGGTCGATAGCACGTTGATTGCTGCGCTCGTGCACAAGGCGCTGCCGGCACGCGAGCCCATCGAGTTGTGTAGCATCTGTTTTGCCTCTGGGGTGTCGGGGGAAGCGTCCTCGCCCGACCGGATAGGAGCCCTAGACGCCTACGTGGAGCTCAAGACGCAGTTTCCGGATCGCCCTTGGCGGTTCATTGCGGTGGATGCTTCGTACGAGGAGCTCAAAACTCGGGAGAATCGACTGCTCACGTTGCTTCATCCTCGCGACTCGGTCATGGACTTTAACATCGGCGGAGCGCTGTGGCTGGCGGCCGCTGGCACGGGCAGGCTGATCGATGTGGTCGACGACGACGTGGTCGACGACGGTGCGTCCACCAACGAGGCGTCCAACCGGTCGTTGTCGGGCGCGCCCCATGCACCGACAACTGTGGTGGTCGTCGTCGACGAGCGGTACGTGAGCAAGGCGAGGGTCGTCTTTCTCGGACACGGTGCAGACGAGCTCTTCGGTGGGTATGGTCGGCACAGGACTCGGTTTACGAAGGGTGGGTGGCCGGGTCTAAAGGAGGAGCTGCGGCTCGACGTCCGACGGATTTGGGAGCGCAACTTTGGCAGGGACGACAGGGTCGTATCGGACCTCGGGAAGGAAGCCCGGCTGCCGTTTATGGACGAGCGCGTGCTTGAGTTCGCGCTGCGGACACCGCTGGAGAGCCTGATGGACTTCGGCCTGCCGGCCGGAGAGGGGGACAAGCGAATCGTCCGGGACTGTCTCAGGTCGTTGGGTCTCGAGCGGGCGAGCCGGCGCGTCAAGCGGGCAATGCAGTTCGGCACCAGACTGGCGAGAGCGAGCAACGAGGCGCTGTTTGGGACCAACACCCAGGCGAATCGCATCGCTGGCGGCCGGGCCAAGTGGCCAGGCGTGAGTGAGTGAGTGGGTGAGTGGGTGAGTGGGCGAGTGGGCGAGTGGGTGACCTCGTTCCCGGTAGAAAAAATGCTGTGCAACAGATCGATCTCTCTTGTTGATGGCATCAGGGCTCGTCAGCATACACATAGGTGCTCTAGGTCTTTCTCAACCCGGCGATCCAACGAGCGAAAGATGACGTCGTCGATTGCGAGCAGGGCAAACGTGCCCGCCGCGATCGAGTCGTTCGAGTCGGAGCTCCGGCGACTCGAGTCGGAGGCCCTGCTCTACGAGGCGTTCGGGAAAATCCCTTCGATCGGCAAGGCCTGGATGATCGAGACCGGAAGCGGTTTCAGCCCCACCGCCACCTCGAGCTCCAGCGCCTCCAAGCCCGGGGCCAAAGTGACGCTGGAGATCTCGCAGAAGGACGTGCCGCAGAACGCCGTACGGAAGTCTGCCGTGCACTTTTGCCTCGACAGCGACCTGGTGGAAGGCGGGATCGTCGACACATTTCCGTCGATATGCACGGAGAACGTCGTGTTCACGAGTCCGTCGCCGAGTGGGAAGAGGACCTTGGTCGTCAGGAAGGGCGACGGGGACAAGGGGTCGTCGGTGGTGCTCCAGGTGTGGAACCAGGCGTCGGTCGAGTTCGAAGTGGTTGTCCCGGAAAAGCTTCACGGGAACGTGATCAACGATGGGTGGTTTGGAAATCGCGCCTCTTGGTCGGTGGGCGAACTGAAGGTGGCATACGTGGCGGAGCGGCCCAAGGGGAGGCCGTCAAATTTGACGCCCGAGTGGGGCAACGGCTGGGAGAAGCAATTGCGAGGCGATACAGGTCGCAACAGCCACAGCGATCACAGCGACCGCAACGAGAAGGATGAGAACGAAGCGAAAGCCAAGGGCAAGACCTGGCGCGGGGTGGGCGAGTTTGATGAGGACTGGGGCGAGGCCAACACGGGCAAGCAGGCGCCGGCGGTGTATGTACTGGATTTGACCAGCGGGACGGTCGAGGTCGCTGTGGAGCCGAGCCCGGACAAGAGCTACGGCCAGCCGGTTTGGGTGCCCGATGGGGGCGCCGGATCCGCCGCCGCCGGGCAGCTCGCCTACGTGCAGTGGGATCATTCGAGTTCGATCTTTCCCAGGATGACCTCAAGACTGGGCATCGTCTACTGCTTCAATCGGCCGTGCGAGATCATGATCTGCAGTCCGGGCTCGGGCCCGGGCCCCAAGAAGGTCGAGACGGGCCTGCGGAGCGCATTCTCCCCGCGCTTTCTCCCCAATGGGGACATGTTGTTCCTCAGTCAGGAGAATGCCGTGCGGTCCGGCACGCACAGCGCAACACCCGAGCTGTTCGTAGCCCGGGCGGGCTCGTCCCGGTCCGGGACCTTCGACTCTGTCGAACCCTTCTCATACGTTGGCGATGGCGCAGAGGCGCCATCAGATGCCTTCCCGGGGATGTACGTGACGGTGCTGCCTGACTCGCCGGCCATGCACGGCGGAAACGGTCAAACACTATTCGCCACCGTCCAGTGGCGGAGCAAGACCGCCGTCGTGGCGATCGACGTATCGCGAAATCGCGTCACCCGCGTCTCTCCGGAGGACACCGAGGGCAGCCGCTCGTGGAGCCATCTGGGCTCCTCGAGCAACGGATTCGTCATGATCCAGGCGAGCGCTCCGAGTATTCCATGCGAAGTGTACGTCCAGTACGTGGCTGATGGTCAGCGGATCGAGGCAAACGGGTGGAAGCGGATCCATGTGCCGGGCGTGACGAGCCCGACGGCTGAAGTGTTGAGCGAGGAGACGCCATGGTGGCGGCTCTCCGTCAACAAAGCCCTGTGTCAGGTCGAAACGCGCGTCGCGACAATCGACGCCTTTGACGCGGACACGAACCCCGTCAAAAGCTTCGAGGCAACGCTGATTAGCGCCAGTCCCGGCACGAGGCGGCCGACGCTCCTAGTCCCCCACGGCGGCCCGCACACGGCGTACAGCACCCAGTTCATCCCTTCCATCTCGTTCCTCGTTTCCTGCGGATACAATGTCCTCACGGTCAACTATCGGGGCTCGACGGGTTTCGGGGAGGCCTCCCTCCAGAGCCTGCCGGGCAACATCGGCACGGCCGACGTCCGGGACTGCATGTCTGCCCTCAACCACTTTATCGACGTGGGATCGGTCGACCCCGACCAGGTGGCCGTCGTGGGAGGCTCCCACGGCGGGTTCCTCTCCGCGCACCTGATCGGCCAGTACCCCGAGGTCTTCAAGGCGGCCGTGATGCGCAACCCAGTGTGCAACATTTCCCTGATGGTGCACCTGTCCGACATCCCCGACTGGTGCTACATTGAGACTTTTGGTAGCGATGAGGGCTTTGCCAGAGCCCAGACGCGCAACACGAGGGAGGACATGATTGCCATGGAGCTCAAGTCGCCCGTCCAGTACGTCGACGACGTGACGGCTCCCGTGTTGATGATGCTCGGCGCCTGCGATCGCCGTGTCCCCATGGACGACGGCAAGAGGTACATTGCGCGCCTCAAACAAAGCGACCACGCCCCAGAGACGAGGATCATCGTCTTCGAAAAGGACGAGCACGGCCTCGTGCGCCCGCAGACGGACTACGAACAGTGGATCACGTGCGTGTGGTGGTTGCGCCGCCACGGCTGCGGGGTCTATGATGTGTGATTGATGCATGATTACTGTACACAGTATCAAAAATCCATTATAATGCAACTCCCGGTGACCCTATATCCTCCTTCTCACATCGTCGTACGCTAGGCCCATCCGGTTAGGCCCCATCCTGGCCAGCGGACAGCATGCCGTTGATGCTCGCGACCAGGTTGATCACGCGAGCTCCGTTAACCGACTTGGAAGACTTGGAAGACGACAGGTTGATCGACAGCGAGTTTTCGAGGCCAGTCGTGTCGGTCGGGTTGGTCAGGCTGGTCGTGACGCTCGTCGTCTCGGTACCCACGAGGGTGACGCTGGCGACCTCCCCGGTCTCAACCACCACCGTCTTGGTCTCCGTGGACGCCTCCCGCAGGCTCTTCCTCGGACTCGCGCTCGCACTCCTGCTCCCGCTCTTGCTCGGCGACCCCGGCCTGTTCGGCGCCCCGTCCTTCCCGTACCGGATGCCACGCTGCGGCACGATGGGCACGAGCGACTTGTTCCTGATCCACCTCGTCCCACATGCATTGCACAGCACGGGAGCCTCAGGAGGTCCACGCCTCCACTGCGGCGACTCGAAGGGATTCATGCAGTGCGGATTTGTGCAGGGTCCGACCGGCTTTGACCCCCTCGGCTTCCTCGGCGAGGACCCGTCCTTGCTTTTCCGCGGACTCGCAGGCTTCTTCGAGGTCTTCTTCGCCGGCGACCGAGACCCAATAGAACCCGCCGCACCCGCAGCATACCCATGCGTGTAGTCCTCGGTGTCGGCAAACGGTGACGCGTTGTACCCCTGCACCGGGATCGGAGCCAAAACGTTCCGCGAGGCGCTCTCCAACATGGAATTGGCAGCCACGTCCGTGACAACCCCTTGATCATTCTTGTCGAGAAGCTCGCAAGCCATCAGCAACAGGGCCAGACCGTCGATGCCGCTCTTCAGACCGGCCGCCGGGGCGCTGTTGCCGTTGATTTTCTTGGACGGCGAGCGCCTCTTGGACGGTGACAAGGCGCGTGGTGCCTCCCTTTCCGAGTGATCTGGAACGCTGTGAAAGTCCTCGGGGGAGTACACCTGCTTGGCGATGCGAACCCGAGTCGACATCCTGCGGCCGGAGGACGTGTCCGTGTCGTAGCCGCCCTCCTGCTGCTGCTGGCGGAAGTCGAGTGAGCGGAGCCGGGAGGACGCGCGGAAGAGCGGCTGGCAGGAAGATGTCAATGCATACCTCGAGCGTCGAGCGAGAGCTGGTTGGGTGATCGCTCATCTCGGACGTGCTGAGCGCTGAATCGGTCAGGTTCGTGACGTGTCGACACGTAGAGGCTATTTAGCAACCAAAAGATACCAATGGGCGTACGCTGGCGTGGGCAAGCGTACCGAAAGCCGGTGAACTGGGCGCACGAACCAAATCTGAGCGATGATTTCGGTGCCAGTCGTGCGGGCTCGGAACGCTCTAACGGGTGTCGAGTACCACAACGAGACTAACTGCACGTTAAATTATATACAAACGCGCTCCAATTCATCGCACGGGGGCATTTTGCTCCCGTTGGCTCTTCGTCCCCGTCCACACAACGTCTCCGCAACCAACTCACAGAGACTTCCACGTTCACGACTTTACACGCCCAGCAACAGTGTGCTTCCCATGACCACCACGCCGAACAGCGCCCCGATCACCAGCTTGCGGTCGTCGCGACACTTCCTTCCCTCGGGCAGCAGCTCCAGGACACACACGGCGGCCATGATGCCCCCGACAACGGCAAGGATCACGTGCAGACTGTCTTCACTGATCACCGGCTTGACGCTCAGCAGCGCAATCAACGCCCCGACCGGCTCGCTCATCCCGCTCGCCGCGGCCATCCCCAAGGCCTTCCACCGGGAGCCGGTCGCCGCGTAGACGGGCGCGGCGACGATGATGCCCTCGGGAATGTTGTGAATCGCAATTGCGAGGGCCATGACGGGTCCAAAGTCGGTAAGAGAGGAGAAGGCGACGGCGAACCCCTCGGGAAAGTTGTGGAGGGTCATGGTGACGGACATGAGCAGGCCGAGCCGGAAGAGCTCGGCCGAGCGGACCTTTTTGTTGTTGGCGCGCATCTTCTGCGCCAGTTCTCTCGGCGTCGTCTTTGCTGTTGTTGCTTTTGATGTTGCTGATGTTGCTGATGTTGCTGTTGCTGATGTTGCTGGTGTCGACGCCGTCGTCCCTTCTCTCACCTGCATGTCGGCGTCGTTCAGGTCGAGGGAGGACTTCGTCTCCAGGACGGCCGTGGCTGACTCGGGGAGAAGCGGCTGCACAAGCCGATACGCCCCGGCTCCAGCCAAAAACCCGAGCGTGACGGGCCCCGCTCCGTGCTCCAGCGCGTTATGTACCAACATCTCCACGACGGCCAACAGCATCATCACCCCAATGGCCACACCCAGCAGGAAGGCCAGCGTGCTATCGTTCGGCCTCCGCAGCACCCCAATCAGCCCCCCGATCGTCGTGGAGCCGCCGGCGAGCGTCGAGAGGAGCAGGCCCCAGAGGATCGGGTGATGGGGGGCTGCTCTCGTCTCGTCGACCGAGGCCATTTCGTCGTCGTGCAAGATGTATTCCGGCGACGTGTCCATTTCGTCGTCGAGTCGTCGCAGCGTGCGTGGGTGTGTGTGGCTCCACTCTCGAGGCCTCGAGAATTGCGAGTGAAAAAGGCTTGCCAAGGTCAGGTGACCTTGGCAAGGTTCACCAGCAGCGTGCGGGGGGGCATTCGCCGCCGGTCCTACCGCCCCGTCGGGACTCCCTCGTCCCCCGCCGAGCGTCTTGCCCGCGCCCAAGCGTCCCCGCCGAAACATCGGCTCACGTTCACTCCCCGTGCGCTCCCCGTCGGCCCCCCTCCCCAACCACTTACCACCCCACCACCCCACCATCCCATCACCCGTCGCCCCGCTCCTTGCCCGACACACGCACCCCTCGGATGTCCGCAGCAATGCACTTGACCGGGACCAAGAGTAGAGGCCACGCGCATCACCCATGGCTGGCCAGCCCTCTCTCCGTTTTCTCTCCAAACTCGTTCCTCTCTCCTCTCCTCCCCCCTCCACATCATTTTTATCATACCATCTCGACACACACCACCATCATGAGCGTGACGAACAAGGAGAGCGACATCCAGGTACGTACGGCGCCACCACGCCGATTCAGAAATCGCGGCCGCAGTCCGTCAAATTCCCGGCTCGGCCGGCAGCAATCGCCGCCGACCGTCCCATCTCCCCGAACCAAGTCCATACACCCCTATTCAGCGGGCAAACACGGCCAATCCCCCCGCACCGCGCCCCGCTCGCCGCCACCCAATCCCTGTCGTTCGAATCGTCCACGCACTCACCCTCCCCCCCGCCCCCCGCCCCCGCCCTCGAACCAGAACCTTCTGGCCGCCCAGTGCCACCTGGGAACCAAGAACTGCACGGAGCACATGGACCGCTACGTCTACCGCCGCCGTAACGACGGAGTCTTTGTCTTCAACCTCGCCAAGACCTGGGACAAGCTCCAGATGGCTGCCCGCGTGATTGTCGCCATCGAGAACCCGCAGGACATCGTCGCCATCTCCGCTCGCCCGTACGGCCAGCGCGGAGTCCTGAAGTTCGCCCACCACACCGGCTCCAACGGCATCGTCGGCCGCCACACCCCGGGATCCTTCACCAACCAGTCCCAGAAGGGATTCTCCGAGCCCCGCCTCGTCATCGTCACCGACCCGCGCACCGACCACCAGGCCATCCGCGAGGCCGGATACATGAACATCCCGGTCATCGCCTTCTGCGACACCGACTCTGACCTCGCCGGCATCGACATTGCCATCCCGGCCAACAACAAGGGAAAGCAGGCCATCGGCATGCTCTACTGGCTGCTCACCAGGATGGTGCTGCAGATGAGGGGAACCGTCTCCGCCGTCAGCCCGTGGGACGTCATGGTCGACATGTTCTTCTACAGGGAGCCGGAAGAGCTCAAGGAGCAGGAGGAGGCCGCCGCCGAGCAGGCCGCCGAGGGCGCCGACGCTGGATTCAGCCAGCAGCTCCCGGGAGAGGGAGAATACGGCGATGCCTACGGCTATAACCCCAGCGGAGAGGCCGTCGCCGGCGGGTTCGCCGGCGGATTTGCTGCTGACTTTGAGGCTGCCGCGGCGCCTGCCGCCGCCGGCGGTGCGGGCATCGAGTACGCGCAGCCCGAAAGCTTCGGGTCCCAGTTCTGAGTCTGAGATGAACTGAAGATAACTTATTTAAAGAACATCCATTCATTTTTGTCCTGGCCTCATCGTCGTCGTCCTGCCACCAACATGGGCCACTCGCCCGCCGCCCTCCAACACCTTGAGCTGCCGCTCGCCCTTCCTCAACAGGTACTCGATCCGATCAAAGCTCTTCCTCGGCACGTCCATGTGTTCCCGGAACGCGTCCCGCACGAGCGCCCGCTCCGAGTCCGTGGGCAACGCGCGCAGCGCTCTCCTCAGAAGGCTCCGCACTCGCCCCTGCAGCGTTACGAACCCCGGCGCTCCCCCCGGCGCCAGCATCGACCGCCGACTCGATCTCGATGTCGAGAGAGAGAGAGGGCAAAGGGAGAGACGGATAGAAAGTCGTCGGAAGAAAAGGAAACAGCTTCCCACAAACGAAAACGTTTGAAACTGACGATACGATGGCCGAGACGAATGGAGCGCCTCCGCAGCCAAGGACGATCATCGATATCTACCAGCAGTTCGTGAATAGACGAGAAGGCATCCTGAAGGCCCTGGTGGATCGTACGTTCACTGCGACCCACGAATACGAATCGCTGTCCCTGCTCACGCCCCGTCCCCACGCTATCCCGCGCAGAGCGGACCGACTTCTACGATCAATGCGACCCCGATAAGGAGAACCTGTGTCTGTACGGTGCGTCACGAGCTCTCGAATATTTTTCATCGGTTCGATTCTCGATTCGACAACGCTGGCGCCGTGGGAGCGCCCGCCTCGCCCGCGTACGACAACGACGACGACGGCGACGACGGCGACGATTGGAGGCGCGAGTAGTAGTACTCGGGGGACGATCGGGGAGATTCGTCGTCGTTCGCCTCACTCCGACCATTTTGACCTTTCCGACCTCTCTCCTCTTTCCTTGTAGGTCACCCGGACGGCACGTGGACGGTGGACCTGCCGGCGGCAGAGGTGCCCCCGGAGATGCCAGAGCCCGTCCTGGGCATTAATTTTGCTCGGAACGGCATGACGCAGTCGGACTGGCTGTCGCTGTGCGCGATCCACTCAGACTCGTGGCTCATGTCCCTCCTGTTCTTCTTCGGTGCGCGGTTCAATTGCACCGGTCGTGCGGAGCTGTTTGCATTGGCGAACCAGCACCCGACGATCTACGAAGTGGTGAGCGAGAAGGTGCCGCGGAACGTGATGTACAAGCGCGGCGACGGGGGGCTGGGAGTTGGATTCAGTGGCGTCGGGGCGCCGGCCAATGGCGGTCACCCCTCTCAGGGGATTTCTGGAGGGGGGATGGATGCTGTTGCGGGCGCGGGACTGGTCGGGTCGACTCCGGCGGACGGGAGAAGGCCGATGCATTCAGAGCCGGCGATTCGGTCCGAGCCGAGTGGGAAGATTATCGGGCCGGAGGACTTTTCCACGGCGCTGTGCGGGAAGCGGGCAGAGTTGTTCTGGCCGGACGATCAGAAGTGGTACCTGGTGGAGATTCAGGCGATTGATATGGAGACAAAGATGGCAAAGGTGCGCTACGCGACGCAGGAAGAGGAGGAGCTGAATTTGATGGAGGTCATTGAGGACGGACAGATGAGTCTGCTGGGATAGAAAGAACGAGGAGATGGTATGGAGGGAGGCTGGTGTTGGTGTTGGTGTTGATGTTGACTTTAACGCGATGTGATGGTGGGCTTCGCTGCATGCTTCGCATCTTGGCGTCTTGGCGCTGACCCCGGATCGGAATTCCCGGATCGTCTCGTGTGTCGTCTCGTTCGCCGTGCATTGGCCTTTTTATTCATTATAAAGCTCGTGTGTCACTCAAGTCGCGCGAGAATATCATCAACGAGAGGAATTCAGCCCCGTCTTTAGCTGAATCACGAGAACGATGGAAGGAAAGACGGCTTATCTCGGCGTCGGGGTGGACGCCATCCTGTCCCACCAGCCCCAGAAGTCGAACAAAACCAAGGTACGTGCGATCGTGCCGTGCATTGTCCGCTCCGCCGTTTGTCGCCGACTGACGCATCGGCCATGCAGGCCGAGCGGCTGCGAGTCGAGTCGTCGAGTCGAGTCATCGAGTCACCATACTGCACGCCTCACGATTCCGTCCCATTCTCCTTCACCTTCTCCTCCTCCAGGTGGTCTGCACGCTCGGACCGGCGGCCCGCGACGTCCCCATCCTGTGCGAGATGCTCCGCGCCGGGATGAACGTCGCCCGTTTCAACTTCTCCCACGGATCGCACGACTACCACCAGGAGACCCTGGACAACCTCCGTCAGGCGATGCAGGAGACTGGCATCATGGCTGCGGTGATGCTCGACACCAAGGGACCGGAGATCCGTACGGGCTTCCTCGAGGGAGGTAACCCGGTCCACCTCGAGGTGGGCCAGGAGGTGACCATCACCACCGACTACGAGAAGAAGGGGAACAAGAACATGATCGCGATGTCGTACAAGAAGCTCGCCGAGGACGTGAAGAAGGGCTCTGTCATCCTCGTCGCGGATGGATCCATCTCGCTGGAGGTGCTGTCGACCGACCCGAAGAACGGAACTGTGCAGGCCAAATGTCTCAACACGGCCATGCTGGGAGAGCGCAAGAACGTCAACCTGCCGGGTGTCATTGTTGACCTTCCGACCCTGACGGAGAAGGACATCGAGGATCTGACCAACTGGGGTGTGCCCAACGAGATTGACCTCGTCGCGGCCTCCTTCGTCCGTAAGGGATCCGACCTGGACTACATCAGGTCCATCCTAGGACCCAAGGGCCGGTACATCAAGATCATCTCGAAAGTAGAGAACCACGAGGGCGTGTCCAACTTTGACGACATCCTCGAGAAGTCTGACGCCATCATGGTCGCCCGTGGCGACCTTGGTATGGAGATCCCCACCGAGAAGATCTTCCTGGCGCAGAAGCTGATGATCCAGAAGTGCAACCTGGCCGGAAAGCCGGTCGTGACGGCCACTCAGATGCTCGAGTCCATGACTAAGTCCCCCCGCCCCACCCGTGCCGAGGCCACCGACGTCGCCAACGCCGTGCTCGACGGGACCGACTGCGTCATGCTTTCCGGCGAGACCGCGGCCGGGTCCTACCCCATCCAGGCCGTCCAGGTCATGACGAAGATTTGCCGCGAGGCCGAGGCCTCCATCGACTACCACTCGCTCTTCAAGGCCATCATGAAGCGCACGCCGCTCCCGATGACCCCCCTCGAGTCCCTGGCGTCTTCCGCCGTGCGCACTGCGCACAAGGTCCAGGCGAGCCTCATCGTCGTGCTGACCCGCGGCGGCGCCACCGCCAGGCTCGTGGCCAAGTACCGCCCCACCGTCCCCATCCTGACGGTCGTCGTCCCGGTCCTGACCACCGACAACCTGACGTGGCAGTGCAGCTCCGAGGCCCCCGCCAGGCAGTGCCTGATGAGCAGGGGACTCAGCCCGATCCTCGCCGAGGGATCCGCCAGGGCCTCGGACACCGACACCACCGACGAGATCCTCCACGCGGCCCTCAAGCACGCCAAGGATATGAACTACTGCAACAGCGGCGACACTGTCGTGGCGCTGCACAGGATTGGAAACGCGAGCGTGATCAAGCTGGTCGACATCAAGGAGTAATTCGTTTGTTCTTACCATGTTATAATGCTACTACCGTTTCCCCTTTCCGACCTCTTGCAGCTCTTTCACCAGCCCCTCTTGCACCTTGACCAGCCGATCCATGCTCGCCTTGCACGCTTTCGCCTCCCCGTCCGCCTCCTTCACCCCCGCCTCCAGCCCCTCCAGAATCTCCTCCCGCCCCACGCACATGTACGCCTTCCCGACACTCTTATACGTCACCGTCCCCTCCTTCACCTCATTCAAATGGTGCGCCGTGATCACCGCCCGCCTGATGTCCGTCTCCAAGGCCTTCTTCTGCGCCTCCAGTTGACGGATGGCCTGGGCGTTTGAGTTGAGCTTCTGACTGAGCTCCAAGACTGCCTTTGGCGGCGCGTTCGCGGCAGACATGTGGTCGTCGTGACGACGATGACGGTCGTCGGGGTGGCGTCGAAGGGGGAGGGGGTCGTGGACTGTGATCCGAGAGTTTTGGTCTCTCGAACTTAACTCGGAACAAAGAACGAGCGAAAAAAACACAGGATAGACATCAGTAGTAGTAGTACGAGTAGTACGAGTACGTCATAGCGACATGGCATCAACGACAGCGGCGAGCCATCTCCGGCAGAGCGGCAAAGCAGTGCGTACGCTCTTTTTGGCAGACGGCATTCCGTCCCACGTGTTCTCGTCTCTGCCGGGCTCTGCGTCGACGACGACGACGACGACGACGACGACGGCGATCGATGGCTTGAGAAGTCTTGTGACTGGCGGTCTGCGGGGCGGTCGTCGCGCGTACAGCAGTCTGGGGGGCGGATTCGCCGGAATCACGTCCAGGGCGACGACGAACAACTCGAGGCGTGTCGTACGGAAAGCGGAAGGAAGCTTCGGGAGGTCGAGTGCGAACAAGGCACGGACGTTTGCGTCTGGGGGGTCGTCGTCGGGCAAGGAGGTTGTCCACGAGGGGTTGAAGCTGCATGAGACGGGGGGTTGGCACAAGACGGTCGGGGAGACGCTGTCGTCAGTGATGTGGTTCTGGGTGTTTTATCGGTTGTACCACGACTACGAGGGCTTTTTGTTCGGGCACGTGGGGCACCATGAGCATATGTTGCACGAGGAGGCGGGCGAGGCGAAAGACGGCCACCATTGACGTGTAAGATCTGACTGTTGGAACGTCGTCACGACGTACGACCTGGAGAAGCGGCCTCCGGAAAGTGCGTGCAGTAGAACTTTGCCATCTTCTGTAACTCGAGTTGAAGGAGCATGACCTTGCGTGCGGCTTGGCGGGGGCAGGGGGCGTCGTCGGCGTCGTCGTGGGATTGTGGCAGGTTGAGGCACTCGAGGGCGGCCTCGAGTGCCCGCGTGTTCTGTTCGTCGACGGCGTTCTGGTGGTTCTTGATGCATTCGGTGTACGCTAGGTTGGCCTCGTTCTGGTCGTTCATGCGTTGTATGAGGTTTTGGCGGGCCCTATCGGCAGGGGGGGGAGGGGCGTGCATAGTGGATCGGGGTGCTCGATCGTTCTCGCGCAGCGGGTCGGTTCGGGTGCTCGGAGACGGTATCGGTAGTCGCTATAGGGATTCCGTTTTCGGTTCCTGGTTTGGCGGGCTGAGAAGAGGGAAGAAGAAGAAGAAGAAGAAGAAGAAGTTAAAAATGCAGCGGACAGACACTTCACTGCGTGGGTGAGAGCGCAGCACAACCCGACATCATCAG
>Ga0181582_10001238_pt1 | contig 19788 bp, 14 predicted proteins | sample 071ome_32_FD_132438 | JGI IMG/M metagenome (GOLD analysis project Ga0181582, IMG submission 132438) | Coastal salt marsh microbial communities from the Groves Creek Marsh, Skidaway Island, Georgia - 071405AT metaG (megahit assembly) | ecosystem: Environmental > Aquatic > Marine > Intertidal...
AAGCTCGTGGTGACGAACAACCGCGGCAAGCGCGGTATCCTTGACCGCGCCGAGGGCGGCTCCGATGTCGCTCGTGGCCGGAAGTCCGCTGTGAAGGGCGCCCACTACTGGTGGAACGGCCTCAACCAGAAGTTCCCCAACCCCGACTACCAGAAGAACGCCCTCATCTACGCCCAGACCGCCTACTTCATCTGCATCATTGTCGTCCAGTGGGCCGACCTCATGATCTCCAAGACGCGGAAGCTCTCCATCTTCGAGCAGGGGATGCGCAACGGCTTCATGAACTTCGGTCTCGTGTTCGAGACGGTGCTCGGCATCCTTCTGGTTTACGTCCCTCCCTTCTGGAACCTCGGCACCAGGCCCATCCTCTTCCTCCACTGGTTCCTGGGCATCCCCTGGTCGATGCTCATCTTCGTCTACGACGAGACGCGCAAGTACCTCATGCGGCGCGGTGCCTTCAAGGGCTGGGTGGAGCTTACCTACTGGTGATCGCAGGGCGCGGTCACCCCTCTCCCGCATTGCATGTTTGAGCGCGAAAGTGTATTCTCGGTACCCCGGTCCATTGAATTGGCTCACACACGCATCACGTCCACCTCTACGAAGCACCCCTTGCACGCGACCGCGACATTGTTCTCCATCACAGACAGGACAGAGACGCTCGCGTCGCTCTCGGACCGGGGCCCGAGAGCGGAGGCGATGTCGATCATGTGGGTAGGGGCGAGCTCCCTCGGGTCGATGCGGACGAGATGCCCCGATTGTGTGCCGACCAGCACGTGATGACCCCCGACACGCACGGAGCAGGGGCCGCAGATCCCCGTCCCGACAAGCTGCGAGTCCTTCCCGGACAGAAGGTGCAGGTCCTCAGCCAGCACCAGGACCCAAGACTCTCCCAGGACGACGACCTTGTCCACCCCGTCGAGGTCCACATGGCTCCCCCGCTTCAGCTTGGGGACGTCCACCCCGGGGCCCTCCTCCCAGACAACACGGGACGTTTCCACGAACCCATCGCCGGCGGCGGCGATCAGCTTGTCCGTGGCGTGGATGGACGTGGCGGGCCCAGGGAGCCGCAGGCTGAACTTGGCGACCTGCTCCCCGTCAATTGTCCGGAAGGCCACAGCATGCCCCCGCGCGTCGATGGCGACTACCACGGACTGGTCCTCGCTGAAGAAGGCCGCGATCACCGGTGCCTTGTGGACGTCGGATAGCTTGGTCCACAGCGCCTTTCCGCTGACGCTCCCGCGGATGCACACCTCTCCCGACATGCGGCAGAGGCACATGACGTCCCCCGTCCGTGACACCACCACCACCGTCACCTCGTCACCTTCGGGCATGGCGTCCCCGATCACCTCGTCCTGCGCACGGGAAGATAAATCGCTGAGAGGTCGGCACGAAGCAGCGCGCACGGGCTCGGTGCGCGAGGTGCCCCCCGTGGCTGCGCCTTACCTGGCAGTTGAAGCGCATCAGGGGCACGACACTCCCGTTGGAGCGCATAGACCACACCGACCCCAGCATGTCGTCATCGACCATCCACATGAACGGGCCGAGCGATGCAAACGCGTTCCTCGTCAGAGCGGGCGAGATCTGACCAAAGTTCGGCGACGACGACAGCCAGTTAAGCTGCCAGTCGAAGCCCCCAGCAAAGGCGCCCGCGGCAACGACCCCGCTGTCCGTGAACCCAATGATCCTGTTGTACGGCCCCCTTGCTCGCAGACCCCGCAGGCTCTCCTGCGGGGGGTTGTCGACACTCCCCGTCGACACGGCCGCCGTGTCCAGCTCGAGGCGCTGCCGAAGCTCCATGCCGCCCGAGGAGCGCTCAGCATAGCGCAAGAGCACCCCGTCTGCCGTCCCGACCACCACGGTGCGGTCCACCAGGCACGCACACGACGGTCCTGGGATCGCCGTCTCGATGTCCCTCACGGACACGGCCATCCCCGCCTTGACGTGCGACGTGATCGTCAGCCCCCGCTTCTCCAGCTGCGACAGTGCCCGCTCCTCCCGTGCCCCCTCGTCTTCCGCCTCGTCCCCACTGTCCACCCAAACGCCCAGGGCCTGCAAGCGCTCGGCCCGCTGCCGCTCGCGCTCTTCCACCTGCTTGCTCACGTCCGCACCGCCGGCGCCGACGTCTATGAGGGTGACCCCTGCGGCCGTCACCATCACCGCCCTCGAACCCCGCACCGAAGACACCAGCGCCTCGCACTCGTGCAAGGCAGTGATGGTCAGGGCTGGGGGCGACAAGTCGAGGAGGTGTACCCCCTGGGCGGAGGACAGCAGCATCGTCAGCCTGCCCTGCGGCTCCCGCGTCTCCGCCCCGGCGCCAACCTCCTCTTCGCCGCCAGCTGCGGCTTCCTCAGGGAGGAAGGGCTGGGCGTCGTGGAGGACGAGGGGCGAGGCGACCGCTGCGACGCACGTGCACCGGTGCACGTCGAAGAGGCAGATGGTGCCCGACTCGTCCTGCGTGAGCAACATGCTCGCCGCGGGGTGTCCGGCCATGAAGCGGATGGGCTCCCGGTGGTGCAGGAGCACCGAGACCGCCCGGCACGTCCGCCTGTCGAAAGTGAGGATAGGGTAGAACCCGGCCGAGTTGGGCCGGTCGAGGGCCAGGAGCAGCAGGGCGCTGTCCCGCCCCTCGTCCAGGGCCACCAGGTGCGACACCTCGGCGTCACGGACGCGGAGAATGGACCGCGTGGCGTCCCGGATAGACTCGATGGCAAGCACGTGCCCGTAAGAAACGGCCAGCTCCTCGCCCCGGATGTCGGCAACAGCGCGAATCCTGCCGGACAGGGAGAGGATGCACGAGTCGGCGACGGAGACGGCCTCGGCGTCCTCGAGACACATGCGTGATGCCTGCGCCTCGGGGGCCAGACCCGCCTCGACCATCGCTGGCCTGCTCACACGGAGGCTGTGGCGGAGGGGGTCAGGGTCGGGCATGTCGATCACCAGGCTCATGAGCGATCGCCCCTGCGCCACCAGGGCGGATGACTCCTGGCCCTGCACCATGACGAGGCCACCCAGGGGAGCGGCGTTGTCCGTCAGGAAAGGTACCTCCTGGACAGGGGTGCCGAGGACCTTGCTCAGCGGGTGCGACAGGACGTGGATGCGGGAGTCGTCGGTAGCGGCCAGGATCATGGAGGCCGTGTTGTCGAAGTGGACGTCAACAACGGGGTTTTGCAGGGCCTTAGGGCGGCGGTACTCGAGGGCGCCGTCCGGCATGCTCGTCATGACGATGTCCCCGTCGCCGGTGACGCCGACGAGGGACGACGAGTCCCCGCAGAAGCGAAGGAACGGGAGGTAGGGCTCCTCGAGGGGGACCCGGACGAAGGGCTCGAGCGTCTCGTCCCGGAAGACGAGGATCTGAGCCTTGCCCGTCACAGCCTCGACGGAGACAGTGGCGATCAGGCCCGTCGGGGCATCCGCGCACAACGGCATCTGGCACCCTTCGGGTGGGGGCGACAGCTGCAGATACTTGACCGGCAGGTAGCTCTGCTGCACGTCGTGGACGACAAGGTGGCCATCCAGCCCGCCTGTTACCAGGAGTGCACCCGAGGCGCTGAACACGGCCCCGCACACAGCCTCCCTGTGCTGGTGGTACTGGCCCAGGATCGCGGCGCGGGCGACATCGACGATGCGGGTCATCCCTGACTCGAACCCGACGACGAGCTCGTTGCTGTCGCGGGAGTTGAACAGCAGGCACGACGCCGTCTCCCCAGGGAAGGCGAGCTCGCACTTGTGCTGGAGGGACTTGGTGTCCCACACCCTCACCGTCAGGTCCCTCGACCTCGTCGCGACGAGCTTCCCGTCCGCCGATGCAGCCACTCCCGTGATGTCGTCTGTGTGAGACCGCGCAAGGACCACGTACTCGTGCGTGTGCGTGTCCAGGACGCCAACCGTCCCGTCAAGGGTGGCGGCAGCCACGAGCCGGCCGCCGTCGGCAGCCGTGACGCACGTGAGGGGGCCGTCGTGCTCCGCCTCCAAGAGGTAGTCAGCGAAGTCCATCTGCCAGGCGCGGAGGAGGTGGTCCGCCGACCCTGTCACGCAGACCCCGTCCGTCACTGTGAGCGACGTGATGGGCCCCCCGTGAAGGAGGAGGATGCGTTCCACCCTCATCCTGCCCAGGTCGACCTGGATCACGTGTCCCGAGGCAGCAGCCACGTACACGTACTTGGACTCGGTCTTGAGCGACGACAGGTCAACGTCGAAGTCGAGGTCGATGAAGCGGTTGCTCTCGAGCACAGCCAGCGCGGCGGGGTCGTCCAGGCCCTCCGACAGCTTGATCCCGCAGCTACGAATGCGGCCGTGGCGCACGCGGTGGACACGCACAGAGTCGGGCCCACACGATACGAGGGTGAGCCGCTCAAAGGGGCTGAATTTGAGGCCTGCGACGGGGTGGTCGAGGACCACCTTGGCCTCCAGCTCTGCCGCCGTGGCTGCGTCGGGGGTGAAGGCACCCTGGATGTCCCAGACCGCCAAGAGGTTGCGGGCCTGAGGATTTAGCCCCACAGCCGCCACGGAGCGGGCGTCGGGGCTCACGTGAAGGGCGCAGATGCCTGAGTGGTGCTCCTTGAGCACGGCGAGGCACTGCCCGCTGCGGAAGTCCCACACCCGGACCTGGGCACTGGTCCCCTCCTCAGCCGTCGCCATCACTGCGGGGCGCGACGCGGTGGGCTTTGGTCAGGCGCCGAGAGGGTAGGGTAAGATCGGAAGGCGGGACCGTGGAACTCCCTCGCTAGCCACGAGGGGGAAGGGGCGCACCTCGGCCACAGGCGCTGAAGGCGATGGCGCAGACCGAGGCCGTGTGACCGCGGAAGATGCGCTGCTTGGCGCCGACGAAGGACGCGGCGTCGCCAGTGAGATCCCAGGCGACCACGATCGACTGGCAAGCCATGGCGAGCTCGCTGCCCCCCGGGGCGAACGCTAGGGTGCGAGGGTGGTCCCCAGAGTACCCTCCCACCCTCGTGATCCCGATCAGGCCGGTCGGAGCTGGCGGGGTGGCAGAGGAGGCGCCGAGCATGGCTTCGGCGGCCGTCTTCGAGGCCTTGACGTTCTTGATCGGCCTGGTCGTCCTCAACTGGGAGCGGGCGGCCGCAGTGACCTTGACGCGGCCCATCATGTCGTTCTGGGCCACCTCCCCCAGGGGGGCACGGAGGGGGCTCTGCATGAGTTTCTTGCGGGCGCTGGGGCCGCCGCGGCCGGCGGGGGTGCCCGCCTGCTCCTCCACGGAGACAGGCTCGCGGGGCAGCCAGACGCATCGCATATCAGCGGCGACCTCGGGGCGGTGCGAGAGGACCATCTCCTGGGGCAGGGCCAGCAGGGAGTAGCGGTGGGGCGACGTGAAGACGTTCCGGACGACGCACGAGGCGCACACCTGGAGGCAACGGAGGGACTTGAAGGCCACGCCCGCGTACTCCTCCATGGCCGCCTGCATGTCAATGCACATCACGTGCCACCCGGGGGCGTCGGGGTGGAGGGGGATGCGCACGGACAGGTCGCCCGAGGCAGCCCCCTTGGTGTCGGGGTGCGCCGCAACCTTGATTAGGGATCCCAGGGACAGGCGCACGGGGCGGCCAGCCGGCGAGTCCGTGTCGACCTCGAGGTTGATGAGGAAGGGCTTGTTCATCTCGATCCGGGCCTGGATGTACACGAAGCGCCCTGTGAGCCCCGCGTTGCCCCCACGTCCCTTCGGGATCATGACGTACCCCGACGTTGGCACGGCCCCCTCGATCTTGAGGCAGCGTTTATGGATGACGTCGTCCACCACGCCCCTCACGTCGCCCCTGAGCGCCGCCCCGGTACCGGACTCAACCTTGAAGGCGCGAAACACGTTCACGTAAGGCACCTGGTTCTCCAGCTGCGCAGGGGCAGGGGAGGACGCCGCATTGAGGGGGTGTAGGGCGGGGGGAGGGAGCGGCCTCGTTCGGGCACCCAACATCCCGCCCACGCGCGCTCCTGATTCCTATGCCCCCATAGCACAAGGGTCAGCAGCAGCAGAATCACGTCCGGCCATGGGCCAGCGTTCCCGTACTCGGGGTCTTTTGAAAACGCCTCGCCCCTGTCCCGCGCTCCCCTGGGACGCGATACGGCCTAAATTGGCTCACCTTGGCCTTGAACGGGGTCATTGCGGCAGTTGCGGACGCCCTTCCTTCGCCCTTACCGGGAGACTCCCCCCCCCGGGGGCCCGGGGTGGCGGAGGACTCCCCCGTCTCCTTGGACGTCCTCGTCATGCGATTCGCCTCTCTCGGCCAATCAGAGTGCTATGCCGGGACACACAAGTGCCGGGCAGAGTATCGCAAACCGACTGGGCACGCAAAGCGGAGCAGGTGTCGAGGAACGATTGCGCTCAGAGGGCAAAACAGTCCCGTTGGGGAAGGGGAGTGGGGATGGCGCCAAGCTACCGTCCCGGGCCGTACGGAGAGTTGGAGCCCCGAGAAGTGCTCGGTGTATGAGTTGTATCGAGGGGGACCTCTCCGGACCGCATTTGGGGATCGGGACGGGTTGCATCGCGAGGGATTTGTGGGGAAAGTGTGGTCAGGGTCAGGGGAAGACGGCATTTTTTGTGCATTTTGTTACGGCGTGACGCGCGAACGGCACTATAATATGCCGGCGAGTCATTTCAATTAAATAGAAACTCCAAGCGCCGGCTTGAGTCACGCCCCCGACCCCCTTGCGCCGTGTCTCCTCTCGCGGGTCTTAGGACTTCTCCCCCGCCCGCCACGACACCAGCAGCGATGGGGGACGGAGCAGGGCCTAGCGGCTCGATGGCCGATCAGGTGGACGTCCACGCGATGACGGACGATGAAGTGAGCGCCCCCGGCACGTGTCTCCACTCCTCCCTCCCCGGTTTAAACTTTAAGCCCGAGACCCTTCCCGCCGTTTCCTTGGGGCGTGCGCTGGCCTTGCGAAGTCATATACTGTTCCAATGCGGCAGTTCGCCTCGAATACGTCGACATACTGGGGGAAAGACGCGAACCATTCATTTGGTGGACAGCGGACGAGCATTGAGTGGTTGCTTCCCCGCAGCTCGAGAAGTACTTCCAGACGGGCATCGAGTGCATCAAGACGAGCGAGATCGAGCACGCGATCCGTATCTTTGGAGAAGTTCTGGAGGCGAAGATCCAGGTGGGTCCCCGCGTGCCGCCTCGCGCTGGAGGGCACCTCGTCGGATGCCCAGCATGCCCAGCATGCTAAGCATGCCCCCCCGCCACTCTGCCTATGGTCGCAGAAGCATGGCGAGACAGACCCCAAGGCGGCGTCCGCGTACGTGTGGTACGGGAAGGCGCTCCTCTTCCAGGCACAGGACCAGGACGACATGTTCGGGGGCATGGTGCGCCAGGCCGTGCAGAACAAGGCCGAGGCCATGGCCGCCGGAGAGGAGGACGCGCTGGACGGCGCCCCTGGGTCCTCTGGAGAGGGCGCGGGCCCTTCCGGGGAGGGCGCGGGACCCTCGGTGTTCGTAGATGTCGGCGCCTCTGGCAGCGGCGCCGAAAAAGAGGGCGCGGAGGAGGGCGAGGACGGTGAGGAGGGCGAGGACGGTGAGGAGGGCGAGGAGGGCGAGGAGGGTGAGGAGGGCGAGGAGGGCGAGAGCGAGGGCGAGGGCCAGGCCGAAGAGGAGGGGGACATTGACCTCGCGTGGCAGATGCTGGAGGTGGCCCGTGTCATCCTGGAGAAGTGCCCTGAGCGCGTGGGGGAGCTGATCGACGTGCGCATGAGCCTGGCCGAGCTGCAGATGGAGCGGGAGGACCTCGACCTCTCGGCGGAGGACTACCTGGCGGCCAAGGGCATGCTGGAGGAGCACCTGCCCCGGGACATGAAGCGCATGTCGCAGGTGCTCTCGATGCTCGGCCTCGTCATGCAGATGAAGGGCGACCTGGCCAAGGCTGTCGAGTACATGCACGAGGGCCTCGCCAAGTGCCAGGCCGAACTGGATGCCGCCCAGGCCGCCCCGGGCGACTCGGAAGACCACAAGCGCAAGATCGAGCACCTCGAGGAGATGACCGAGGGCCTCAAGGAGCGCCTCGCGGAGCTGGAGGAGACCAAGAAGGCGCAGAAGCCTAAGCTTGCGCCCGCAGCCGCTGGCTCGATGGAGGCCAAGATGCAGGCCATCCTCGGGGGCGGGGGACCGCCCGTCAACCCCTTCGACAAGCCCTCCGGCACTGTGCCCGCAAACCCATTCGACAAGCCTACCGGGGACGTCCCCGCCAACCCGTTCGCCGGGGCCGGGGGCTCCGTCGAGGGCGCCCCCCGCACGGTGACAAACCTTGGCGTCATCAAGGCCGGGACAAAACGCATCACCCCCGTCGCCGCCGCCGAGGAGCCCGCGGTCAAGAAGGCCAAGGGCGACGAGAACGCCGCCGACAAGCCTGCCGAGGGCGCGGAGCCGGCTGCCCCGCCCCCCGCCTTCCTCGCGGCGTACGCTGGCACGCAGCAGTAAGACTTGCTAAGTCCGCCAGTTGTCAGCGTCGTTGAAGCACGCGCGGGATTCGGTCGCCAAACCCTCCTCGAGACCCCCGCTGCCCCCTCCACGATCGCCACACTGCTCGGCATCTAGTCTACGGCCGCCTTTCGACGAGCGAAGTCGACGAAGGAGAGAAGAAGCTTCTGTCCCCGCTCCCCGAAAGTGGAAAAATGGTCCGCGGGTCCAAGATCTGGGTCGGTGGGCTTCCCTTCGACATCCGTGAGCGCGAGGTGAGCGCCACAGACTTGTAGGGGAGGGAGGACACGATGCGTCCGCCAGGCTTCGCCGCCCCCGCCCCTGCGAACTTTCCGGGCCCCTGCTGCTACAATAAGTACTTTTCCTGTGGCTATGTTCCCTACACGGGGTATTTTGCATGTCACAAACTCTTGAGCGGAGCTTTGCAGACTTCGAGCGGCCCCGATCGGCCGAGTTGGCGAACGGAGGATGCCCAGGTCCCGCGAGGCGACGCGAGTCCGTAGCGGCGAGCTGAGCGACGAGAGGCCGTTGGCGGAGAGTGCGCAGCACATGATCGCGGCGAGCGGCTGGATCTAGGACGTCTGCGACCCAGTGGCGCTTTCAGCAGTGCGTCCCTGGCCGTGCCCCCCTGCATCCCGCCGCTGCCCTGGCGACGGCCAGCTGACCACGAGCCCCGCCTCTCGCGCGCCGCCGCAGCTCGACGACCTCTTTTACAAATACGGCCGCATCAGAGACATTCGCCTCCAGCCCAAGAGGGGCGGGTCCTTCGCCTACATCGAGTTCGATGACCCCCGGGACGCCGAGGATGCCTGCTACTATCGGGACAACTACGACTTCCAGGGGTACCGCCTCAAGGTGGAGGTGGCCCGGGACGAGCGCGGCGGCGGCGGGAGGGGCGGGGGACCCTCCCACAAGACCAAGTACCGCGTCATGGTGGAGGATCTGCCCCAGTCCGCCTCGTGGCAGGACCTCAAGGACCACATGCGTATGGGGCGGGACCTCGAGGTGACCTTCTGCGACGTCTTCAAGGACAAGGCCGGCGTGTGGGGGGAGGTCTGCTACACCAACGAAGACGACATGAGGCGGGCCATCCGCAAGCTCGACGATTCGCACTTCCGGAACAAGTATGACGTGAGCGTCCCCAGCACTAGCGGGCCTAAGCGCCAACCTGCCCGCCCGCCTTCACCCGCGCCCCGCTCAGCACCACGCCGCCGCCGCTGCTTCCTGCAGGACTCGCGTATCCGCGTCAAGCCCTTTGACGAGCCGAAGGACGACCGCCGCTCCAGGTCCCGGTCTCGCTCCAGGTCCCGGTCTCGCTCCAGGCCCCGCCGCAGCGTCTCCCCCAGGGGCGAGGACAGGGGCCGCTCCCCCTCCCCGCGCGGGTCGCCCAAGAGGTCGCGGTCGCGGTCGCGGTCGCGGTCCGTCCGCGAAGAGCCCAGGGGCGAGGCGGGTAGCCCCCGGCGGGAGAGGTCCGAGCCGAACGGCAACTGACTACCGGAGGGCTTCAAATAGACGCGAGTCTGAATGGCGTCGAGATGGAGGCGACGGGGTAACCGCAGGCCGAGCGCTGGCAGATCACCCGGCCGCCGTCGGACCCCCGGTGGTGCCGCCGGGGGGCCTGGGGGCGGGTCACGCGGATGCTGCTCTGAATGGCCCCCGTTCGCCCAGTCCCCCGTCAGGAACGCTTTCGTAGACCCCCAATGGGCGCCGCTGAAGTGCGCCGCGCGACTCCCTTCCCCGACACTTGCGCGAAGGGTGGGGGGAGATGCTGCGGCGGCGCTTGCGTGACGTGCTACGCGAGGTGCGCGGCGCGTCGTGTGCGTGCCACACTCCTCGAGACGTGGCCCCGGCAGGGGGGGGGCACACGCTTCCGCGCGCGTTCGCGTCGATGTTCCGGACAGGTTCGCTGTTCAGTTCGACGCTCCGCGGCAATGGTAGAGAAATGCGCCTGCGGAGGGGGCAGGCGGACCGCATGTGGCTGGGGAGCGCGAGGAATTGGCCCGGTCCACGCACTGTCACCGGGGGTGGCTCGCGGGTGTTTTCAGATGCCGCCAAGGATCTGGTGAGGGTGTCACCGGCAGCAATTGCTCGGCTGAAGGCATTGCAAGAGGTTAGTCACCGTGACGCTACCGCCCGCGCCGATGCCCACGCGCCCAAGCGGCGCCCGCAAGTGCCTCCTGGTGGGAGGTACATATCCCAGTCCCTCTTAACGTCCGAAGAGCAACCCGCCGCTCGTTAACCGAGCGCAGGGGGGGGAGGCCACGGCCCTCCGGGTGGGTATCGAGGCCGGCGGCTGCAGCGGTTTCCAGTATACGTTCAACCTCTGCGCTCCGGACGCGGCGGAGGAGGGGGACGTGGTTGTCCACCAGGACGGCATGACCTTCATAGTGGACGGGGTGTCGATGGAGTTCGTGAAGGGGTCCATGATCGACTACGAGGAGGACCTCATGCGGGCGTCGTTCGTGATCGTCGACAACCCCCAGGCGGAGTCGTCGTGCGGGTGCGGGAGCTCCTTCCTCGCCAAGTGACCCGGTGTTCCACCTCGAAGCCCGGTCACCAGGCCATCGCCACCCGCGTTATCTGCCCCCCTTCCAAGGCGGCGACTCGGGGCTAGGCGGTGCGGATTGCGTTGTTGCATATCTGAACCGTCTCGAAGTCGGCCGTTGCCTCGTTGCACTCTGCGCCAACCCGGTTCTGGCCCTGTCGCCCAATGGTCTCGCCGGCCGTCGCCCATGGGAAAATGCCGACCGAGGGCGAGCCCACGCAGGGCGCCCCGCCGGCAATGCCCATACCCGCGCAGTTTGGGAGGTTGAAATAGCCCGGCGTGGGCCCGAACCGGTCCTCGGGTATCCCGTCGAAGCCGAGGAGGCCCTCGCGCTGGAAGTTGAGGAGCTGTGAGGCGCTGCGGTTGCCGAGGACCATTTCCGGGATGTAGATGAAGGAGTCCTCGCGCGAGAAGAACTCGGCCTGGGGGAACGTCAGAGAGCGGGGGGACGCGGGGCTCGTGAGGTGTGCGAAAGGCGCGAGTCGGTCGCAGACGGGGGGACGCAAGTGGGCCCTCCCACCCGCACTCACGCGGTTGACCTGGAGCCACTCGGCGCGCCGGACGTTGTGCATGATGTCCAGGAGCCCCCAGTTCAAGAGCCCGAGGGCTGTCCATAGACACGTGAGGGCGAACAGGATCTGGACCCACGTGAGGTTGGAGGTACGCCAGCACTTCCGGCCAGCCCACACCTCGTAGCGGCCCCTCAGATCGAGATGGGACATGTCTTTGCCGCAGCAGATGACGCAGCCGGCGACGCAGCCGGTGGTGCACTGTGGAAATGCCAAGAGCCACTGCGGCAAAGAGACAGAAACTCCGATGGGAGGGGGGAGGGTCAGAAGGCGGGTGAATGGGTGCGGGTGCGTCCGGGTGGCGATATTGGGGGCGCTTTGGACTCACATGGTGGGTCGTCTGCTCAGGGGGGCTGTGGGAGTTCTCAGTAGGGTCTGTTTTGGCCGAGGAGGAGTCGGACTCTGTGATTTCGGCCACTTGCGGGGCCAGGGAAACGGACTGGGCCCCTCCCCCAAGGCCATGGGCGCTCTCGTGGCTCGGACCCGCAATGCAGCTCGTCCCTGTCATACTTGGCACCGCTCGGGAGCTACTGGTAAGTCCATCTTTTGTCTGAGCCGGAGTTGGGGGTTGGTGGAAGGGAAACGAGCTCTGTCGTCGCCACAACACCACGGTACGCCAGGCGCTGGGGACACTCATCAGCCTCTGGAACGTCAACTGCGTGGAGGATGCCCACACCATGCCTGCTCCCGGGATTACTCCACAAGATTGTCCAGCGCCCGCAGTGTCGAGGAATGCGTGTCTGCTGCCCGCGACTGGCTCGCTTCCCTGTCGCTCAGGCCTCTCCCCCCCCCCTCGTCCAGACGGCAACCGACAAGAGGGTCGATGAAAACAGAGTAGCGTACGAGGTCCAACGGAGCGGTCGCCTGCGATCTGCTCTCCTCCCGCACATGCACCCCTACGGCTCCCTCCTGCGGTGCCCACGGCGATGGGTTCTGCAGACACGGAGCGCCGTCTGGTCCGTGAGGGACCCCGACCCTCCCACAAGGGCCCTCGCCCCCGCTCGCGGTCGACTGGCCGTATGAGCGATGGATGCTGGTCGCTATCGTATTTAACTTGATGACGCCAGGGTTTCCACCCAGAAAATTTGAATGTGTGGCTCAAAGGGCTGAGATTTCGTCCCGGATGCGTGGTGGGGACCTCCGTGGGCCATAAGGAGCTCGACTAATTTGGGGAGCCAAACGCACCGGATAGGCCCGATTCCGGCTTGCGACGCGCGAAAGAGATCGCCCGAACTCCCCCCATCCGTTGAGCTTGGAGCAAGTCGCCATGGAGACGGAGAAGGTGGGTCTTCGGGTTTACAAGACCGGCGGTAAGCGAGGCGGGGTGGAGCTCGAGCGTAGCGGTGCTCTTCTTTCCGGTAGAAATAGCGCGTTGCACCCCTCTGTGCAGCTAGGAATGGCACACTGTCGCTGGCGCCGGCGCGTCGCGGGGCGTGTGACCCTGGCCCTGGGCGACGCCAGCCCTGGCCCTGGGCGACGACCGCCGATGAGGTCAGGGCAGCAACGCTCGCCAAGCGGCTGAGGACGGCGCCTCTGGCAGCTCCGATGCTCATGCGCCTCAGCGGCTTGTCGCTAGAGCGGTACGGGGCCAATCTGCGCCATCGACCCCGGGAGAGCCCCTGAGCCCTGGGAGCTGCCAACGCGCGTCCAAGACTGCGCAAGCGCAGAATCCGGGCAACAGCGCGTTTCGACGGGTTCCACGCGCCATGAAGTATAAAGTGCAGTGAGTTACCCAAGATCGCGCCAGATATGGCCATAGCAGTCCGCTGGGGTGCGGACCGCGGAACCTCGTGCTCGTCCAGGGCGTGGGTGCCCTGGACGCTCAAGTCCTCTTCTTCTGCTCCGCTCAAGTCATCTTCTTCTGACCTTGAAGGAGGTGCTTGCGGACCCGGTCGAAGTGCCGGGCCCGGGTAAGGAACCGATCCGGGGCATCTCAGGCTCGCAGGCTTTACGTTTACGACTTGAGCGGAGGGATGGCCCGGCAGCTATCCCCCTCGCTCCTGGGGAAGGAAATCAAAGGCGTTTGGCACAGGTGAGGCAGTGAAGTGTGCGTGGGTTGGTGCTTCCGCGCACGTATCTCGCCTGCCCCCAAGGCGTGCACACCTTCGTGGGGTCGACGCGACTGCTGCCCCTCCCGGCTCACCCCGCAGCGGGATAGTGCTCTGGGCCGACGGGAAGGCGGACGAGTACTTCTTCCAGTCCGGCCTCCAGAGGCTCCCCGCCGGGACGACGCCGTTCGGTGAGCGGGGCGAGGTGCGCTGGTCGACGGGCTGTCGGGATACCGGGGACATGGCGCGGGCGGCAACTCCTCGTGCCTCCTCCCCCCCGCAGGGCACCCTGTCGAGGTCATCACGCTCGGGCACACCGAGGTTCCGCCCGACGTGTTCGGGGACTTCCTGCAAGATATCCAGCACCGCTTCACGCCAGAGACGTACAACCTTCTGACGCACAACTGCAACCACTTTACGAACGAGTGTAGCATGTTTCTTCTCGGGGAGCCGATCCCAGACAGGATCTTGCACCAGCTCGAGGAGGTCCTCAGCACTCCACTCGGCGCGCTCCTGCGCCCGGCCATCGCCGCCATGCAGTCGACGCTGGGGGGGGCTGGGGGACGGAGCTAGCACTGACAGAGGGCTCGTCGCCGGTTCAGCCAGCCCCACCTCCTACTCAGATGAGGTCCATGCCCTGCGTGGCCTGCACGAGAAGCTCTGCCGTGCTCCCTGACGTGGGCATGGGCGCTGGCTCCCGTGTCGGGTCGCTCATCGTGGCCAGCCGCGCCAGCGTGTCCAGGACGTCCTTGACATCGTTCAGGTAGTAGGCCGCCTTGGAGGGCTTCTGACCCACAGTGCAGGCGAATGTCTCGGGCATGCAGTGCGGGGAGAAGGCCATGCTCTCGAGGGCGAGGAACATCTCCTCGTCGCTCTTGTCGTCCCCGATGCAGAGCACGAAGTCGGCGCCCCCGCTGGCGTCGTTGAGGATGCGCTCCACAATCTTCCCTTTTGACACCCCCGCCGGCTTGGTCTCGACGTACGACGTGCCGCCTGACACGACCTCCACGGGGGTGCCCTGCAGCACGCTCTCGAGGTGGTCGAGGAGTTCCTTGGCCTGCCACGCCCCGAAGTCCGGGTCAGCGTTCCGGTAGTGCCAGACCACCGACGCGTCCTTGATCTCCACCCACGACCCGTCCGTGGCCTCGACGTATTGCCGCACGATGTCCTCGACCGAGTCCTTCCACGTGAAGTCCATGTCCGGGTCCTTCACGATCCACTCGGTCGTGTTGGGCCTCCGGTGCCAGAACCCGTGCTCAGACGCGATACCCAGTCCGGCCGGGAGGTCCTTAAGCCAGGTCAGCAGTTGCGCGCGCTTGCGCCCCGAGATGATCCAGACCTCGTTCTTCGGGTCTTCTGTCAGCGACTTGATGATGCCCACCACCTCGGGGCTAGGGTACATGCTGATGGTCGAGTGGGGCACCAGCGTCCCGTCGTAGTCGAGGAGGATCATCCGCTTGCTCGAGTTGGCGTACCCCTGCATCACCTCCATCACGTCCAGCTTGCGGAACGTCGCGTCCAGGGCAATCATCCGGAACGTGTCCAGCCCCAGCCCAAGCCCGTAGCACCGCATGTTGAGGTGGTCCATCGTGAACTTCTTGATCTCCTCAACGATCTTCCCCGCCCAGAACGAGACCGTGTGGCTCGACACGTAGCGCCAGTGTTTCTGGTGCCGCAGCACCCGCTCGCGCAGGGGCATCGTCAGGGCTGCGAACATGCTCTCCTTGATTTTGTCGATGCTCCACGGGTTCATGCGGAACGCCCCCGACAGCGAGGGGGAGCACCCCGTGAACTCGGACACGACGATCGTCGAACGCGGCTGCCCGTGGAGATCCGCGTCCTTCTGCGCCTCAAGCCCGCCCCCAGAAGGCTGCGAGCCGTCCTCTTCGTTCGTGCTGCCCTCGTCGTCCAGACGCCCCGCCTGGCGGCACACCACATACTCGTACGGCAGGAGGTTCATGCCGTCCCGGGTACACGTTACCACTGCCACCTCGGCGATTGAGAACAGCGCCATGCGCTCGTGCAGCGCCAGCGCGCGCTCGATCAGCACCACGGGCTCGTACTCGGCCGTCCCGAACCTCCGGTTGACCCGCTCAGCCGTCTCCTTGACGTAGGCCTGAAGCTCCCGCACCTCGGCGCCCGCTGACCGCGCCGGATTGATGGCCTGCACGAGAACGCACTTGCCGACGAGGTCCGCGTGCTGCTCGAGGAGGAGCTCCATACCCTGGATCTTGAGCTCGATCCCCTTGAAGGCGTCCATGTCGTCAATGCCGACCATGACAGCCCTGTCCCCGTACTCGGCAAGGAGCTCCCCCCGCCGCCACTTGTAGTCCGGCCACTCGAACCCCTCTAGGTACCGCTGCGGCTTGACACCGATGGGAAGGATCTTGATCGAAACCTTGCGCCCGTAGTACTCCACGACGATTGACCCGCGGTTGGTGTGGTGCTCGAGCCCGAGCATTCGGGAGCAGCACGAGAGGAAGTGCCGGGCGTAGTCGAAGGTGTGGAACCCGATCACGTCGGCGTTAAGCATCGACCGCACGATCTCCTCGCACTTGGGGAAGGTCCGGAAGATCTCGGACGACGGGAACGGTGAGTGAAGGAAGAACCCGCAGCGGATGCGGTGGAAGCGCTTCCGGAGCAGCGAAGGGAGGACTAGGAGGTGGTAGTCGTGGATCCAGACGTAGTCCTTCTCCAGCACGAGCACCTCGAGGATGCGGTCGCAGAAGGCCTTGGAGGCCTTGATGTAGGCCTGCCACATGCCTGGATCGAAGCGCTGGGAGGCGCTCGGGGAGATGGGGAGGACGTGGTGCAGGGTGGGCCAAAGCTGCTGTTTGCAGAACGTCTTGTAGTATTTCTCCCGGAGGTCCTTGCCCAGGAACACGGGGAGGCAGTTGAACTCGTGGTGGAGCAGCTGCGATACCTTCTCCTGGTCGGCGAGGTCGATCTCCACCCCCAGGGTCCCAGCGAAGAACGTCTCAAACTCGTCCGGCACCCCCTCCTTGGCCTGCCCCAGCAGGGCGTCCTCGTCCCATTCGAAGGCCAGCCCCCCGATGACGCGGTCCTCCCCGTCGGCCGCCTCGGCCGGGCGCACGCGCACGGGTAGCTGGTTGGCCACCACGATCATCCGGGGCTTGCGGTCCTCCTCAGTGCTCGCGCCCATCGCCCAGTGCTCGTCCTCCTCCGGCACCGATTCCTTGATGGAGGTCCCGACCCGGGGCTGCGGGGACGGGCGTGGGGGACGTCGGGGGTGCGGGGGACGGCGGGGGTGGGGGAAACGTCGGGGGTGGGGGCTGCTGGTCCATGGGCGGTGGTTGGGGCCCACGCGAGGCGGTGGGGGCGACCAGTGGAACAGGTGCGCGGTCAAGTGGGCCCGCAGCGTGCAAATCCGAGAAATGGCCGTGAATCGATGAGCATTGCAGCCGTTCGTCCTGGTGCAACGACGTGCGCGGGCGCAGAGCCCACAGCATCGGTGGGGCGCACCTTGGTCCGCCGCATTCCCCCGCCCATACCTCCTCCCATGCCGCGGTCCTGCCCCCGCGCTAAGGCCTGGAGGTCATGACAAGAGCCCCCCAGAGTCTGCATCGTCCCTCCGTCACCCCTGCGGGCAGGTTCCCTGGCCCAGGTGTTCCTTGGCCAGGTGCCCCCGCCGGTCGGGGGCAAGGGGCCGGATACAGCGGGGGGAAGGGCGCGGGCAGTGGTCCACACCCCGTATAACAAGAGCTGGGCGTTCAATCTCACGGGATCGGGATTCCCCTGCCATTTCGAGACCAGGCAGCGTGGATCCGCGGGAGCGAAGGCGCGAACCGTGTGGGGGAAGGGGGGAAGGAAGGCTGGCGGCGCCGGCGAAGGCCATATAGTCGACGGGAGGGGGGGCGGTCAAGGCACTTTTGCATCGGAGGGGCGGACGAGCGTGGACAGTGGGGGCTGGAGGGGGGGCAGGGGCAGCTCACTGGGCCTCGAAGGCGGATAGAGAGGGATATGGTTCCAGACCGAGGTCCCTCTCGTCGACTGAAGCGGGACGGGTATTCTATGTGGAGCGGATGGGTACACTATCCGACTCGACGGCACTGCCGTCCGATATGGCCGTCCGGGGGGCCTTGAAGGCCCGGCCTTCAGGCGATGTGCCCGTCGCTAAAGCAAAACGTTCCTACATCTTCGGAGTTATGTGCCGGACCTTCATCAGCCCTCCTGGCTGTGGTACGCCTCAATTACGCGGCAATTCGTGGCCGTCGGATAATAATGGAGCTGCGAAGAGCATTATTTTCGCCACCAAGACGGAAAGATACCACGTAGGGTTCTGGGGAGTGTTCTGGGGAGGGTTCTGGGGAGTGTTTCGTCTCTTGAGGATGTTGCCCGGGTGAGTTGGCGTGCGTTTCAGGGGCGTCTCCAGAAGCGAATCTCGGTGCGGGGATGTTGGTGGCCCGATAGTGGCAGGGTGACCCCCTTCACCCCACCCACTGCTTCCGGTTGCGTGAGAGTCGCTTCATGACACCGTGGACTAGGTGGCGAACGCGATTGCCCGCACGCCGCAGTGCGCTCGTGGCAGCGGCCGAGAGGGGGCACTTGGAGGCGGTCGCCGCGGCGCTTGACGAGGGGCTGCCGGTGGACGCGCGGAGCGTGTTCCAGTCGACGCTCCTACACGCGGCCGCGGGGCGGGGGCAGTGGGAGGTCGTTGAGCTCCTCCTCGAGCGTGGGGCCGACGTCTCGGCCATCGACTTCGGTCGCATGCGCCGGACGGCACTGCACCTGGCCTGCCACGGGGGGCACATCCGGACCGTCGAGATTCTGCGCAGCCGCGGCGCGGACGTACACGCGCAGGGGCGGGGGTGGTCCAAGCTCGTGCAGGGGGTCCGGTGTGGCTCCTTCATCGACCACACCGAGCCGTGCTCCGAGTCCCCCGACGCCCTGGCCAAGAACGAGACGGTCCGCCTGGCCCTCAACGAGACGCCGTGGAGCCCGGACATCCACGCCCGCTTCCCGAGGCAGTTCCGCGACGCCGTGCGGGCCGTCTTGCTTTGCGCCCGCCGCGCCCCACCCGAGGGCAGCGGCGGTGGGGGCAGCGAGGAGGGGAGCAGCGCCAGGGGGCGCGCCCGAGTCTCCGACCTCCCCCATGAGCTCATCCTGCTGGTGGCGGAGCGCATGGCGTACCCGATCTCCGCGTGGGTGGACCGGGCGGCGTATCGGGATGCCAGCGGGGACTGAGGCCCGCCGGCCGCCTTCAATCGTCGAAGTCCGAGCTCTCCCCCTCGCTCCCCTCGGCGGCCTGGATCACGAGCTTCTCGAGGAGCGCCTTGGCCTCCCGCTTGGACGCGGCGTCCCGGTCGACGTCCCCGTCCGCTTTACAGATGTCCCCGACCTCGTTCAGCGCCAGCGCTACCTCCTCCGGGGTCACGTTCCGGCCCCCGAACACCTCCATGCCAACGAGGTCCTTCTCCTTCTTGCCGTTGTGGTACAGGAGGAGCGTGGGGAGGGCCACGTCCGGGTACTTGGGGATGGCCTCTGTGGAGATGATCTTCACGAAGCGCGAGTTGGGGTAGCGCCGGGCCAGCTCGTCCAGGCACTCGTTCAGCACCGAACACTGGCTCACGTACTCCTTGAAGAGGTGCACCACCACCCAGACGTCGTCCCCGGCCCGAGTGATCTTCTGCTCCCACTCGTTCGCCTTGATCAGCTCCAAGGTGCCGAATCGGGGGCGCGCAGCAGCCTCTTTCATCGCCGCGATCCGCTGCCGCCGGTATTCCTGCGCTCGCGACGGGCGCGGTCGGGGGGCTGAGGGGGTCCACGTCGCCAAAAACAAGACCCCTTGTGGTCGCGAGGGGAGGAATGCCCTGATCCGGCACGTCAGGGCAACTTTGCTGCGGATCTTTCGATCCATGTCCCCCCGTTCGACTCTCGCGCACCTCCAGGAATCGGTCGTCCTCGATCTCGAGCTCCTCCAGCGCAGCAATATCCTCCTCGTCGTCGATGGCCTCCTTCGATGCCGGATCCACTTCCTCCTCCGGGGCGAACTTGTCAGGCTTCCAGGCCTTCGGCCGCTCGGGTAGATTGCCATACTTCACCTGAAGATCCTCCCACACGGTCGTCTTCCCCTCGACGTCCTTATACGTCGTGTGGTAGTCCCCCATCTCGTCTGCGCGCCACTTCCTGCTCGGCCCCCCTCGCGCCCGCCTATCTCCCGGTTTCGGTACCGATGGATCC
>Ga0181582_10001239_pt1 | contig 19788 bp, 12 predicted proteins | sample 071ome_32_FD_132438 | JGI IMG/M metagenome (GOLD analysis project Ga0181582, IMG submission 132438) | Coastal salt marsh microbial communities from the Groves Creek Marsh, Skidaway Island, Georgia - 071405AT metaG (megahit assembly) | ecosystem: Environmental > Aquatic > Marine > Intertidal...
AAGGGTGCCAGCGGTCTGCAGAGACCCACGTCTCGGAGCCCACCGACCTTCGCACTCTCCGCGAGCTCTCTCCTGTACCGGACAGGTTTTATCTGCGTCAAGCGAATCGGAACGAACATGATGGATCCCATGGAAGCACTCGAGAGGGCTCTCGGAGAGCAGCCCGGCGGGCCCACCGTGGCGCCCGCGCCCCCCAACATTGAGGGGCACCAGACCAGGCCGGCCCCCGACATTGAGGCGCACCAGACCAGGCCGGCCCCCGACATCGAGGTCGAGTGGCAGGCGTATGCCGACGAGCTCCGGTCGTCCGACGACGAGGAAGATGTCGGGAAGGGGGACGACGAACCGAGCGACCACGAGGACGGGGACCGCGGCAAGGGCGTGGCCAGGGGCGCAGCGGGCGGGGCCATCGCCGAGGCCGTGCGTGCGGGCGTGCGCAAGCACCTGGCCGAGCGCGGCCCCGCTGAGGATGGCGCGGTCGTTGCTATCTCGGTGGAGGAGATCCTCGACATGGTGGGCTCGGACGCGGAGGAGGACGCGCAGCCCCCCGCCATGACCGAGGGCGAGCGCTTCTGGGCCGACAGCGGTGTCCCGGTCGTCCCCTTCAACCTGGACGACGAGAGGGCGGAGGGGGGCTTCAACGACTTTGGGGAGTACAAGGAGGACGGCGATGGGGAGGAAGACGCGTGGTTGGATTGCTTGGGGAACGAGGAGCTGGACCCCGAGTGGGTCCGGAGGGTCACGACTCGGGGGAGGGGGGAGGAGGCCACCGGGCCGTCCTCGCCCGGGGACGGGGGCGACGAGCGGCGGAGGGGGGAGCTCGCTCGCCGCGTGGCGGGGGCGCTGCTGCCCGGGGAGACGCCGCTGGCGGCACTCAAGAGACTCGGTGGGAGGCGGCACCGTAAAGGGGAGGCCGTGGGGCGGAGGGAGCAGCAGCGATGGGTGCCAGTGGGCTCCCGGGCCGCATTCGACGGCCTCACCGCGGACGTGAGCCAGCTCGTGGACCTGAGTGGGGACCCCGGCTGGTACATGCGGACCCGGGAGCAGTACGTAGGGGGTGGGTCTGCCAGTCACGGGTCTCCGCCACACGGGCCGAGTGGACCGCGGGACGACGTGGACATGTTTTCATGACTCGCCTCATGACTCGTCTGTTGCCACCCGTGTGAAACTCGTTAGGCATTTTCGCCATGGAATGGTCAAAGAAGCTCCACCTCATCTCGCCACTAGGTGGCTCCTCGTCAGAGGGGAGCCTGCTAGACAGCGAGCCGGAGGACGTCACTGCCGGTGACACCAGCGACAATCAAAGGAGGGCGAGGCGCCGTGTCCGCCCCGGCAGCTTCTCGGACAGCGGACGGAGGATGTGTTCGGAGAGGCCAAAGGGAGCTGCAACCGATCCGAAAGGACGGCGCGAAGGGTCGCTGCGCCCCGGAAGAGCCGTTGATACGCGAGCGAGCCCTGATGCGCCTACGTTACCAGGTGCGCGTTCCTCTGCGTGCGTATCAGCCCTGCGAATCCCTCCCAGAGGCAGGTACGGGGTCAGCAGCACCAAATCGGTCAGCCCAGCTTTGGGCAGAGCTGCACTGTCCGGCGGGCTTCCCGCCCGCCTCCTTACGGCACAGGGAGGGACTTTTCTGGCCCATCGTCGGCGCGCAGAGCCCCTCGGATCCCCTCGGGAGGCGGTCGTCCCGGCAAGCAAGGCAACGAAGCAAAGCACCTCCGGCCCTGCGCCTCTCGATGGAGGTGTCCAGAAGGACCCAGACCCGCTCGCCCCCAGGGCCGAGCCGGGCTGGTGGGCCCAGATAGACGCCGAGGTTCTCGTAGAGGAGGGGGCCGCGGAGGACCAGGCGCGTCGCGGGCTTCATTGAACGCGAGGGCTCCTCGTCTTAGTACCCAGTGCCGGGCTGGTCGGGCCCGTAGAGGCCGTCATTCCCGAGGACACCCGTCCCGCGTCGCGGGAGTCTACAGAGCGGGTGGGACCCGAGCGAGGCTACCTACTCCGGGCGGTAGTAGGTGGTCTTGACGAAGGGCATCTTGGTGACGGTGGCGGAGTTGGACTTGCCGCGCACGACCACCTGCAGCTCAGTGCCGGCCTTGGCCAGGGCCTTGTCGACGTAGCCCATGGCGATGTTGGCCTGGAGTGTGGGGGAGAAGGCGCCCGAGGTCACCTCGCCCACCTCCTTGCCGCTCATGTCCACAATCTGGGAGTGGGACCGGGCGGGGGCTCCCTTCCCGACCACGAGCCCGACCCGCCGCCGGGACACGCCGTCGGCGATCTGCTGCTTGATCACGTCCCCCCCGAGCATGCTGAACGCCTCGCGGCGGGGCTTGCCCACGGTCCACGTGAGGCCCGCCTCCACGGGGGTGATGTGCTCCTCGAGGTCGTTGCCGTACAGGGGCAGGCCGGCCTCGAGGCGGAGGGCGTCGCGGGCGCCCAGTCCAGCGAGCTTCACACCGTCCTGGACGAGGGTCGAGGCGAGGGCCTCCGTGGCGTCCAGGGGCACGGAGATCTCGAACCCATCCTCGCCCGTGTACCCGGTGCGGGTGAGGTAGCAGGGGGCGCCGTTGATGTCGATCTTGACGAACTGGGAGAAGTAGAACTTGGAGAGGTCGAGGCCCTTCACCAGGGGCTGCAGCGTCGCGGCGGCCCGGGGGCCCTGGAGGGCGAGGAGGCCGCGGTCGCGGTGCTCCGTCAGGGTCACGTCCTTCCCCGAGGCCTGGAAGGGGGCCAGATACTTGTTGATGTGCGCGAGGTCCTTGTCCGCGCACCCGGCGTTGAGCACCAGGTACACCTCGTTGCCGTCCACCTTGGCCAGCACCGTGTCGTCGACGATGCCGCCCTTCTCGTTGGTGAAGAGCGAGTAGCAGCCCGTGCCGTCCTTGAGGCCCTGCACGTCAGCCACCACCATCTTCTCCACGAACTCCACGGCGTCCTTGCCCTGGAAGGTCACGCCGAGCATGTGCGACACGTCGAAGAGGGCGGCCGCGTTCCTGCGCCGGGGGGGGGGGGGGATGGGGGGGACCTGGGCTACCTGGGCCGTGCGTTCCAGCTACCCCTACCTACCACGTGGCCGGGGTTCCCGCTTCCCCCCGGAAACCGGGAGCAAGTATACGCGGAACTGACCAAGCCCGTCCCCTTTACGTCCCGAAACCGCACGCTTCGAGCCACATCGGGCCGAATCCTCGCGTCCGCTGGCGGGGATCAACTATCAGCCGATTCGGCGGAGGCGGGCGCGACGGGGATGCGTACGCCACGGGAGCCGGCGTTTTTGCTCGTGTTGCGGTCAATCGCGGCCCAATACGTCGCCAGAGGCTCCCAGTCTTCGGGAATGGGCGGTCAGAGCTTGACGGCAAAGCACCAACCCACCGATGTCGCCCCCCCGGGGGCACGAGTGGCAGAACTGGGCCCACGACAATCACGACGACGTCATTGCGAGCCAGCCGCGACGTCGACAGAAACAGAATCCCACGGGGCGGGGATCTCACCGGCAGTTAGCCGTGGACTCGATGATCGAGTCCTTGTACAGGACAGGCATTGACCACCCGGCGAAGGGGACCATCTTCCCGCCGTTCTTGACGTGGTAGTCGTACAGAACGGTCTTCTTCAGGTTGGCATCGTCGGCGAACCCGCGCACGGCCTCGAAGAGGAGTCCCGACTTGGCGGGCGTGGACACAGCCTCGAAGGCCGAGGTCACGCCACCGAGCTTGGCGGCGCGAGCGAGGATCCCAGAGAAACGGCCGGGCATTTGGCTCAGTCGCGGGAGATGGGGAGTGTCGAGAGCGGCGAGGGCAGGCGCGCACATGTGGAAGGGAGGCTCCCTTCCCAGGACACGGCGGAGGGGCGTGTCGGGCAGCTGTGGCCCGACGCAGGCGGGATGGGGAGGGAGTGGGCGCCCTTCCCTCCCCCCCCCCCGGGCCTTCTAGCCCCACCGCGCCCTAGGCAGCCAGATCGGAGTAGGCGCGGGACCATCGCTGCAGGCTCCAGGGACCGAGAGCGTCGCATATTTCCTGTGCGCGAGGCGGGCGCACCCGCAACAGCCCGCCACTTGGTCGCTCCACCTGATTGTCCGCCGACTTCGCGGCCATGCTTTCGCCATTGGCCCGCGGAGGGCGTGCCATCCCCCTTGCCGGCCCATGCTTCGACACCGCCTGCGGTTTCTCGGCGGGGACGGTGAGCATCGCTCCCGGAACTCGCTCCCCCCACGCGCGGCACTCACCTGCGCCCCACGCGCACTCACGCGGATATCGTCCGATCCCACCCCCCGCAGCGTGCGGGGCTTGCCATGGAGGGCCTGTTCGGCCGGGGACGCGCTCGCAGCCAGTCCACCAAGGGCGCCCCGAGGGAGGCCCAGGGGGACCCCCAACCGCCCCCGCTGATGGAGCGCATCCGGGCACAGCAGGAGCGGGCGAGGCAGCAGGCGAAGCAGGCGGCGTCCGGCCCGCGCGGCGGGGAGGGGACCGCGGGCCTCATGGAGCGGATCCGCGAGCAGAGGGCGAAGGCGCAGGCGGCCGCCGCCGCGGCCCCGGCAGGCCCCGCCAGGGACCCCCCCCCCCCAGGGCGCGAGCTCCGGGCCCCTCCACGCGCCCGTGTGCGGCCCCTGTCCGCCGAGGACCTCGAGAAGGGCCGCGCGCTCGCCGACCAGATCCTGGGCGCCAGGCCCGCGGCCCCGCCCGGCGCCGCCGCCGGGGCCCCCGCGAGGGGCCCCGCCGCCGCCGCGGCCCCGTCCCCGTCCCCCAACGTGTGGGACCTCGTGCGCGACAAGCTGCGAGAGTCGCGGCTGCAGCGGGTGGGGACGCTGGGGGGGCGGGCGGCGCAGGACGAGTCCCGGGACCGCACGATGAAGCTCCACAACCTGGGCGGGGGCGGCGACCGGCGGGGCAAGCAGCGCCGGCCGGCGCGCGGGGAGGGGGGGCGGGGCCGCGGGGGCGGGCCCGGGGCGCCCGCGGGGGCCGGGGCGCCCCCGCCGGGCCCCGCGGGGGGCGCGCCCCGGACCGTGCAGCTCCGGGCGGGGATGACGGGGCGGGAGCTGGCCGGGGCCCTGGGGCTGGCGTTCGGGGAGCTCGAGGCGCTGGCGAGGGCGGCGGGGGACCCGCTCCCGAGCCAGGAAGACGCCGTGCCGCTCGAGCTGCAGGAGCTGGCGTGCCTGGAGCACGACGCCGAGGCCCTCCCGGCGGCGGCGCCCGCCGCGGAGAGGGCCCCGCGGACCCCCGTGGTCGCCGTCATGGGCCACGTGGACCACGGGAAGACGAGCCTGCTCGACGCGCTGCGGCGGACCGACGTGGCGGCGGGGGAGGCGGGGGGGATCACGCAGCACGTCGGGGCCTTCTCCGTGGCGCTGCCCGGGTCGCGCCGGCGGATCACGTTCCTGGACACGCCCGGGCACGAGGCGTTCGGGAGCCTGCGGCGGCGGGGGGCGGCGGTGACGGACGTGGTGGTCCTGGCGGTGGCGTGCGACGACGGCGTCATGCCGCAGACGCGCGAGAGCCTGCGCCTGGCCCGGGAGGCCGGGTGCCCCGTCGTGGTGGCCCTGACCAAGTCCGACCGCGACGGGGCCGACCCGGACGCCGTCCTGGCGCAGCTGGCGGCCGAGGGCCTGGTGGCCGAGGCCCTGGGGGGGGACGTCCTGGCCGTGCGGACCGCGGCACCGAGCGGCGGCGGGGTCGCCGAGCTCGAGGAGGCGGTGCTCCTGCAGGCCGACCTGATGGGGCTCGCGGCCCGCCGGGACGGCCCCGCCGAGGGCACCGTCGTCGACGCCCGCCTCGACCGCGGCAAGGGCCCCGTGGCGGTGGTGGTCGTGCGCGAGGGGACGCTGCGGGTCGGGGACCCGCTCCTGGCGGGGACCACGAGCGGCCGCGCCCGCCACCTCTTCCTCCCCGGCAGGGACGAGCGGGTGGACGAGGCGCCCCCCGGGTCCCCCGTCGAGGTGGCGGGGCTGGACGCCCTGCCGGCCGCCGGCGACGCCCTCCTCGTCGCCAGCAGCGAGGAGCGCGCGCGGCGCGTGGCGCAGGCGCGGGCGTCGCGGCGGGAGCGGGAGCGGGCGCGCGCGGCCGCGTCGCCGCCGGACCCGGGGCCGCCCGGGGCCGCGCCGCCGGCCGCGGGGCCGGCCGCGGGGCCGCCCGGGGCGCCGGCCGTGCAGCTGCCCGTGTCGCTGCCCGTGGTGGTCAAGGCGGACGTCCAGGGGTCGCTGGAGGCGGTGCGGGAGCTGCTGGACGGGATGAGCACGGACGTGGTGTCGCTGCGGGTGCTGGACGCGTCCGTGGGGGGGCTGAGCCGGCGGGACCTGGCCCCGCTGCTCCTGCAGAGCCGCGAGGAGGGGGGCGGGGCCCTCCGCGGGGCCGGCGCCGTGGTGGCGTTCAACGCCCGGGTGGACCGGGACGCGGCGGCGGTGCTGGACCACGACCTCGGGTGGGAGGTGGTGTCGGACCGGGTCATCTACCGCATCGCCGACAAGGTCGGGGAGCTCATGGCGCGGCGCGCCCCCCTGGTCTCGGTCACGGACGTCTCGGGGACCGCCGAGGTGCTGCAGACCTTCCCGGCCGGGCGGGCGGGCGGCGCGGTGGCCGGGTGCCAGGTGCGGCGGGGGTTCCTGGCCGGGCCCGGCGGGGGCTGCCTGCGGTACCGGGTCGTCCGCGCCGGGGAGGTGGTCTGGGAGGGCCCCGCCCGGGGCCTGCGGCGATTCCGCGACGAGGTCGACACGGTCCCCCAGGGCCACGACTGCGGCGTGCTCCTGGACGGCTTCGACGCCTTCGAGGCGGGGGACGTGCTCGAGTGCGTGGCGCGGATGGAGCGGCGGATGGACGTCAACGTGCCGGCCGCGCAGCAGCTCGGCGTGGCGGGCGGGGGGCCGGGGGGGCGTTGAAGCCGCCAGCCGCTGGGGGCCGCCAGCGACCGCCGTGCCGCGGGGAGGCCCTCCCCCGGCGCCGCCGCCGCCGTGCCCCCTCTCCGCCCCGCGGCGTCCCTGGCCGCCGCCAGTCGTCTCTCCTCGGCCCCCGCGCCCCGGCCGCTCCGGTCTCCCTGCCGGCACGGCGGCCCCCCCCGCAACTCGTTGCCCCCGGACCGGGGCCACCCGCGCACCCCCCCCGCGATGCTCGTCCGGTCCCAGAAGTGGGACCCGAAGCGGATCCTGCTGACGATATGCATCCTACAGGCGACCGGCTACGCAATTTGGGGGCTCGTCCTCGCGGTCTGCGTGGTCCCTCTCCGCGGCGCCCCGCTCCGCTCCGTGCCAGGTGAGTCGCGGCCTTCAAACCCCCCTGCCCTCCGTCGTCCCGCGCCACGCCACGCGGGGACGGGAGGCGTCGGCGTCGGCGCGTCCACGAAGAATTGGGCGCGCGTGCACCTATCGGCGACCGGAGACAAGGCGCGTTCAGGCAGGACGCGGCTGCGGAAGGCGATTCCTGCCGCGCCCCCCCGGCAGCGGGGGGGGCCCACGGCCGCCCCCCCCCCTCCCCCCCCCGCAGCATGGGTGCTCGACGCGCGGTACACCGCGGGCGCCCAGGGCGTCCCGGGCGACGTCGCGGGCCCCGGCGACGGGGCGGCGCTGGGGTGGGCGCTGGCGGCGGCGTCGGGCAGCACCGCCCTGCTCCTGGGGGTGGCCATCTCGTGGGCGGTGGCGCGGGCCCGGCAGTGCCTCGACTTCGCCAGCACCTTCTACGTCCTGCACCTCTGCGCGTGCTGCGCGTACGCGGGGTGGCCGTCCCCGCTCCAGTGGTGGGCCGTCACGGGCGCCTCCCTGGCCGCGGCGTGGCTCCTGTCGGAGCACCTGTGTGTCCGGAGGGAGCTGGAGGACATCCCCCTGTCGGCGCTGCGGTCGTCCCGGGCGCAGCGTGGGGCGCCGGCGGGGCTGCGGAGCGCCGGGTCGGGGGCGGGGGCGGGGGCGCCGGCGGGCCCCGCGGGGGCGGGGGCGCGGTCGCTCCTGGGGAGGGTCCTGGGGCAGGACGCGGCGGGGGCGCGGTCGCGGCGGGCGCCCGACACGGCGTCGCCGCGCGGGGGGCGCGGTCGCGGCGGGGACGCGGAGGACCCGCAGGTGGAGATGGTGCCGCTGATGACGCCGGGGGGGAGGGGGGCGCCGGCGGGGGACTGAGGCGCGCGGGGGGAGGGGGGGCCCAGGGCGCCCGTGGCCGTCTCGAGGCGTCCCCCCCGTCTTGCGACCGGCGGGGGGCGGCGAGCCCGCCGGCGACCCGAGGCACGACCTCCCCCCGGCTGCGCTGGCCGGCGACGGCGAGGCCGTCGTCCACCCGCCCGCCCTTACACGCCGCGTCCGACAGTCAGGGGGTCTTCAACGACTGGAGGGTCTGTCTGGGGGAGGGGGGAGATCCGACGGTCTGGCGGGCACCCGGGGGGCTAGAAGGAGCGGCGGGCCAGGCCCGACCCCGCGCCGTAGTCCGGGGCGTATCCGGCCGAGCGGGGGACCATGCCGCCGCTGGGGGGGACCCCGGGGGGGAGCTGCGGGGCCCGGGGGGGGCTGTAGCCCGCGAGGGGCGGGGGCACCGACCAGGGCTGGGTGGCGACGCTGGGGAGCTTCTCCGAGACGCCGAACCAGTGGCCGATGTCGTCCGCGAGGACCTCGAGGTCGCGGGCGAGGACGGAGCGGCCGGCGTCGGAGCCGTCGGAGGAGGCGGAGATGTAGTCGGCGACCGTGTTGACGACGCCCTGGGTGGTGTTGAGAAGGGTGCCGGGGCCGGAGGGGACCCCCGTCTCGGCGGCCAGCTGGGCGACGCGGCCGAAGAGCTCGGCGCCCGTGCTGGCGGCGGCCGACCCCACCCGGGCCACCTGGGGGGGCACCGACACGAGGGACTGGGCGAGGGGCCGGTGGTGGTCCCCGGGGAGGACCTTGAGGGACAGGTCCAGGGAGCCCAGGAGGGGCGGGTTGGAGCTGAGCATGGAGGCCAGGTCGGTGGTCTCGTCGATCGAGTCGCTCTTGAACTTGACGAGCATGTTGCGCGGGCACCGGTAGTAGGCCTGGATGATGCGGCGCGTCTCCTCGGGGGCGGGGATGAACTCCCGGGTGCCCCTGGCCATGTCCATGTACATCATCTGCACCTGCTCCACGAGGGGGAGGAACTGCTTGACGAACCGCGGCGACATGCTCCGCGCCTGGTCCACCAGCCCCCAGGCCGGCTGTGTCAGGGGGTTGTCCATGACCTGCTGCAGGAGGGGGCCCGCGACCGTGGCGCTGGGGGCGATGAGGGGAGCCAGGAGCGGGATGGCGTCCGAGGCCGGGCGGTTGTTGAAGGACATGAGCACGTTGCCGCGGCGGGGGTACCCGGGGTACCGCGCGGACACAAGGAGCTGGAGCGTGGCCCCGAGCGAGTGGCCGACGCCCCAGACGGGCAGGGAGTAGTACTCGGGCCCCAGGGCCGAGACGCAGCGGTCGAACAGCATGTGGCAGTCGTCGGCGATGCGCAGGTGGTCGAAGGAGGTGGCGTAGGGGGTTGTGACGACCACCAGGCCCTTGGACGCCAACGCCTCCAGGAAGGTGCCGTAGGCGATGTGCGGCACCGCCCCCACGAAGGCGCCCCCGATGAAGTGCACCACCCCCTTGGCCGCGACCTTGTCGGGGGGGAACATCACGTACGCCCCCTGCACCTCTTGCCACCTCCGGTTCCCCCGCCCCCGGATGTTCTCCACGATGATGTTCTCGATGTTCCGAAAGACGTCGGCCGTGGTGCTCCCCGCCTGGTAGTTGCTCCCCTGGTAGTTGGGGGGCGACGAGCCGGCGCTGGTGCCGTACGGGGGGGGGTACCCCTGGTAGGGGCCCGGGTAACCGCCATTGGAGTACGCCGGACACTGCACGGTGACGCGCCGGACTGCGGAGGGGGGCGACAGGCCGCAGGGTTGGGTCGGGGGGCCCCGGGTGGCACGGACCGGCCCCCGCGGCCCGTCGCTGCCGGAGGTGTCCCGAATCGGGAGCGCGCGATACCTCTCATAGGCTCTGCCACCCGTGATCGGAGCCGCAAGCCAGAGGAAAGACTACGGCGCGCGGGATAGAGGCATGTCCCTCGCGACACCCGACGCGCAGGGCGGCGCGATGGTACGGTAAAAGTGTCCATGCCAAGCTCGTGCGGGTCGCTCGACACCTGAAAAGATTACGTCGACACAAGTCGATGGCAAGAACGCCCCAAGTAAGAGAGTCAACGGAGCAAGGGGGGTGCTGTGGACCACGATGGCCCGGCTAGGCGACCCACCGGGCCCTCCGCACAACGAAGCGGGCGCTAAACGCTGCAACCGCTTTGTGGTCGGGGGATGCGAGGCGCAAGGTTCTGTTGCGATTACGCAAAATCGCCGACATACAGGAAACGCAGTCGCGGGTCCGTGCCGGGAGATTCGAGAACTACGTGAACGCGATCACGAGCTGAACTTCGAGGATCCAGTCGAAAATAGACATCTGGCGGGACAAAGCGTCGCTCGATAACTCCATCGGCACGCGACGATTCTATTGGGAGGGGGTTGGGACGAGACCGGATGGCGCGCTTTACAGGCTCGCCTCCACGGGAAGGCGGGCGCGTTTGCGGCTTCTTCGGGATGCGTACCTGCGGGTGTCTTTACGGCAGCGCGCAAGGGCGCTCCGAGAGTGGTCTGCATGGTGCTGTTTGCCCCCTGTCTTGTGTGAATGCGCGTAGAGGGAAAGTCGTTCGGGATGGTGGAGAGCCTGGTGTGCGCGGGCAGTATGCGTGTCGTGCTGTCGATTCGCGTCTCTGACGACGTGCCGGGCGTGCCGACACCGTATATATGGGATGGGACAGGCTGGGACAAAAGCTACTTGTCAGAACACCACGCGCGGGCGATTCGCAGGGATTGAGATGTTCTACCGGCTGTTGCCTCGCCTCTAGTGCGGGTTGAGCTCCCCCCCTTGTACGAAGAACACTTGGTTCAGAGAGTTACACCGGGACGGAGTAGCAATGTGAGCGGTCCCCCCTGCCCCTGCCACCGGCACCTACCCACCCCCCGCGTTAGGATCCCGCCGTCAACCCTGGCGGACACCTCGGATCTGGAGGTCACATATGTTTCGCCTCGCCTCCTTCGTCCCGTTACCGGGGATTCGCGGCCTAGTCGGCTCTCCGCGCAAAGTTGGGACTGGCCTCCAACGGGTCATGCGGGCTCCGGCGTCTTCTGCTCTGGGTTTGCCCCCCGCTGGAGCACTATGTGGAGCTTATGTCATTATTCTGCGGTGGAGGTGCAACTTGTCGCCGGGAGTGGTAGTTATCGACAGTTCCTTGCCCAATGGTCCTCCGTCCACTTGTGGGATCTCCGGCCGGCGTCCGCGTGGTTTTCGTCTTTCTTTCCTCTGTTGCCGCTGTCAAGGCTACCGTAACGACGAATCTCTGGGAAATCACGACGTTATCCACTGAAGCTGTGTCCGGATCCCGCGCTCGTAGCGGGCACCCCAGAAGCCCCTGGAAGGACCCCCCCCCAACCCCCCTCCTGCCTCCGCAGGGCGCCCAACGTCGAGCAGCTCAACAAGGCCAAGGCGGCCCTCACCGACCTCATCAAGGAGAGGAACTGCGGCCCCATCCTCATCCGCCTCGCGTGGCACGACTCGGGCACGTACGATGTCAAGGTCGGGGTGGAGAACTTCCCCAAGTGCGGCGGCGCCAACGGGTCCATCCGCTTCGCCCCCGAGATCAACCACGGCGCCAACGCCGGCCTCGCCGGCGGCGTGTCCCTCCTTCAGCCCATCAAGGACGACTGCCCCGAGGTGTCCTGGGCCGACCTCATGCAGATGGGCTCGGCACTCGCGGTGGAGCTGATGGGCGGCCCCAAGATCCCCATGCGCTACGGCCGGGTGGACGTGTCCGCCCCCGAGGAGTGCGCCAAGGAGGGCAACCTCCCCGGGGCCCGCGCCCCCTTCCACACCGCCGAGGCCAGCGCCGCCGAGCACCTCCGGTTTATCTTCCACCGGATGGGCCTCACCGACCAGGACATCGTGGCCCTCTCGGGCGCCCACTCGGTCGGCCGCGTCCACGCCTCCCGCTCCGGGGCCCAGGACCCCGGGAAGGAGTCCACCAAGTACACGGCCAACGAGGATGGGTCCATGGGCACCACCAAGGGCGGCCAGTCCTGGACGGCCAAGTGGCTCACCTTCTCCAACGACTACTTCGTGGACGTCAAGGCCAAGGCTGACGCCGACCTGCTCGTGCTCCCCACGGACGCCGCCCTCTTCGAGGACGAGGGGTTCAAGCCCTTCGCCGAGAAGTACGCCGCCTCCCAGGACGCCTTCTTCACCGACTACGCCGCCGCCCACGCCAAGCTCTCGGAGCTCGGGGCCAAGTTTGACGGCGAGGTCGCCCTCTGACGAGGGGGCTGCGCTTGAAGCACGGAACCGGCAGGCGGAGCCTCGCGCTCCTCAGCCGTAGTGATGCCCGTCCCCCAGCAGCCTCAACTTGACGCGGCGGGTGTCCCCCTTGTCGTCGTGGACCTCGGCCAGCACAGTGCCACCCACCGCCAGCTGCCCCAGGAGGGGGAGCCCCCCCATCGGGACCCCGCCCCCGTGGCCGTGGCCCTCCCCCCCGTTGATCCTGTCCTCCTTGGGCATCATGGCGCTGCTCGACGGCCGCACCCTCAGGCACGCCTCCTTGAGGACGTCCAAAGTGATGGGCTGCACGTCCCCGAAACTCATGCCCCCGTGGTCCCTCTCCCCCTCGCCCCCGGCCTCCGCCGCCGCCTGCGCCGCCTCCCTGCACACGTTGAACAGGTCCGAGCCAGAGAAGCCGTCCGTGAGGGGCACCAGCGGCGCAAGCGCCTGGCGGAACGTCCCCGGGTGCAGCAGTTGCTGGTCCACCCCGTGCGGAGTCCCCGCAGCCTCCCCCGCACCCGCCGCGGCGCCCCGAGCCAGGCTGGCGTAGTACCTGCGCGTCGCGGCCTCCCGGAGAAGGGTCTTCCAGACGATCTCGAGGCGTTCGTCGGCGGTGGGCATGCCAACGTGGAACTTGTCAGGGAAGCGCCTCTTGACAGCGTCGTCAAGGAAGTCGGGGCGGTTGGTGGCGGCGAGGACGATGACGCGGCTGTTGGGGTCCGTGGTCATGCCCTCCCAGTGCTGCATGAACTCGGTCTTCATGGCCGTCACGAAGTCCTGCTCCGCGTCCCCACGCCTCCCGAGGAGCGCGTCAACCTCGTCAATGAAGATGATGCTCGGCTCGAACTTGCGGGCCAGGCTGAAGATGGCCGCGATGAGCTTGTTCGTCTCTCCGAACCACTTGTTGTGCACCGACGACGCCCGGACGTTGATGAAGGTCGCCCCGGACTCCTTGGCCAGGGCCTTGGCCAGGAGCGTCTTCCCCGTCCCGGGGGGGCCGTACAGCAGGATTCCCCGGGTGGTCCCGAGGAGTGGGGTGGAGAAGACCTGCGGGTTCTCCAGGGGCTTCATGACCTTGTTCTTCAGGCTCTTGATCTGGTCCCGGAGCCCCCCGAGGCTGTCGAGCGTCGTGTCGATCATGCGCGGGTCGATCATGTCACCCACGACCAGCATCTCGTGCTGGCTCAGAGGGGGGAACTGGCGCGAGGGGAAGCGCTTCCGGAGCTCCTCATGGTTGCGCTTGGCCGTTTCCCTCTCCCCGGCCGTCGGATCGATCTTGGACATCAGTCGGTCGGCCAGCCACCACGTCCCGAGAAGGCCGATGCCCAGGTAGATGATCTCCCCGATGTCGATGCCTCCGCCACGCCTCCGCTCACTGCGCGGTCGGCCCGGGCGGTGGGGGGGTCGAAAGGGGATGCATGGCCGCTTTCTGGCGTCCTAATAACCACACGTATCGCGTCAGTGGCACGTAACCGGGGACTAGCACGACAACGAGGGAAACCTTCGTAGCTGAAAGGGAGAGGGGCGGCCTACTTGGAGAGAGCGTCGTGAGCCCCGGGCACAGGCTCGCTGATGGCACAACGGGACGCCGCTAATGTCGCATCGTTGGCTATAGTAATGAAAATTCTCGTTGTCCAGGAAGCATGAGGATTCGGCACATGGTAGCCAGGATCCCGCGGCATGGAAGCGAAGGCTGCCGGCTCTCCGGGGGGATACCCACCTCATCCTTCTTGTTTCGTCCCGCACACGCCTAATCGGCTTGTTCTCTGGACCCGCCATCAAGAAGGTGATGGGCGCCGTTGTCCTCTGGGAGGCCATTTCAGGGCTCACGAGCTGCCCTGAGCTCCGGTTCCAGCGAGTGCACGCCAGCCTGGCGCTGATGTGGGGCTGCCGTAAGCCTGATTGAGTGAATGGGGGCCCCGCCCCGCCCCGCGCCGCCGACCGGAGCAGCCGAAAGTTTACGCCCGCGGACCTCACCTCGAGCACCTCTACCGTCCCGCCGAGGTGCGCTCTGTGACGGTTCAACGCGACACCGGGGGGGCGAGGCCTGCCTGGCTAAGCCGTATGAGACGGGACGAACACCTGCAGGGCCTTGGTGGTACCGAGGAGGAGGGGCGCAGCAGGGTCCGCGAACGCGGCCAGTGCCGTCGGGAGGAAGCCGAGGTCCCCCTGGCTCACCCCCGTCCCCGCAGCGGTGCTGAACACAGTCAGCGCGTCGGTCCCCGGCCCGCTCGCGACGATGTGCCTGCCGCCGTCCACGAACACGGGGCGGTAGATCTTGCTCACCCTGCCCCCCCGGCAGTGCCCCCTGAGCACGTGGAGGGGGACGCTGGGGCTCCGCACATCAAACACCTTGGCCTCCGGGTCGAAACCGGCCGTCACCACAAGGTTGTCATCCGACGGATGCCACTCAAGGCTGTTGGCGCACGAGTCATGGGCCGCCATGCTCACGGCGGGCCCCGCCCCAGCGCCCCGGGCGTCCCACACCTTGACGCACCCGTCGTTCCCGGCCGTGCCCAACACCTGTGCCCCCCCGCCCGGCTGGAACCGGACGCTCTTCACCACGCCGCCGTCGTGCGCGTCGTCCCATCTCCGCTCCTGCGCGAGCCCTCCAGCAAGGTCTACTCGCGAGAGGCACACGGTGCCGTCCTTAGAGGCCGTGGCTACCCGCAGCGCCTGCTCGTCAAGGCTGAACACCCCCCCATTGTGCAGGGACGCGTCCTCCCACCGCCCCAGGGGCCGCCCCCCGTGCTCCTGCGTCAGGTCGAAGAGCCCCACCACCCCGTCGTTGCTAGCCGCAAGCATCAGGGACGGCTTCCCCGCGTCGCCGTGCCTCAGGAGCCGGACATCGCAGACCCAGCCGCGGAAGAGCTTGCCCGACAGCAGCGGCTCCACCTCGGCCCCCGGCACCACGCCCTGCGCCCCCCACACCGAGAAGCGCCCCTGGTGCCCCCCGGCGGCGATCAGCCCCCCGAGGCAGTCAATGGAGTACGCCCGGGAGAGCGAGCTGTCGACCAGGACAGCCCCGGTGTCCCGGTACGCCTGGAAGGGCGCCGAAGACTCCGCCCCAGCACTCATCCGGCTGGGCGGGAAGGGGATGGTCACCGCAGACCCCGTGTTGGGCGCCTCGGCGCCGTCCCCGCAGCAGTACCGGAGCACGTCAGAGTTGACGAACTCGGGGGGCTCCGGCGTGGGCTCCCTCTCCCTGACGGCAAGGGCAGCGATGGCCTCCTCGTTGAGGGAGCCAGGCGTCGCTCCCCCCCGGTTCCGCGTGGACCTCCGCACTTCTGTAGGGCGGGGCTCCCGGGTCTTCTTTCCCCTCCCCTGCCTCCCTCGGGGCCTCTTTTCCCGCTCAACCAGGTTCCTCATCTCGTCGGCGGCGTCCATCAGCCCCAACTCGGCCATCCTCGCCAGATTCTGCCGAATGCGCTCCTGCCGCTGCCGTTCCACGTCCGTCGCGGTGTCAGCAAGGGGGGGCTCCCTCTCAGCGCCTGCAGATTTCGCCCTGTCTCCGAAGGCAACATCAGACTCGTCATCGGTGGCGCTCTCCGACCCCGCCTCCTCCTGCGTCCCAGGCTCCTCCGCGACGGGCCCCGCCTCAGCGTCCGTCCCTGCGTGCTGGGGCTCGGCCCCCGTCTGCTCGGGCTCGACAGGCGGCGGCGGGGTCTGCGGGGCTGCCTCCTGTATCACGGAACACTCCTTCCGGTCCTCCGGGCTGACCGCTCCCAGCGGCGCAGCGGCACTGGGGCTCGTCAATGCCTTGGCCGGGGGCGAGACGTCCAGGGGGGCGGTGGGCACCTCCACCTCGCCGACAGGTGGGCTGTCCACTTTCGCGCGCTTGTTTTGTGGCTCTCCCTGCGTTGGAAACCAAGTATGCGCTCGTTTTGTGACAGATTTAGCCGGATAAAGGCTACACAGAAGTCTGGCTCAAGGAAAGGCGCGCAGGAGCCGGGCGCCAGGGCCTCCCGCCAAAACAGCCTTTTCGAAACGGCATCTGCTACGCACCTGTACGCGCGAGAAGAACGACAGCAACGACTTCTGTCTCCCATTCGCCGGGCCAGCGCATTTGTCGCGGGCGACCATGGACACGGTCCGCCTCTCTCGGGGCCTGCGTGTGCCGACGGCCAGTTGACTCTTGGCCGGGAGCCACCCCTTCGGGCGATTCTAGACGAGGGCGCGACCCCCTCTAAGCGGAAAGAATGCGTGCGGTCAAGAGCGGCCTGGCAAAAAGAATTCGGCCATCTGCGGTGGGCGTGAACTTCTTCGGTCTCCGGATTTTCCGGCGAGGCCGTCTGCAGCGCACCCCGCCGCCGGCGCGGCATCGCCAGTGAGTCAGCAGCTGGCGAGGGTTGCGCCGCGCGGCGTTGCGACCTGCCCCTTCAAGGGCCTCTCTCCTCACACCGGAGTCGCTAGAAGCGAGGGCCCGACGCGGCACGCCGAAGAAGATGGGGTCCGTCGATGATCTACTTGCCGAGCTGAACGTCGAACTGGGTGGGAGTGGCGCAGCGCTCCCGCTCGCCAATGCCCCCAGCTCAAGGACCTGGGTCGGTGGCGCGTCAGTAAGGTGACGAGCTATTCGCCTCGGGGTCTTTGTTCACCTTTTGGAGGGGGCTCTGGTGGCCGACGACTGGCAGCAGCGCCGTGTGAAGGGCGACCGCGGAGCGCCATGAAGTGGCAGTGGGAGAGAGGATTACCCCCCCCATCGGATGAACATCACCCTCATCTTTGTTCGTCATTTGAGGGAAAATGTCGTTCTAACTGTCGCGTGGCGTCGATCTGTTCATTGCAGGAGTGTTGCAGGGGTGGCAGGGGGTATTTCCAGCCGCGGGCCCGCACAGCGGGAGGAAATGGAAACGTCGGTCCCTGCAACTTCGTTCCGACCCAGCTCTCTCCCAGGGAGGTGAGTAGTGAATCTGCGCAAAGATTCGTGGTTCCCGTAGGCGTCGGTGCCCCGTGCGTGCGCGAGAAATCGCTGGAGGGGTGTACCCCTCACGAAGGCACTCCTCTGCCACTCTCCCCACCGTCGTTGCTGTCTGCCCTCCCAGCTCACCAGCGCTTGCGTCGCACCCGCGTTTCACTGCCGCTTTGCAGCCACGGCACCAGCCGGGACCGCGAGAAGGGACGCAGCGATGTTGACAGCCTGCTTGCTGAGCTCGAGGAAGAATCGTCACGGGGAATGGGTAGCAACTACGGAGTAGGTGTGACGGAGTCGTCGCGCCTGGGGCAGAGTGGGCAGAGTGCGGCTAGGACCAAGTGCTCCCCGTTCCCTTGCGTAGGAGGTGCCAATTTGGGGAGAGGGTTGGGAGTGTCGGGGAGCGTCTGCTGCGACCATCTGAGGTGCACCAAGTGCGGGCATCGGGTGGTCGAGAAGAACCATGTCCGGTGGGACAGCTCGGTGGACTACCTCTTCGCAAGGAACTGGTACCCGCACTGGGAAGAGCTGGGGAAGAAATTACTCCACAAGGCCGGTGCGACTGCCTACACTTGTCAGTGCACCTGGATCACGGCTGAGGGGGAGGCACGCAACGTGTCACAGTGGTGCCCACGGTGGGCCTGTCTGGGTCACTGATACATTGAGCGGAGACGTCCATTCAATGTGTCTAGTTCTCACAACCTACTTTTCCTGGCGGGCCTTGTTAAGCATGCGGCCGAGCGCGCGAGCAAGGGGCACAGGCACAGCGTTTCCGACCTGGCGGTGCTTGTTGTGCACTGTCCCAGAGAGCATGAAAGTGTCCGGGAAGCCTTGAGACCTAGCGCACTCCCTGACACTGACGATCCTGTCCTGCACCGGGTGGAACACCTGGCCGACCTTCCCCATCGGCTGCGGGTCGGTAACCGAAGTGGGGAAGTGGCCCTCCCAGTCGAGGCGCCCGAAGAGACCACGCCAGCCGTTGTGCTTGTCCATGGTGTTCGGAAGACACCAGGGGACAAGGGTCCCGGACATGGTCTTCCCCTTGAACTGGTTCCGCTTCTCCTTCTCCTCGTCGTTCTTGGCAGCGTTGACGTACGCGTACAGGTGGCGCCAGTCGGCACCGGGCACTCCCTTCGGAATGTTCACGCACCGGTTGAGGTTCACCTCGTTCATCTCCTTGGAGATGTGGTCCACAAGCTTGCTCGCGCCGTTGCGGATCTCGCGCTGGAAGTCGGTATCAGGATCGTTCGTGTAGGCCATTACCTCTTTGTCGGCCCCGTTAAGGATTGCCGGAAGGTCGCCAATGGTGTCCTTCACCGTCACAGAGCGGAGGGGAGCCCCACCGCCTTGGGCCTCAACAGGCACCGCGCAGTACTGAACGTCGTTAGGAAGGTTGATGACGAGCTGCGGGGACTTGAAGGCGTGGCTGACCCGGGGCCAGTCAGGAAGAGACTCCCCGGGCAAGGACGCCCAGATGAAGGTGCGCTTGCGTGACTGGGCCACTCCGAAGTTGCCAGCATTGAGGACGCCGAAGCGGACCTGGTACCCCATCTCAAGGAGGGCACGCACCGTCATGCGGAAGGTACGAGTCTTGTTGTGCGCGACGAAGGCGCGGACATTCTCCAGGAGGAAGTACTCGGGGCGGTAGAAGTCGCAGAAGGAAAGGAACGAGATGATCATGGACGACTGGATCATGGACCAATTACCCTTGTTGAAGCGGTTCATGCCGGAGTAACCCTGGCATGGCGGGCCACCGCAGATGAAGTTCACCTGGCCTGGAAGCGGCAGTGCTTCGATCTGCTGGTCGGTGAACTTGGACGCGGCTTCACGGTTCTCCTCGGGCGCGTGGCAGTCCTCGACGAGGCCAGCCTTGACCATAGCCTTGTAGAGCACGGCGTTGCAGTTCTCATTGAACACGTGCGCGTCAGGGAAGTTCTTCTTGAAGGCGTCCGCGGCGGGCTTCTCGTACTCGATTGCCCAGTCCGTGATGCAAGCCCCTGCCTGGTGCATTCCCTCCGTGAGCCCTCCACAACCAGCAAAGATATCCATGGTGTGGAGCTTCCGGTGCACAGGGAGCTCTTCCGGGAGGCGGCACTCCTCAGGCAGCTCACGCAGGTCCACCTTCGGGAGGGTGGTCACCTCAAAGGCCGGCTTGCCCTTCTTCACTCCGGTGTACTTGCGTGTGCAAAAGAACACGTCCTCGTGTGTCACATCTGTACACGCAGGTCCCACCCAGCACTTGCGGATAAAGCTTGAAGCATCGATCTCCTCGGTCATGTCCGACATGAAGACCTCACGCGTCGACACGGTGTGGCGAAGCTCACGGTCAATCTCCTCGGGGCGCAGTAGGCGCGTGACCCTGACCTTGCCCGCCTTTGTCGTGCTGTCAACCCTCACGATGGCCCACGCATCGACTCCCGTAAGCTCGCCCTTGGCGCCCTTCTTGAGGTATGAGGGCCTCTCCCGGGTGTCCTCCGCGAGAGCCTCCGCATCGAAGAGGCCACACTCGACGAAGCCGTACTCGCCCAACTTGATCTCGGTGCCCCCAGCGACGACGGCCGCAGCGGCACCAGATCCCGTCAC
>Ga0181582_10001242_pt1 | contig 19766 bp, 11 predicted proteins | sample 071ome_32_FD_132438 | JGI IMG/M metagenome (GOLD analysis project Ga0181582, IMG submission 132438) | Coastal salt marsh microbial communities from the Groves Creek Marsh, Skidaway Island, Georgia - 071405AT metaG (megahit assembly) | ecosystem: Environmental > Aquatic > Marine > Intertidal...
CCCTTCAGAGACTGACACTGGTGATCAGCCACGCACCTTCGTTCAGGAGCCAGGCAGAGGGGAGGATCGCGGCAGCAGCAGCCAGAGCGCCGGCATTATCCTTCTCCTCGGCCTCCTTGGCGGCCATCGCGACGACAGAGGCCTTGCGGAGGCCCCGGAGGAATCCCATAGAATGCGTGGTCTTGGCGGAATTGGCCCTGGCGGTCAGGCTGTGTAGCCTCTGGGTCGACATCGCACGGATCGCCATCATTGTATCGTACTGGAGCTGTGTGACACGCGAAGTAATCAATGTGTTGTGAACACACCGGGCCACGACTGAGTTTGTGGGCGAAAAGAAGCAACTCGGGCCGGTGGGCAAAAAATTCGGGCAGAAAATTCATCACTTCACACGATGGCGTCATCATACGACCTCAGTGGCACACTGTGCGCCCATTTTGACCCGCACCTGGCGCTCACAGTGATCGAGTTCCTTCAATCGAGGGGAGGCATCGATGGCGTGGAGGACGCCAAGCTTCGTATCGTCGAGAAGACCAACATGGTCGACTATGCGATCGACCTGTATCAGGAACGGAACGGTGGATCGGAGGAGGTGCGTCGATTGTCCTGTTCCGGGCAGCGGAGCGTCCGGATTTCGGAATTCGAACGACGAAGTCGGCTGCCTGCTTTTTTCGTCGCGGTCGCCGCTCGCCCCGGGCCGAGGTCGTCGCGAGACGTCACGAAAATGTCCGAGTCTGGATGGGTGGATGGACGCGCGCGGAGGGGCCGGCGAATCGCGGTTCGCACGGGAAACCCATCTCGTTGTACTCTCGCTCCTCTCACTCACTGACCTACTGATTTAATTCGTCACCACCAGGTCCCGGAGCACTTGAAGAAGCGGAAGGAAGAGGTGCTGGCGACGCTGGCCGAGCTGAAGGAGAAGGTGACGCCGATCGTCAACTTTCTGTCCAAGGCGGAGAACGTCAAGATGCTGAAGTCGGACCGGGCGCAGAACCTGAGCTTCCTGCAGAACGAGTTCCAGATCGGCCCGGCGCACGTGGACGCGTTGTTTTCGTTCGCCAAGTGGATGTTTGAGTGCGGGAACTATAACGCGGCGCACGAGTACCTGTATCACTACAGGACGCTGTCGAGCCACCCGGAGAAGAACACGAGCGCCCTGTGGGGTCGGATCGCGTCGAGCATCCTGCTGCAGGATTTCCAGAGTGCTCTGGACGACGTTGTGAAGTTGAAGGAGCTGCTGGAGAACGATACGTTTGCGCCGGTGCAGCGCCAGCTGCAGCAAAAGTCGTGGCTCATGCACTGGTCGCTGTTTGTGTTCTTCAACCACGAGAACGGTATGAGCGGTCTAGTGGACCTGTTCACGCAGGATCGGTATCTGACGGCGATTCAGTTGTGTGCGCCGCATCTGCTCCGGTACCTGGTGGTCGCCGTGCTGGTGAGCAAGAGGCGGACGCGGCTGCTGAAGGACCTGGTGCGCGTCATCTCGCAGGAGAAGTACGAGTACTCGGACCCGATCACCGAGTTTGTGCGGTGTCTGTTCGTGGATTACGACTTCGAGGGAGCACAAGAGAAGCTGGAGCAGTGCGGTGCCGTGCTGGACGGGGACTTTTTCCTCGTGGCGAAGAAGGAGGCGTTTATCGAGGCGGCCAGGGAGCAGCTCTTCTCGCAGTATTGCGCCATCCACAAGTGCATCGAGATGGAGGCGCTGAGTAAGCAACTGGGCATGCAGAAGGACGACACGGAGCGATGGCTGGTGAACCTGATCAGGGGCTCGAGGCTGCAGGCCTCCATCGATAGCGGGAACGGCACGATCAAAATCACGAACCAGGGCATGAGCTCGTACGAGCAGCTGCTGGAAAAGGCACGGGGGCTGAGCCTGCGGACGTTCAGCCTGGCAAATCAGGTGGTTGCGTCGACGAAGAGCTAGATCCCGCTTTGTAATCTACAGTGTAGCCGATGCCGGACACGATGTCGGACAACTTTGGCTATCTTTCTTGGCACTACTGTAAGCCAGTAGTAGCCAGGCAGCCGGGCTTACAAGAATTAATACGGCCGGGAAACTCTGGTGCAACCACGGTGGTTTAACCAGGACGGGAACTGGAACCTGCCTCGACAAAATCGAGGTCGATTGATCCGCAAATTTCAAACTCCCACCGCCCTCGTTCTCGGGCCTGCGTCAATGAGCGGTGCACCAGTCGGAGAGGACGACCCGGTCATCCGCGAGAGCGAGAGTTGGCCGCTGGACAGGCGAGTCGCGTCCACCAACTGGCGCGTGCGATCCAATGCGTTCGAGTTCGTCGTCGACCAGACCTCGTGCTCGTCGGACCGGGAGGCGCTGTCGAACGCGTTGGGAGGGATGGACGTGAGCGCGTGCCTGCAGCTGCTGGCCGGTTCGATCGGCGATACGAACGCCAACGTGATGGACAAGGCGCTCGACGCATTCTTCGCCTATGTGGATGCCCTGGGCTCAATTATCGTGTTCTCGGAGGGCGGCGATCCATCTGGCGTCTTTCAGAGCGCGACAGAGGCGTGTATGAAGCAGCTGACCGCAAAGTGTCTCAAGGCATCCAAGCGGACGACCCTCGTCAGGAGCGTGGGGGTCTGCGGGGCGCTGGTGGAGGTCGACCAGGGGATGGCGGTGATCGAGGGGCTGGTCGAGGGGGGGTTTTTGCACAAGGTGCCCAAGGCGGTGGCCACGGCGCTGGAGGCGGTGCTCGAGATTGTCCGTGGGTTTTACGGGACCGGAGAGTACGATCAGCGACGCATGGAAGCGGAGATCAAGGCGGTGCTGGGTGGCATCGCGAAGGCCAAGCTGTACGCGCATCGGGATGCGACGGTGCGGACGCACGTCAAGGACATCGTCGTGACACTGATGGCGACGTCCAAGCGGGCCGAGGCCGCCGTGCGGGGGATGCTGTTGGAGCAGCTGCCGGATACGATGCAGAAAGAGGTGCTCGACGGGTTTGCCAAGTGTGCGGGTGGCACGAATGGCTCGGATGGCGAGAAGATGTACACGAAGCGGGCGCAGAAGGAGATGAAGGCGCGGGCGGCGGCGGCGTCGGGGTCTGCGGGGGCGTACCCGGACGACGTCGAGATGATGGATGTCGACGTCGCCGATGGCGTTACCAGTATCGGTATCGGTGACGGCATCGGTGGCGGCCAGGAACGGGACGAGGACGTGGATCCGTACGAGTTTACCGAGCCGGCCAACATCATGCCGGCCCTCCAAAAGGCCAAGATCAAGTTGGACCCGGACGAGGAAGCGGTGGCCTTCTGGGACTGCTTCTCGAGCAAGAAGTGGAACGTGCGGAAAGCGGCGGTGGATATGGTCAGGGACGCCGCGTCCAAGGCGGTGCGCCTCGACCCGCAGCAGGGCGGCGACTACGCGTCGCTGGTGCGGGAGTTCAAGGTCATCCTGAGCAAGGACGCCAACGTGCATTGCGCGGCGACGGCTGCAATGGCAGGAGAGGCAATGGCCAAGGCCTTGCGGGCGGACTTTGCCGGCAACGCCAAGCTGCTGTGCCCGGACGTGATGGCCAGGTTCAAGGAGAAGAATCCGGTCATGTGCAAGGCGGCCGAATCGTGCCTGCAGACGTTTGCGACCTACTGCTACTCTCTCAAGGACGTATCTGACGATGTAGCATCGGCTCTGACCCAGAAGAACCCCAAGATGCTCGCCGACTCGCTGCGGTACCTGGTGTTCCTTGTCGAGCGGGAGACTAGGCAGAGCGTCGGGCTCTGCAAGGACTCGCTGGCGGCCGCGGTCAAGCTGCTGTCCGACGCCGATGCAAAAGTCCGACTGCAGGCTCAGAATGCCGTGGTGGCGTTCGGCGCGACCATGGGAGGCTTTGCGGCCATCAAGCCGTACTTGAACGGCGTCGACGACAAGCGGAAGGACGCGCTCGAGAAGGCCATCAAGGAGGTAAAGGCGCCACGACAGGCGGCGAGAGTCACACCCGTGGCTTCGTCGACCAAATCAGCTCCTGGTGCCGGTGCCGGGTACAAGCCCAGGCCCAAGCCGTCGGCCGCGGGCGCGGGCGCCTTGATGGGGCGCACGACGGCCCCCACCAGGCCGACTGCCGCCACGACCGCCACGACCGCCACGACCGCCACAACCGCCACGACTGCCGCGACTGCCTCGAACGCCTCTCAGGGATCGGGTGGAAACGTGAGCATCGCGATGTTCGCTGAGAACACCGTGTCCAAAGAGGCGGCCGAGGAGTTTCTGGCGAGGGCATTCGGCCCCGAGCTGGTCGAGAACCTCAAGTCGTCCCTGTGGCAGGAACGCGTCGAGGCCATGTCTCAAATTGTCGACCGCGCCGATGACGTACTCGCGGCCGGTGGCACAGACGGCTCGATGCTGCTGCTCTCGATGTCGCACCTGCCCGGATGGTCGGACAAGAACTTTCAGGTGCTGAACAAGCTGTTCGAGGTCGGCACCAAGGCTGCCGAGGTCTCGCGAGACGGAGACTTTGGACGTATGCACGCGTCATGTATCGTGCAGGGCGCTGTGGAAAAGATCCACGAGCTCAAGCACAGGGCGCAGGCGAGCGCCGCGCTGACGGCCGCGTGCGAGCGGGTCGGCCCGAAGTACGTGGTGTCCCTGGTGCACCAGCGCGCGGCCTGGCACAAGAACCCGAAGGTCCTCGCAGAGAGCCTGGCGTGGATCCAGAAGACGATCGACCAGTTCGGGTACAACAACATCGACAGCAAGGGCAGCCTCGTGGCGTGGATGAAGGACGACCTCAGCTCGACCGACCCGAACGTCAAGGCCAAGGCGCTGTCGCTGCTGGGCAAGTGCCACTCGCAGGTCGGCCCCGGTCCTTTCCACGCACTGATGGAATCCCTCAAGCCGGCACTCGCGACCTCTCTGCAAGAGACGTTCGCCAAGAACCCGATGGACGGCTCGTACCGGCCCACACTGGCGGTCAGATCGAGCATGCCCGGTGGCGGCCGCGGAAACGACGGCCAGGGCGACGGCAACGGCAACGGCGACGAAGGTAACGGCGTATCGAACGACGGGATCGATCAGTATGGTGCGCACGATGGCACGGGTACCGGCCGCGACGCAGAGACAGCCACAGAGGCGGTCGCTGACGCCGATCGGGTCGACGTGAGCAGGTCCCTCGGCGAGTCGCTCGTTGCGCAGCTGATGAGCTCCAACTGGAAGGAGCGAAACGCGGCAGTCGAGTCTGTCGAAGAGGTCGTCGCGTCCGCAAAGCACATCACGGCCGATCTACCGGCCGACTTCCTGGGCGCCCTCCGCAAGCGATTCGGCGACAGCAACCGGAACCTGGCGGCGAGGTCGATCACCCTGGTTGGCACGCTCGCGACGGCCGTTGGACCAGATTTCGACCGGATCGCCCACGCTGCGCTGCTCTCGGGGGCCGTGGAGAACCTGGCAGACATGAAGAAGCAGGTCCGCGAGGCCGTCGTCGGCATGCTCGACGCCTGGGGGCGAACGTGCCCCAAGGATCGGCTTTTCTCGGCATTGATCGACGCTGTTTCCAACCCCAAGGGCGCATCCGAGGGCAAAGTCATGGCGCTCAAGTGGATGGTCGACAATTACGAGCCCAGCCCGCGGTGCAAGGAGCTGGCCCTCAAGGCCGCTGCCGCAGGCGCCAAAGACAAGGCGGCCCCCGTTCGGAGCACCGCCGCGCAGCTGGATAAAATCGCGGAAGGAAAGGCTGGCGCTGCTGGCGCTTCTGGCGCCAAGAGCAAGGGCCGAGCTCCCGGCGCGGCCCCGGGCGCGCGGACCGGGGCGACGCCCGCGCGGATGGCTTCCGGTCGGCCCGCGTCTGCTCGGACCCCCGACGCCAAGGCGGCGCCCAAATCTGCCGCCAAGTCCACCATCAAGTCGACCACGAAGTCGACCATCAAGAGCGCGGTCAAGCGCCCGTCGGTCATGGACGATTTCTCCCTGTCGCTCTCGATGGGGCAGGGCAAGGGCGCCCGGAGCCGGCAATTCCGGCCCAAGCCGGGAGGCTTCGAGCCCCCGTCGGCCAGCGACCGCGCCAAGCTCCAAGAGATGCTGAGCTCTGTGGCATCGACGGCCCTCTGCGCCAAGATGTTTAGCAAGGACTTCCAGGACCACGTGGACGCCCTCGAGGCCCTCACGGAGGCTGCCTCGGGGCAAATGAACGAGATCCTCACGTCCCTAGATCTCATCCTCCAATGGATCGTTGTCATTCTGTGCGAGCAGAACACGCAATCCTCCCTCAAGGCGCTGGATCTTCTGCGGCTCGTCCTCGAGCACCTGGCCGACGACGGGTATCGCCTGAGCGACATGGAGGCGTGCATCCTCCTCCCGGCCGTCATCGAGAAGAGCGGTCAGAACCAGGACTACCTGAGATCGGCGTACAGGACCATCCTCGTCCTGTCGGCGTCCGTGTACAACCCGGCCAAGGTCGTCGACCTCGTCGTCCTCGGACTGGGCACCAAGAACTCTCGCTCCAAGGTCGAGTGCTGTTCGGCTTTGGTGGAAATCGTCCAGCAGAACGGCGGAAGGTGCATCTTGGGCGCCAGAAACAGGCCGGTGGTCGCCCTGTCCCTGCTCGTCGGCGAGCGAGACCCAGCGCTGCGATCGGCCGCCGTTGCCGCACTCGAGGCCATCCACCAGGGCGTCGATCACGATCAGTTCACGTTGATGCTGAGCAAGGTCAACGAATCTGACCGCCAGATGGTTGAGGGCAAGCTCAGGTCGGCCAAGCCCAAGGCCGGCAGTGGCGGCGGCATCTCGATCGCCGCCACCGCAAAGGCCGTGGCCGTGGCGCGCGACGAGCCTCCCCAGTATCATCCCGAGTTTGACCAGGTGGCCTATGCTCAGCATCAGCCGCATGCGGATCATGCGCAGGAGTATCAGCGGGAGTGGGAGCGTGAAGAGTACCCCCAGTCTCATCAAAAGTCGCACCCCGAGCCAATGCATGTGGACCCGGTCCCCTTGGACAACCTGCCGCTGCCGCCTCCGACGTACGCCGTGGAGGCCGTTGCCATGGATGCCGTCACGTCGTCGTCGGCGGCGAGGGCGCCGCCGCCAGTCGTCCATTCTCTGTCGGCCACTGCCGCCACTGCCGCCGGCGTCCGCACGCCGGTGCCCGTGGAGCTCAAGTCCACGCCGGGGTTGTCCGCGGACAACGAAGTGCCTCGAGCAGAATACAGCCAGCAGAAGTTCAGCGATCGCGAGTTCGAGGAGCGGTGGGAGCGCAACATCGAGCTCATGTACTCGGCCGACCTGAACAAGGCCGTCGACGCCACGAAGCACGTCTGCTCCGACATCATGATGGTGACTTCCAAGGACGTCCAGCCGCCTTCCAGACGGGTTCTCGCGGTGCTGGCCAACACGGCCGACAAGTTTGTCCTCGCCGTGTGCGCGCAGCTCGAGGTCATCTTTGCGGATGCCGCGCGGCAGGTCGCCGAGCGGAAAGACCCGCCTTCGTCGAGGGGATGCAAGTTTGCACTGAACGCGCTCCTGCAGGGGCTCAGCATCGACGATCTGGCGCTGTCGATCCCGCAGGGAACCCTCCGAACGGCCATCGCGCTGTTGCTGTGCAGCCTCGTCGACGAGCATGGCTTGCTGTGCTTCGAGCAGGGCCCGACCCTCGTGCGCGCTGTCAATGTGCTCGTTGCCAAGATGCTGGATGCCTCGAACAAGAACTACGCGTTCGCCGCCCTCCTGCACCTCCTGCGCTCGCCCCCGACCAAGTCGCTCGCGCCGGATGGCGTCGCCAAGTTCAACGACCTTGTCGTCAAGTGCCTGATCAAGCTGACCAAGGGCTTGGACTCGAAGGACGTCAACGTCGACATCTCGTTTATCCTCCTGTGCCTGCACGACTACTTCATGTTCCTCGGCGTCGAGGAGATCAGGAAGCGCTCGGCGGCCGAGGACAAGCCGCTGCGGATGGTCAAGACCATCCTGCACCAGATCTGCAAGCTGGTCGGGTACCACGTGTACCAGTACACGACCGGCATTCCCGGCAGGCACGCGCAGCCGCAGCCCATCATCTTCAGGTACATCGACATCAACCTCAAGATGCTCAAGGAGATGAACCAGCTGCCGACCGATGAGCAAAGCGCGCCGACCAGCGTCGGCATGCAGACGACCGCCCCGCCGGCGCCTTCCGCCTCGTCAGCATCGTCTGCCGGCGCGCACATGCTTGGTTCGCAGCACAGCAGCGACGACGAGGAGGTCCGCATCAAGCTCAAGGACGTTTTGAGCAGGGTGACATCGAAGGACGCAAACGTCAAGAGCGTGGCAATGCGCGAGCTGCTCGAACTCAAGCGAAGGCACCCGCAGATGGTCGAGAGGTATCTGCACGCCACCCAGGACCGGTTCCGCTCGTACATCGAGGAGAGCCTCAAAGAGATGGCGTCCGGGGGCGCCTCGACCGGCGCTGCGTACGGCAGCGGCGGCGACCCTGCAGCGCAGAAAGTCCCGACCGTAGAGAACCTCGCCGAGCGGCTGGCAAAGCTCAAGCAGCGCTCTCAAAACTACTAAATGATACATAATGCTTACAATCAACCAAATCGGTCCCGTATCCTTACTCGGTCGTTTCGTCGTCGGAACCAGACGGCATCGACTCGTCCGGATCGTCCGCCCGGCGCCCATCATCGTCGTCGCTCTCCTCCTTGTAGCTCGCGATGCTCATGCCCCGCCTGTTCCTCGGCGACGTCACCTGCCAGTTCCTCCTGGACTTGGTGTCGCGCCTGCGGTTGAGCTCGGCGTCCAGGTTGCGGGCGAGCTCCGAATCCTGGTCCTCGTCGGCCTCCTGGTCTCCAGCTCCCGCGCCGACGTCCTCGACGTCCAGCATGGACAGCGAGTAGGAACGGTTGGAGGACAGCTTGACGGCCTTCTTCAGGTTTTCGAGGCGCATGAACGCCGGCGCGAGGTTCTTGGTGGCCAAGGACGCATCCGGGGCCGGGACGCCCCAGCTCCTCCAGTGCACCTTGAAGCAGGTGGGGTCGAGCATGCGCTCGAGCGCCACCAGCAAAGCGATGGCCTCGTTAGGGGAGCTCATCGACGCAGTCTTTCTGGACCACGCGTCGCGGATGGCCTGGGTGCCGCGAACCTCGTTGAACGACGCGTTCGGGAGGCCGTTGCCAAACTCGAGCAGCGTCGCCTTGAACCGCTCGAGCGACGACATCTTGTCGGCATCGTCCGTGGTGACACCGTTGGCGGCGTCGTTCGCGGCATCGTTGGGAGCCACGTCGACATCCATATCTTGGACGTCGTGAGCAAAAGCGTCCTTGAGCTTGGTCAGCCTGGTGCCGAGGACGCTCTCGCGCGCAGCCTTCTCGTTGACAAACTCGATCAGGCTCTCCAACGCGTCCATACCCCTATAGAACGCCATATCCGGCGATTCCACTCCATCAGCGGACGCGTAGTCGTGCTCCACGATGATGAAGGGCTCGGGGCGGTCCAGGGAGCCAGACGGGAGCGACCAGTACTTGTTCCAGTGGCGGTCGAAGCCGAGAAGCTGCTTGCGGCTCGGCTTGAAGTGCTTGAGCTCTTCCTCGATCTTCGAAATCTGCATGACGAGACCCTCCCGCTTGGACTCGACCTCGCGGATGGCGCGCGACTGCTGCGCGGTGGGCGCCTCGGCGCCCTTGTCGTTCCCGTTCCCGTTCTCGCCGTCGTTTGCCTTGCCCGCGTCGTTGGGCGTCGCAGAAAGCTTTTTTGTCTCCTGCTGCAGCTGCTTGAGCTCGGCCCGGCACGACTGGAGCTTGGCCTTGGCGGCCCGCTCGCGCTCGGCGTCGCCGTCCAGTAGGTCCCTCACAACCGGACTCTCCGCCACCAGCAGGGTGACCATGCGAACCAGCTCGAACTTCTGCTCCTTCTTCCAGTCCCTAAAATCGACGGCATACAACGATCGAACGAGCTCCCAGAGCGTCCCGTACCCTCCCGACGGGAAGACGTGCTGCTTGGACGCCAGCTCGGCAGCGGCGGCCCCCGGGGCGACCACGCCGGCCGAGGAGGCCGAGCAGCACATGATGCATTTGGTAGATTCGCTCGCGTAGTCGCTCTTGGCCATCGAGTCCAGGTTCCACTCTCTGGTCAGGCAGAAGTTGTGCGCAACCATGCCACACGAGCCGCAGGCCTCGAGGTCGTTGCCCTGGTCCCTTTCCTCCTGGGTCTCCTTTTGCCAGCACACGAAGCACGAGCCCGCCGCCGGCGCGCAGTTCCTGGGCACGGCGGCGCCCTCAACGGCCTGGCCGTCCACGGTCTGGTCGCCCAGGGCCTCGAGGACGCCGTCGACGCCGCTGGCGTCATGGGCATCGGAGAGTTCCTTGAGCGTCTGGATGATCCAACGGGCCACAGCCTGCCGCTTCGCAACCTGTTTGGGCGTGCCCAGCTTTCCGGCCGCGTCCTTCTTGCAGGCCACGTCGAGCAGCTTGCACGCAAAGAACACGTCTGCCGCAAAGCTCTTGAAGCAGTCGGCCTCCATCTGGTAGACGAGGCACTCGACCCTCGACACGACGTGAGACATGTCGATCGGGTAGCCGAGCCTCGTCTCGAGGACCGACTCGGGGCTCATGAACGAGGCGTCCTCCATGGTGCCGCCCTGGCCGGCCTCTGGCGGCACGTCCCGCAGCTTGGCGAGGATCGAGCGCAGCATCTTGTCGTTCTTGACCACGGTGGCCTCGTCCAGAGCGGATCCCGCCGTCGCCGCCGTTGCCGCCGCCCGGAGCGCCAGCGCGTCCTCCCTGGCGTGGATGCGGTGCTCGGCCTGATCCGAGAGCATCAGACTCATCTCTCCGGTCGCGAGCTCTAACATCGTCGGCCCCGTCGTGACCTTGTCCATCACGTCGTACGGATGCACAAAGTCGACCGGGTAGTTGATGAAGTTCAAGTCCTCCTTCTTGCCCGTGCTGTCCGCCCACCTCGCGGCCGCGACGGCCACCATGAACAGGTACCTGTGCAGCACGTTCTGCCAGCTATCCTCCGTCACGCCCAACATGCGCGCGCTTCTGGGCGGGACAAAGTCGACCCGCTTGAGGTGCGGGTCGCCGTTCATGACCTGCGCGACGACGTCGTCGCACAGCTCAGACAGCAGAAAGTCGACCATGCCGATCAACATGCCGCACGCCCCGTAGCCCTGACAGTAGGTCTTGAGCATGCTCTCCACGGTCGGCATGCTCTTGGTGTCAATTTTGAGCATATCGCGGAACCGGTACCCCAGCGACCACATCTCCACGACGATCTCGACGTCCGACTGCGAACACTCCCCGGACGCCGACCCGATTAGCGACGAGACGGGCACAGACGCCGGCGGCGCCACGTCCTTGGCGCCGTCGAACGACAGATCGTCGGGCAGCGCGGCGTTTATCTCCTCCGTCGCCAGACGCTTCTCCCGCTGCTTCTGCTCGCGCTCCTTCTGCTTCTGCAGCCTGACCCGCTCGCGCTCCTTCTGCTTCTCGAGCTTGGCCTCGTACTTCTCGTTCCACGCCAGCACCTTCCTGAGCATACTGTCCATGACCCGCTCCACCACGCGCTCAATCTGCCCCGCGTTGCCAGCCTTCCCTGCCAGCCCGCCCCGCAGCCTCTGCCCGCGCTCTGCCAGCAGCGACCGCAGGTTCATCTGCTCCTGCACCCACCCGGCCCGCTCGTTCACGTACTTGTACGACGTCTCGTCCACCCCAGCCTGCCCCTCCATCGCCTTGAGGCACGTCAGATCGATAAACCCGTACTTCTCCAGCCCCCAGACCGAGTTGAGATGGGACACCTTTTTCAAGATGGTGTCCACCGGCGACAACTTGCCGCCAGGCGACTTCTTTGGAGAGGCAGCAGCGGCCGCGCCGGCAGCAGCGACGGTGGCCGTAGCAGTGCCCTCACCGCTCCCTCCCGCCCCAACCCCGCCCTTCATCTCCATCTCCCGCTTCAACACCGCCCGCTGCCGCTCCTCCACCTTGGCCCAGATATCATCCGGACTGCTCCCCTTCCCCACCGGGTACCGCAACTTTTTCCCATCTGCCGACACATCGATCACATACACGTTATAGCTCGGCCCCCCTCCCCCCTCCCCTCCCTCCCCCTTGTCCCCCTCTTCGATCCTCGACTCAAACACCACCTTGCTCTGTGCGTCCGTCCACCTCGCCCGATACCCCACCATCACCAACCGCTCCTCCGTACTATACTCCTTACTCGGCACCCCAAACTGCACCACCTTGACGTCCCGCAACAGCCGCAACGGCGCCACGTGCTCCTCCGCAAACTTCACAGCCGCCTCCTTGGCCTGCTCCCGACTCAACGGCTCGTGCTTCGGCGGCGCCTTCACCGCCGGCCCCCGCTTCGCCCGCTTCGTCGGCGCCGCAATCCCATAATCCCGAGCAATCTCCGCCCGCGACCGGAACCGCTTGCCCTCCGGGTTGAAATAATAGACGTCACATGTGCCCGCAGACGCACCATTGGTACGCATCTTGATATCCACGCTCCATCCTGCCTCGTACTCGACGCCTGCGAAAGGAGAACAGAGGAATCGGGTGAATCGAATCGGATCAAATCGCGCGGCCGTATTCAAATTCCCTCCGCCTCCCGCCCCCCGCCCCCCGCCAGACCCACCCGCACACCCACATGCACAACGACAGGGCCACATCGGACAGGATCCGGCAGTGTATGTACTCTAGAACGCGGGCGTTTCATCCAACAGCTGTGAATTGAATAATCGAGCCAAATCACGTACTGTTGTCCTCAAAGAACGCCCTGAGCTTATCCAATAGCTCATGCTCGTTCGGATTCGCCTGAGGCATGGTGCGTTCTTACACGGATGTATGTTTGTATCCTCCCTCTGGTCTCCGACTCAGAGTCATGACTTTGCTCAAATATCAGAGCCGGGCCTTGGTTCTACACCCCCTCCGATCTCGTTGTGCTGTTCGCACGGTTGGATTGCCTTCGTGGTCCATTGTCGTGTCACGCGGGCGAGCGTGCGGCGGTGGTGGGTGCGAGAAGCGCGTCGGAGGAGAAATCCAGAGCGTTGGGGTCGGGAGGATGACAGGGGGAGACGGAGACGGAGAGGCGGGGGGAGGCTTGTGTGTGTCTTCCAGGGTGTATGTGTACGGTAACGGTGGAGGTCAGGTACCAAAAGGAAGTGCGAGTGAGCGCAGTGGTAGTCGTCGTCGTGTGCGTACGGGTCTGGCGTTGGAGGACATTGTCGGGACGACGGCGGGGGGCTCTGGCTCTGAGGGGGCACCGACGACGGATGCGCTGGATTGCGTTTCGGGGGGCGTCTTTGTGGTTGACGACAATCGGCTGGAGGGGTTTGCGGTCGGGAATACGAACGACGGCGAGGATGCTGGTGCGGCATCTTCCTCGTCGTCATCGTCGTCATCGTCGTCATCGTCGTCATCGTCGTCATCGTCGTCATCGTCGTCATCGTCGTCCTCGTCTTTTGACGCCGTAGCGTACTATCGCCATCTCGTGTCGTTCGGTTCGGCAATTCGGCTTCCGGCGGTGTTGATGACGGCGGCGGTGACAGAGTCGACGCAGTCGTCGTTGCAGCGGCGGGCGGGGACGTTGAAGGATATGACGGTGTTTGTGGCGGATAGGCAGGTGGGGGGTCGGGGGCGGGGGAAGAACGCGTGGGCTTCGCCGGCGGGGTGTTTGATGTTTTCGTTCTCGTTTCGGTATGGGGGTGATGGGGTGACGCTGGCGTTTGTGCAGTATCTGGTGAGTTTGGCGGTGGTGGGGGCGGTGGAGGCGGGGGCCAAGGGGCGGTTGAAGGGGCGGGTGCGAATCAAGTGGCCGAATGATATCTACTACGTCGGGAGTGCGGGGGGAAAGGGAAAGGGAGAGGGAGAGGGAGAGGGAGAGGGAGAGGGAGAGGGAGAGGGAAAGGATGTGTTCCTCAAGCTGGGCGGGGTGCTGTGTCACAGTGCGTACAAAAGCGACGGGTTCTATATGACGATTGGGGTAGGATTGAACGTGGATAACGCGCTCCCGACGACCTGTTTGAATGCGCTGGTGGGGGGAGGTGAAGGGGAGCGGTTTTCGAGGGAGGCGTTGGTGGCGGGGATCGTGGGGCGGGTGGGGGGGATGGTCGAGGTGTTGGCGAAGGAGGGGTTTGACGGGTTTCGGGAGGAGTATTACCGGGCGTGGCTGCATTCTGGGCAGGTGGTCAGGGTGCAGGTCGATGAGGCGTGGCGGGACGTGCGGATCGTGGGGGTCGCGGAGAACGGGTATTTGATGGCGGCGGACGAACGCGGCGCAAAGTTCGAGCTGAGTCCCGACGGGAACAGTTTGGATTTCTTACAGGGGCTGGTTGCGAAGAAGGTGTAAAACGAAAAAGCGAAAGACAACGTGGCGGTGGTGACTCGCTTCGTTGGGGAAGACGCACTCCTTCCCTCTTCCTCCCAGCTCAAGGCTCGCACTCCTTGTCCTTCCTGTTGTTCTTCGGATTCGGAGGAAACCGAAACCGCCCTTTCGTCCGCTTCCATTGCTTGCACACCTCCAGACGGGCGTTCCACTTCTCATCTCGGACTTGTCATATCGTGTATCAAGCCCGATTTTCGATTCGATCCACGTGGCTACCCATGGACCGGCGGCCAGCGGCCAAGCGCCAGCGCGCCCCGCTCGCCCCCGCCCCGGCCGCCCCCTCCTTGTGGACTGACAGCTACGCCCCAAACCGACAGGCCGACCTGATCATCAGGAAGAACAAAGTCGAGGAGTTCTGCCAGTTCCTCGAATCGCCTGCGACGGTGTGCATCTTGACGGCCCCCGCCGGGAGCGGCAAGTCGACGCTCATCCGCGTCTGCTGCGCCGAGCGGAACATCGAGGTCGTGGAATACATCGCCAAGATCCAGCAGCAGCGGCAAGACGACGGTGTCTACGAGTCCAAGCTCGAGTCGTACGAGTCCTTCTGCTCGCGAGCGTGGATGCCCACGCTCGACGACGAGGGCGCGTCGACGAGTCACCGGCGGCAGAAGTCCCTCGTGGTACTCGACGACATTCCGACGGTCGTCGGCGAGGAGCAGGAGCGCCGTCTCGTCAACGCGACGCTGGGTCTCGTGGCGCGCTCGCCAAAGGTCGTGGTCGCCGTCACAGAGATCTCGTCCAAGGATACGGCCGAACACTACTCGTCGGCCGGGGGCAAGTGGGAGAACAGCTCGATCCCCAAGGTTCTGACGGTCGCCCTGGAGAAGTTCTACAGCCCGCTGACGGTCTCACTGAACCCCATCCCAAAGGCGACGATGGTCAAGCACCTGGCCTCGATCTGCGACCGCGAGATGGTGCAGATCAGCAAGGAGGACCTGCAGAACCTCTGGGAACACAGCCAGGGCGACCTCAGCAGCGCCCTCCTCGGTCTCCAGTTTGCCACGCGCGGCCTGACCGGAACCGCGGGCACGGCATCGGCGGGAAACCGGCGGTCGGCGGGCCGCCGGCGAAATGCCGCCGGGGCAGGGTCAACAGCAGCGGCCGGTTCAACATCAACGACGGCAACGCCCGCAGGAAACGGTGTCGACGTCCTCGCGCATATGGTGCGCGACTCGTCCTTGTCGGTATTCCACGGCCTCGGCAAGCTCCTGTACAACAAGCGGCTCCCGTACCCCGAAAGCGAGCCGACCGGACCCCACGCGGCCGCTCCGAGGACGGCACGCGACCGACCGCCGATGGACGGGTTCGACCCGGAGGGCACCGTCTACGCCTCGGGCCTCTCCGGCCCATCCGTCACGGCCTTCCTCCACGAGAACATCCTCGACTTCATCGACCCCGAGCACGTCGACGACGTCGCCCAGTGCCTCGACCACCTGTCCCTCGCCGACGTCCTGTCCTCCAAGATGGACCGTACGCCCTACTTCGGCACGGCCCAGGACGAGCCCGACGGCACCAGGGGCCTCCAAGACATGCTCTCGTCCATCGTCGCCTCGCGCGGGGTGTGTTATTGGAACACCCACCCCGCGCCACGCTCCTGGAAGCCCCTCAAGGGCCCGACCGCGTTCAGGGCCGAGCGCGGTCGCCGCGCCAACGCCGTGCGCCTGTGTCGGGCCGCGTCGGTCAACCGCGTCGAGTACGGCGGGGCGACCAGCCAGTCGTGCTGCGCGGCCATGTCGACTGAGATACTCCCATACGTCCGCGGGATGGGCATCAAAGACGTGCTCCAACAGCCGCAGAAGTGGGACAGGTACTGGCAGGGCAAGTGCATCGAGTGCGACAACTGGCCGGGTGGGACGACAGCGGGAGGGGCCGGGGTCGTGGAGAGGGTCGAGGACGAGGACCCGATCGAGAACTGAGAGGGAAAAGGGAAAGAGAGACAGGGGCGGGGGGGGGCTGCCAGTAGGCACTGCCTCTACCGGCGAACGAACGAACGATGATGGTGATTCGAAGACGCATGCAAAGCAGCACACTTGAAACTCTCGAAACGAACCCGGGCAGGGTAGCATCTATACACCCCGTTAATTCGTCATACACGTATCCTCGTCTGCGCGCGCACGCCTCTGTCCGCACACGAAACGACAGCGACGACAAAGCCAACAACAACGACGACCTCAGCATGGCGCAGACCACGGCAGCGTGGGCGACGCAAGTCCACGGCACCAACCCGCAGAACCTGATCGAGTACATCATGCGCCAGAAGATCTACGACTCGCTGTACTGGAAGCAGCATTGCTTCGGGCTCTCGGCCGAGGCGTTGATCGACAAGGCGGTGGAGGTCTCGTTCGTCGGCGGGATGTTCGGCGAGCCGCGCAAGCCCACCGACTTTGCGTGCCTGCTGCTCAAGCTGTTGCAGATTGCGCCGGAGAAGGATATTGTGCTGGAGTACATACGGAACGACGAGTTCAAGTACCTGCGGGTGCTCGGAGCGTTTTATCTCCGGCTCGTCGGCCGGGCGGCGGACGTCTATCGATACTTGGAGCCGCTGCTCGCCGACTACAGGCGGATTCGCGTTCGGAACCCGGACGGGTCGTTCGGGCTGACCCATATCGACGAGATGGTTGACCAGCTCCTGACCCAGGAGTACGTGTTCAACATCGCGATGCCCCGGCTGCAGGCGCGGAGCGTGCTGGAGGGAACCGGCCAGCTCCCGCCGCGGACGTCGACGATGCAGGAGGTGTTCGAGGGGAAGAAGGCGGACATGGAGGCCGAGATATTGGCCCAGCTGCGGGAGGAGGGGGTGTACGACTTTGTGGACGCGAAGAAGAAGCGCGAGAAATGGAAGCTGCCGAGAAGGAAGGGCGAGGGGAAGGACGAGGGGAGACAGGGGAGACAGGGGAGCGGCAAGCGGTCACGGGACGAGGGCGACCGAGAAGACGGGGAGATGGTCCCAGGCGGCGGCGGCGGTGGTGGTGGCGGCGCGGCCGACAGCATGAGCGTGGACGAGACGAATCGGTTGCGGGCGAGCCTGGGGCTGCCGCCGCTCAAGCAGTAGCATCACCGAGAAGACACGCGCAGTTCGATGTTTCACAGTTCGCCTCCGTTTCCTCCTCGTCCTTCTTTTTATTGGATCAAGATCCGCTTCCAGTACAGCATGCGCCTGGCGACGTCCACCGAGCCACGTTCGACGCTCTGTATCCACCGCGGGTCCTCCCAGCTCTCGTCGACCCGATATCCGATCGCCTCGTACAGTCTTCTCGCCTCCTCGTTGTACTTGTCCACCGACAAGACCATGACGATGGCGCCGTCCTCCTCAGATGCGCCCGCGGCGACGTGCTCCTCGGCCCGTTCCAGCATCAGCGTCGCGATCCCCCGACGCCTGCACTCTTTCTTGACTGCCATGTTGCACAGGCTGAAGATCTTGCCGATCTTCCCGGCACCATTCTCCCCGTGTCGGCCATCAAGAGAATCGTCACTGTCATCGACCGATAGCCGATGGTTCTTTGCACCCGACGCCGACAGGCCGAGCGACAGGGTCAGCACACCCGCCGTACTGTCCGCCTCGCTCCTCGCCACGAAGAGCGCGAAACCGTCCCGCTCCTTGAGCGCCCGACCCTGCAGCGACGTCATCAGCCGCAGCTGGTACTGGGTCGTCAGACTGATCCGCTGCCGCTCGTCGGGAATGTCTTCCTCCGAGACCTGGCCGAACACCGACGCGAGCAGGTACGACGTCTTCGAGAGGACACCGAAGGGGATGGACGTGCCCGGATAGACGTCGAGGAGGACTTGGGCGAGGTGACCTTCTTCCCGCTCCGAGATGGCCCCGAGTCGTCTTCTCTCCCTCGTGTTCTGTCGAGCGGGTCGCGTGAAACCCGGGCCTACGGTGCATGTATACGGCCGTGCCTGTGCTCGACATGTGCCCTGTAACCCCATACCGTCCTTGTTTTTTTGCGTCCGTCCCAAAGGTCGGCAGTTCTTGAATTCAAACTATCGAGCGAGAGCGACTGGCCGTCCAGTCTCCCTCTCCCGTCCTCCTCGTCTCGTCCACACATGCGGTACTGCGTCCTGAAGACGCAGCTGGCCCGTCTCGGTCTCCGTCTCGGACAGCCGAGCCCGTATCGCCGAGCAGTCCTTCCGGCGTCTGTCTCTCCCTCTCTTCCACCTGCATACGGTCGTCGGCGGCTTCGACCCGTGGTGGCGTACTGGTGCGCGGCGTATCAAGGCGACCGGGACGACGAGTACGATATGGGCAAGAAGAAGTATTTCGCGGTCGCGCGAGGTCGGCGGTGCGGGGTGTTTGACTCGTGGGCCGAGTGCGAGCGGCAAGTCAAGGGGTTTCGCAACAACATGTACCAGGGCTTTGCGTCCGAGGCGGATGCCGCCGAGTATCTCAGGGCAAACGGGGTCCACGTGAAGGGAGAGCGACAACGGCAAGAGTTGGACTGGGGCGAGAGCGACAGCGGCGAAAACGACGGTAAAGCGGAGAAGAACGAGAAGGATACCGAGAAGGATAACGAGAATGCAAAAACGCCTACAGTACGGAGGGCCCTGATGTTCTTCGACGGCGCGTCAAAGCGGAATCCGGGGGATGCGGGGTTCGGCGCCGTCATCTTCGATCGCGACAACGACGACGTCGTGAAGGAGGTCAAGGGATTCATGCCGTCGGAGACGAATAACGTGGCGGAGTACTCGGGGCTGATTGCAGGCTTGGAAGCGTGCCTGGACATGGGGGTACGGGACGTGCACGTCAAAGGGTTCGTCGTTGTCGTCGTCGTTGTCGTCGTCGTCGCTGGCCACCCGCTGCCGTTGGCTCGCTCGCTCGCTCACTGGTTGGCTCGCCATTGTCAGGGATTCAAAACTGGTCATAAAGCAGGTCAATAACGAATGGCAGGTGCGTAACGAGAACCTGATGCGGTATCACAGGGTGGCGCGGAGTCTTGCGGATCGCTTCGAGCGGTTCCAGGCGGAGCACGTCTACCGGGAGAATAACACGCACGCCGACCGACTCAGCAATGAGGCGGTCGTGGAACGGCGGCCGTGGTCGCTTGGCAGGCTCGAAGGCGAGCTGTTCAAGGAGCGGGACAAGAAGCGGAAGGAGCGGGACGAGTGACGTGGTGGACAATTGCTCGAGGCAATTGCCTCGACGCGTTTCACAATTTTAATCTCGCAATTTGACTGGGTTCTCAACTTCGCTGGTTCTCTCCACACCCTTATTATTATTAATAATAACGAGTTGGGAAATCATGTTTGCTCCGCTGTCCCGCCGCTTCGCGCTTTCGTTGGTTCTGACTCTGTCCGTCGTTGCGGTCGATCGCTCTTCGGCTCAGGCGCCTGCGCCCGCGCCCGCGCCTGCGGCGGTCCCCGCCCCGGAGCCAGCTCCGGTCCCCGCCCCGGAGCGCATCCTGGAGCCCATCCCGGTCCCCGCCCCGGAGCCCATCCTGGAGCCGCCCTCCCCCTCGCCCTCGCC
>Ga0181582_10001245_pt1 | contig 19755 bp, 13 predicted proteins | sample 071ome_32_FD_132438 | JGI IMG/M metagenome (GOLD analysis project Ga0181582, IMG submission 132438) | Coastal salt marsh microbial communities from the Groves Creek Marsh, Skidaway Island, Georgia - 071405AT metaG (megahit assembly) | ecosystem: Environmental > Aquatic > Marine > Intertidal...
AACGAAGCGCGTAGCGCGAGTGAGCGAGTCGGGTTGAGCGCGTGCCGGTCGAGATACCGAGACCCACCAGTGCGGCGATGGCAACGAGCGCGAGCGACTTGGAGATCATGTCGATGACGGTGTAGGTTGGGGGCGTTGTTGTTGGGTATAGGGTGCTGTGGGTGGCTGTAGATGGACGTAGATGGACGTAGATGGACGTAGATGGACGTAGAGAGATGTAGAAGAGATTGATAGATTTGGAACTGAAGGACCCGAGTTCGTCGACGCGCTTTTATTCACCCGGCCCGCGACCCCCGCGACCCCCGCGTCCGCGCGCACCTCGTGGGCCGAGCATCACCAAGGGCCTTCGTTGGACGAGCTTTCCCCAAAGTATCTGTCTTTCACCCGTATCCGCTCCCTTTCGCTCTCCTGTTGCCAATTATGGCTCCATGGAGCGGAGGCAAAGCAAAATTGGCGACGCCCGTCCCAACGGCCAATAATTTGTCAATGCAGACGCTCGCCTTTATGGCGGTCGTCACGACGTGGTTGGTGGCGCTTACGTATCACACGTACAGTGTGAACACACAAACGTTCGCGACAACGCCGGCGCACCTGGCTCGCGAGACTTCCGGTGGCTTTGCGGGCAGCTCGTTCAGAGCTTCGTCTCCCCACGTTTTCTTCGGCCCCAACGCGACCTACCTGGAAGGCCTCGCGACGTGCGAGTCGTTCAAATGCGTGCGTGAGGCGCACGATCTTCCCAGAGCGCTGCCGGGATCGCCGGGTGAGAGCGCAGGGACGCGGTTCAACTGGCCGCACTTCTTCATCGCCGGCTACAGCAAGTCGGCGACGACATCGCTGTACATGTACCTGAACAAGCACCCCCAGACGTCGGCGCCCGTCACGAAAGGTACGATTGAATGCCTGGTTCGCGCCCCTCCCACCTCTCACCCCCCCCCCTCGCATTGCCCGTCGCAGAGCCGGCGACGTGGACGAATCGGTGTGAGTACGTTGGAAACAAGATCGTGTGTCCGCACTTGCAGCAGCGTGACTATCTGGTGCACATCATGAAGCGGGACAAGTTTGTGGAGAACGGCGGGTCGCTGGCGCAATTCGAAGCGACTCCGAGGACCTTTGACATGGGCGCAGAACTGGCCGATGCCCTGTACAACTCGATGCCGTGGCTCAAGCTGGTCGCAAGCCTACGGGAGCCCATCAGTCGGGCAATCTCCAAGTATCACATGTTTTCCACCAAGTTTGGCCAAGGGTGCTTGGTCAACTCGACGCTGGCAGACTGCTTGAAGTACGACCACGAGCGGTTCTACGGGTTTCCCCGCAAGAAGTATTACCACGAGGCGCTCAACTACTGGGTGGATACGTTTCCGCGCGGGCAGCTCATGCTCATCCAGTACGAGGAGTTGATCGACGGCGAGCGGCAACCAGAGGTCCTCCGGTCGCTGAAGGAGTTTCTCGGCCTGGACCCAACACTCACCGGCGACAGCCTGTCTTGGGGCATTGATGGCATTGACGACGACGACGCACCGTCGTCGTCCGGCAACGTCAACTGCAGGCACTGCGATGCTCCGGGGTGGCCCCTCCCCGAACAGCTCTACCGAAACCTCATCGAGAAGGTCCGGCACGACACGCTCGAACTCATCTACACCATCGACAGGTTTCAGCTCGGCAACGGCACGCGCTGGCTCGAGAACTGGGAGCGGATCTGGGCAGACAATCTCCAGAGGTGCGTCGATGGCATGTGCGACGTCCGGCTCTCGTAGTCACGTCCGACACGAACGCTCCCCCACCCGACGACGCCCACCCTCGATCCCCCCTACGCCATTCCTATTTCGCTATTTAATCGTCACGGACGTACGAGGAGAAAGAACCGTCGCGAACCAGGGACGAGTACGCACTGGAACACCGAACAGAATTCCACCCCGAGAACATTTCGTCAGTCTCCCTACGTCGCGCCAATCGATCTCGCGCACACATTCATCTAACATACGAATCTACCTTGTGGCCTCGAACACTGTACGCTGAAGGAACGATGCTGCTCTCTTTGACGCCGATCAAGATCATCGCCCCCAAGCCTTCGCCGGCCTTCCCCAACAGCAGCAGGCGCCACGCACACCGCGCCGTTGTACGGTGCGAGGCCCAGCCGGCTGGCTCGCGCAATGTCCGGCAGGTGTTTTCGACCGCCGGGGTCTCCAAGCTCAAGGCGCTGGTCACCCCGTTCAACGATCCGGCGGCCAACGCCAAGATGCTGTCTCTGGCGACGGCCCAGATGCTGTGCTCCGTTGCGACGCTCATCCATGACACGTACCTTCCGGTGTACATGAGCGACGTGCTAGGTATGAGCAACAGCAAGATTGGAAACCTGCAGGCGATTGCGCAGTTTCTGAGCAAGGCATCTGGGTCCGTGAGCGGCATCTTCGCCGACATCCTGTCGCCGGCGCGCATGGTCATCTTCGGGACGCTGCTGACCACCATCAACAAGCCCATGTTCGCCGCGAGCGGTATGGTCTACACCTCGTTCGGGGCGATCGCCTGCCTGTACTGGATCACGTTTGGGAAGATCTTCGACCGCATGAGCAAGGGGATCCGCGAGGCACCGAGTAAGGCGCTCATCGGCGAGCTGGCGACCCAGTCCGGAGAGAGCGCCGCGGCGGCTTTCTCGCTGCGGCAGTCCATGGCCACCTTTGGAGCGCTCTTCGGCGCGGCGGTGGCGGCCACGGCGTTCAAGCTGTCCGGACAGAACTACGTCGCCACCTTCTCCCTCGCCGCTGTGCCGGCGGTCATCGCCCTCACATTGGTGGTGTACGCGTTTGGCGGCATGAAGGTGCCCTCGGCCGAGGACAAGAATGCTGCTGCCGCCGCCGCCGCCGCCGGCTCCTCTGCGGGCGACGGGGCCGACGCGGTGGAGCTGACCTTCCTCCAGAAGGCCAAGGCGATCGTCGGCGCGATCCAGCCGGCCTACTGGCAGGCGCTGATCATTGTCGGCATCCTTTACTTTGCCCGGTTTGACGCGTCGTTCGTCACCCTTCGCGCCAAGACCGTCATGGACAAGGCGTCCCTGCCAATCCTGACGTCCATCATGATGCTGACCCAGGCCGTGCTCGCCACGCCGATGGGACTCAAGGCCAAGGAGAGTGTCAAGTCGCGTAACACGGTCATCGTTGCAGGTATCGCCGTGTTGATCGGTGCCAACGCCGCCTTTGCTTTCGTCCCCTCGTTCTACGGCATGGCCCTGGGCGCGCTCTTGATCGGCGTGCACATGGCCATGACGCACGGCGTGACGATCGGCATGCTGTCGAGCTACATGCCGCAGACCAATATCCCTGGAATCGGCAAGATCACCGGGACCGTCTGGAGCTTCTCGGACTTTGTGTTGGGACTCGTTTTGTCCTTTTCCAACTCGCTCGCCGGGTACCTCGCCGACAAGACGGCGGCCCAGGGTCTCGGCAACATCGGATGCTTTGGCGGAGGCGCGGTGGCCTGCATGCTCTCCATCTGCGCGGTGATTGCGTTCAGCACGTTTGGCAGCATCGGCAAGGAGGAGCTGGTCACGGCGAAGAAGCAGGCCTAGATACTGACTTGTCCAAAACTTGTTAACCCACGACAACTCACACCGCGCCTTCAGAGGGTATTGAGGTGATTTGGACCCGCCCAGCTGCAGCAGGAACCCCGAGCTACCGCGATATCGTCATATCGTGGTGAGCGCGAGGGAGAAGTCCTTCTTCTCGTCCAACCCGGCAGGATCGAATGGAACCGAAGCCGCCTAAAAAACCCAAGCTCTGCGCTCCCGAACCCCTCGAAGATATGACTGCAGACAACGAGAAGCAGGAGCTCGAGTCCCTCGAACGCGTGTCATGGAGACTGGTGAACACAAAGGATGAGCAGCTGGGAGCCGTGCTCGCCAAGCTCTTGCCGATCACGATCCGCAAGCTCGACAGCACACAGGCCCTGCCCGTCAAGCAGGCGATCATGAAGATCCTCGCGCACGCCAACGCGAGACTTCAGGGCGCGACGAGCGTATCGATCTCGCCGGCTGCCACCTACACGGCCTACGCGGAGGCCAAGTCGCCGATCGGCCGCAGCATCGGGTTTGTCTACGTGCAGAAGGCGTTCGAGAGATGTCCACCTGCCGAGCTTCCGACCATCGTCAATATGATTGTACGGGGTATACACAAAAAGCCGCGCGAGCACCAGGTTCCCCTGCTGCTGCACGCGTTCGCCTCGCTTCGTGGCCTCTCGCCGGCGGCCGTCTCGGCCGCGTGCGCGAGCAATCCCAACGTCCTGGCCAATCTCGACGGCGACCTCGACGGCAATCCCGATGACGGGAGAATGGAGGACGCGCGCCTGTTCCTCGAGCTGGCGACGAGGCTTATGATGTACGTGCCGGCGCGGGACGGGGCGCAGGTATCCGCCATGGCGGGCCTGAGCGCCGCGGACATCGAGGCGATGGCGAAGGTTCCCCTCTTGCGACACGATACGATCGAGCAAGTGCAGTTGGGCGTCCTGGAGTACGTGCATGCCGCGTCGATGGACCCGAACGCGCTGCTTTTGCCGTACCTGGCTGCAGCCTCGTCGCCGTTTGCGGCCCTGAGCAAGCGGGGTGAGACGGTGCTCGCCAAGACGTGCGTGGTGGACACAGCGAGACCCACCGTCGATGTGGAGAATAAAAAGACGGTGAAGGCCCTTTTCGATACCTACTTGGGCAATCTGGAGGACGAGGCGACGCCCGAGGGGTCGCGCCGCACGCCTGCGAGCCGCGGCCTGCAGGCGCGCATCGTTCAAGTCCTGTGCAAGAGCACGCTGGCTTGCAATATGAACCCCGAGTCGAGCATGCTGATTCACGATGCGATCTTCGGCGAGACATCCGGTGTGTCCTCTCAGCAGCAGGGCATGCAGTTTGCGGTGCACGTGCTCCGGCACGCTGAGAGCCTGCGGTACCTCGCGCCGTCGGTCGTCCAGCACTCGATGCGGATTCTGGACACGTCTCAGGGGAACGCGAATATGAATGCCCTCCGCGGATTCGCGTACCAGAGCCTGGGGCAGCTGGCTCAGCGCGACCCGGCCACGCTCGAGGAGCACAAGCTCGAGCTCAGCAAGCAGTGCTTCGAGGCGCTCAAAGTCGAGCCGCCCGGCGTCCGATCTTCTGTCCAGGAGACGGTGAATTGTCTCTCCAACTGCTTCGCTGGCGACGCCACTGGTGCGGAATCCGTCCGGGACCTGCTCTCGCAGTACGTCAAGAGCGACAACGCGCCGGTCCGGCAGGCGGCGCTCCATTGGTGGGTCTGGGTGTTCCCGTACAGCGACTGCGGGGCGCGCTTCCACTGCATCCTGCTGAGCTCGGATAGCAACGTCAACATCGCCGACCTGGCTCGCGAGGGCCTCGACGCCGACAAGGTGGGGGCGCTCCAGCGCGCCAAGGGCGCGTTTAACGCGGACCCGGGCGCGGGCGCTGCGGCGGGCGACGATCGTGGAGGAAATAAAAGTCTTGGGACCAATGGAGACGGGTACCCGCGGCTCGGCGATATGCTGGCGACGATCGCCAGGGAGCGCCCTTCGCTGGTCGGCGAGACCCGATCGGCGCGGCCGGTGGGTGTCGGCGCCCAGCTGGCCTTGCCGGCGGCGTCGATGGAAGCCATGATTGATTTTCTGCGAAGACTTGCGGCACGTGAGTCAGACGAGTCGTTCGGTGATTCGAACGACGGTGCGACCGTCGTCCTCACGCAGTACTTTGCGGTGCTCTCAGCTGCCGTCGTGCCGCAGGCGCCTGGGTCGCTCCATGGCGTTGCCCTTGACTCGATGATCCAGCTGGCCGCAAGATTCGACGAAGCGTTCCTGAAGCACTTTTCTGCGTACCCGCAGCGCTTCGAGTCCATGCTGCAGCACATCGACGAGACCGTCTCCCGCAAGGCCGCCCGCCTCCTGGGATTCCTCGGTTGCGCCATGGACGCCAGCGCTTTCGAATCGCTCGTCGAAAGGTTGCATACCGTACTATGGCAGAGCATCGAAAAAGCAAAGAGCGGGAAGACTGTCAAGCAAGAGGACTGCCTCGGCGCCACGTACGCTGCCGGGTTCCTCGTTGCGTGGGCCGGGCTCGGTGATCCGGCCGGTCCGGCCGGTCCTCAATCCCATCCGAGCGTGACAAAGCTGGTTGATGATCTTGTCGCGATGTCAACGGCGTCCAGCAGCTCGGACGGGGACGTCGTTCGGTCCGTGGCGCTGGTTGCCCTCGGCTACTCTTCGCTCGGCCGCCCGGTGGACTTTGCGGCGGCCGAGCTGCGCTCGCTCGATCCGGCTGCCCTTGGCGCGGATGCTCAAGACGAGACAGGTGCAGCGACTGAGAAGACCGAGAAACAAGGACCGTTCAAGAGCCTCAAGCGCTCGACGCACAAGGTGGTGCCCGCCAACCTCGCCGAGGCCCTCGGGCTCCTCGGCATGACCGAAGCAGATGAGGCGCGCAAGGTGGCCATCGTCGACGAGATCCTGGAGTGCCACACGTCAAAGAGCGAGAAGCTTCTGGAGGCGTGCGGCATGGCCCTCGTCTTCATCTGGGGAGACGCTGACTTTGACGACTGGCGGCACCTGCTCGGCGGAGCCACGGCCCTCGCCGACGCCGCCACGAACGCCCCTCGGAGGACGAAGACGAAGACGACGAAGACGACCAATGCAAAGGCTTCTTCGGCCGCCGTTCGCAACAAGGTGCTCAAGTTCATCGTGAACAACTGCATCTCGAGCACGCGGACCGAGGCGCGTCTGGCCGGCGCAACGTGGCTCCTGAGCCTGATTGAGAACGTGGCCGACACGCCGGAGATATCCGAAAATATTTCCGATATTCAGCAGGCGTTCTGCATGCTCCTGGGAGACAGCAACGACCGGACCCAGGAGCTGGCGAGCCGAGGCGTCACGACGGCCTACCAGCACGCCCGGGACGACTCCAAGAGCCGCCTCGTCGACTCGCTGGTCGGCATCCTGTCGGGCGGGAGTGGAGGTGGCAGTGGATCCAATCCGCCCAAGTGGATGCGGCCCAACCACGTCGAGGGCGATACGCAGATCTTTGAGCCGGGCATGTTGGGCTCGCTCCCCGACCAAGGCGGCAACATCTCCACCTACAGGGAGATTTGCTCGCTGGCCACCGACCTCGGCCAGCCCGATCTGATCTATCAGTTCATGAACCTCGCTTCCCACCAAGCAGCCGCCGACGCGTCCCGCGGCGCGGCGTACGGGATGGCCTCGGTGGCCGCGATCGCCGGGGATGAGCTCAAGGAGCACGTGCAGGCGCTCATCCCGCGCCTGTACAGGAGCACGTTCGACCCGAACCCGCTCGTGAGGGACTCCATGCGGCACATTTGGCTGGTCCTCGTCGACGACCAGCGCGAGGCCATCAAGAACCACCTGGCAGCCATCCTGTCGCTGTTGTCCAAGGACATGACCAGGCAGCAGTGGCGGGTCCGGGAGTCGGCCGCGCTGGCCATGGCAGACGTCCTCCAAGGACTCGCCTGGTCCGACATCCGGGACGCGTTCGAGGGCATTCTGAAGAGCTGCTTCAGGGTCATCGACGACGTCAAGGAGAGCGTGGCCGTCGCCGGCCAGTCGCTCGCGCGCGCCATCTCGTCCCTGGCCGTCAGGCTGACCGACGCGCAGAGCACCAAGTCAGTGGACAGCAAGGAGTTCTTGGGCGTCATTTTCCCGCTGCTGACCAGCGTCGGGCTCGGCTCGGACGTACCCGTCATTAGGGCGTGGTGTATCGACATGCTGGCCAAGCTGACCAAGTCGGCCGGCAAGGAGGCGGTGCAGGAGAGCATGCAGGTGATCGTTCCGCCGCTTTTGGAAGCCCTCAGTGGTATGGAAGATGCTCGCCTGAACTATCTCGAGCAGCACGTGCAGCGACTCGGCGTGGACGGGGACCGCTTCGAGGAGGCCCGCATTCGCTATGCACAGTCGTCGCCGATCGCCGACACCCTCGACTTGTGCTCGAAGCACGTCACCGGGCAGACATTCTGCGACCTCAGCGGGACGCTGATCTCGTTCATCCGAAAAGCAGTGGGCACGGCGACCAAGTCGGGCACGGCCACGTTCATCGTGGCGTCTGTCCGGCGCCTCGGCAGCGAGGTCAAGCCCGTCTCCTTCTCCATGATGAAAGCCCTGCACGAGGCGTCTGCCCTCGAGCGGAGCGCTTCCGTTCGCAGAGGATACGCGTCAGCGTACGCCAACCTGTCAAAGTACGCACCACGGAGCAAGATGGATACGACGGTCGACACGTGGCTCTCTCAGTGCAAGCAGGAGGACGCCGACCAGGATGCCGTCCTGCTGACGGGGATCATGCTGAAGGCCATATCTTCGGAGGCATCTGACGTCTTCCTGCGATACGCGGACGACCTTGCCCCGCTAGCGTTCCTGCTCAAGTACGAGGTGACCTCCGGCGATGACGCCGGGTCGGCCACGCACGCAGTGACCGACGGCACCGACAAGAAGCCTGAGCCGAAACCGACGCCAGCGGCAACGATGTGGGAGGCAGTTTGGGAAGAGGTCACGACCGCGACGGGCTCGGGCGTCCGTGGCCACGTTGCGCCCGTGACGGCCGTCCTGCTCGAGGCCCTGTCTTCCAGCCACTGGGGACGCAAGAAAGCCGCCGGCCGCGGGATCGTTGTGCTGGGAGAGGCAGCAGGGGACATTCTGGGCGATCACCTCGATGCGATCGTGGATGGACTGCTGCGGTCGCTCTCCGGGAGGCTCTGGGACGGCAAGGAGGTCCTCCTCGAGAGCCTCTCGGCCGTGGTGATCAACGGCAAGGCGGGGACCAACGGCAAGGCGGGGATCGTCGACAGGGCGGTCGAGGTCCTGCTCACGGCGTGCCAGAAAAAGACCGTGGCGTACAACACGGTGGCGTTCGCCCAGCTCGGGCGCGTTGCGAAATCTATCGGCGGCGAGAGAGATGGAGAGGAGGCCGGCAGCATTTCCGCCGCCATGTACGCAAAGGCGTGGCCCGTCTTCGAAGCGACCCTCCAGATCCCTGCCGACCACGAGGTGACCGTCGACACCAAGGGCACCAACGGCACCAACGGCACCAACGGCACCAACGGCACTGTCAGTGACGCCAAAAAAGGCAACGGCGTCATCGCAACGAAGACGCCCCTTGCCGTGATTGTCGACAGTTTGGCCGCCTTCTGGACGTCGCCCGGCGCGGCTTCGAGGGACGCCGCTCTGGCGTCCTCGGCGATCAACACCCTCGTCCCGGTCCTTCGAAAGCGGTGCGAAAAGGTCGAAGACCAGAAGTCCACCCTACAGGCGCTCTGGGAGGTTGTCGACAAGGCCGGCATCGGTGGCGCCACCGGCGTCCGGGACGCCGGGACGACCGGGCGGGTCGTCTCGCTGGCCGAGGCGCTGGCCACCGTCGCGGTGTCGGGCAAGGCCGAACACAACCGCCTCCTGGCTGCCGACATCATCCTGAAGCTGGTCGGTAGCGGCGCTGGAGAGCTCAAAGACGGCACGGTGAGCGAGACCCTGCGCGCCCACCACGACAAGTCTGCGGCCGTCCGCGCGCGCATCGACGAGATCCTCAAACTCATTTGATACTGTCAATATGGTTTCTGTCTTACAAATAACAATTTCATCTCTTGAGATGAGTTCAGTTTGGTTCTAGAGCCGGCGATAGTCCTGCAGCATCTGCCTTCCCCGACGGCGCATCGATCCGTACGGCCTGGGCGTGTTGTTCGCCGACGGCGTCACGGTGCCGCCACCCGGGCTGGGCTCCACGATCGGAGACGGCGACAGCTCGGGCGACGCGGCCGAAGGAGACACGGGCACGTCAGGCACCGGGGGCGGGGAGGCGACCGGTGTGGTCTCCACGCGGCCGCCGCCGATCGTCCGCACGACGCTCTCGCCGTTCGCAAAGTTGAACCGCACGTGGCATCCGTTCGGGCACACGCTCTCCAAATCAGCATTGCTCTGACCAGTTGTGAAGGTAAACGTCTCGCACCCACCGTCCGGCTGAAGCGCCACGTTGAACACGGTTCCGCAGTCGTCCGACGAGTCCCCGCCGCCCAAAGACACCCCTCCCACGGACACGCTGCTCAAATCCTCGCAAAGCTCGCCATCACTGCACCCGAGGCCGCAGACCAACCCGAGGAACGACGTGGACTTGCCGTCTCCCGTCCTTGTGCTCGAGATCGAGTACGGGATGTCCATGTCGGACGTCCCCGTGCACGCAGCGGCATTTGCCACCACCGCACCGCTCGAAACCGTCGCCAAGAGCGCCAAGAAGAGCAACTTGGTGGTCGAGACCATTTTGCTTACTGTGGGTGGGAACGACGAGCGGAGGTGTCGAGTCAGAGAGGGGCCGAAGAGGCAACGACGAGCCGTGGCAACCGCCACAGACCCATATGGAAAGTCGATGTACCAATACCAAAGGCAAACGGCGGGAAAGGCGGGCGCAGGGGGCTTGGTCGGACCACCGGGCTGGCCCAAACGTGTTCCCGACGAGCGGGGCGCCTCGCGCGCCACGCCGCGCGCGTCGCACCCCGCACTCCCCATATATATCCCAAAGGTCCCATCTTAATGCGCCAATGGCGCCAGGACCGACCGATACGGGCGCCAAATTCAATACGAAAAATGAAGCCAGATTCATTCGCGACCTCGGCGTTCGCCACGTCTACGTACCTTGCCTTCAATGAATTGGTCCTATGAATGTCCACCACCAAGAGAAAATTACGAGTGGGGGGCTGGTGGGGGTCTACGTCGTCTCTGTGAAGACGTCGTGGCCAATTGGGTCGACTTCCCCCCCGACCGGGGTCGCGACCCGAGCCAACGGATTGAGGAAGGAAGCACGCAGCCTCTAACGTTACAACGAGAAAATCAGACTCACTGGTTGTTCGACGGGATGCTGATGTTCGACGCGCACTTACCGGCCTCCTTGCCCTCGCACTCAACCTTGATGTCGTCCGCGATAAACTTGACGTCGCCAGCGTACGTACCGACATCGCATCCGAGCACGTTCTCGGGGAAGGAGCAGGTTCCGTCGGTCACCGTCCTGGACCTGGCGAAGTTGGAGTAGGACGAGGCCAGGCGCTGCCTGTTGTGCAGCTCTGCGTTGGCCTGGCTCTTGGCGAGGAGATCCTCAGTCAGGTCGGCGTGCGCCGGCATGGCGTTTCCGGCCAGAATGACCGCAGCGGCAGCGGCGGCCAGCTCGGCGCGGAGGACGACCTTGACCGGGGCCTTGGCGGCGGTCCTGGCGACAGTGGCCTTGGTCGTGGTCGGGGCGCTGCGGGGGAAAGGGAGGACGGGGGGACGGGAGGGTGAGCGAGTTCATACTGATCTATTCGACGGATGGATGTGGACGCGTGGATGTGTCGAGGCGTGGAGTCGCGAGGCAGCGTGCGGTCCACGTCGTCAACTACGGGATAAATCTAAGGTGCGGACGACGATGGACACTGGAGACAGCGATGGGTGGATGTCGACGGCCGTGTGCTGACGCAGTGACCCAATCGGACCTTGAGATCCCAATCGGCCGGGATCGGCCGGCGGGAAGCGCGGGTCCGGCCACAGCGTTGTTTTTCACATGGCCCGACATCAAATCACGTCTCCTCGTCCTCTCTCGGCTCCTTCCGGGAATACGTACGCGCAACGAATGGTCTGCATGCTGATTAAATGGCGGAATCAATGCTTAGATTTGGACGATCTCCTCGTTTCTCGCCGGAACGCACCGGATTTTCCTGATCCTGCTGATCCTGCCGATCCGAGGGGCAGCGACGTAGACGACGAAGACACCTTCCAACGACACCACATCCCGGTCGCCAGGGTCCCCGTGATATCCCGGAACCGGACGAGGATGGTGGCGAGGCCGACGGCGAATATCATTCGGCGGGTGCCCCTGCCGCCCAGCCTCGCGCTCGCCGGGTCGTGGAGACAGCACCAAACACCCGGCCTCCCCCTCTCTGCTCCTCTCGGTCTGTATGTCCGTTTCTCTCACACACTCTCCCTCCTACCCTCTCGCGCGCCGTCGGCGGCCAGTCGTCGCCGATGCAGCCGGCCGCTCGGCCGGCTGCTTTCAGGGGAGTCACGAAGCGTTTGTCCCTCTTCCTGTCCCTCTTCTCTTATTCTTTTGAAGCCTCACGACGCCAAAATACACACTGGCGTCTCATAAACAAGCAATCCTCCAAGCAACAATGAGATTGTTGCGCTCTCTTGGAGCGAATGGAGCTAATGCATGTGGCCTCCGAGGGTCGATTCACTTCACGTCCGTGACAAGGCCCGTCGGCCGGTCACGGTTCGTCCACCGTCTTCCTTCGAAGGCCTTCTATCCTCGTACATTTGCGACGAGTGCCGAGAACGAGACGGAAGAATTCGTCATCGCAGATGCGAGGTACGTCACCCAGCCACACGACGTCCTCGCCCCCACGTGTTCGCTCACGTCCGCTCGCTCACTCGCTCGCTTGCTCGTTCTTCAGCGACCCGGAAGAGGTTTTGAACTCGACGCTGGGCTTTCAGTCCGTCGACTTTGCCCTGGAGGACGACGATGCCTTTGTCGGGGAGGACTCTGAGGAGGACGAGTCGTCGGACATCGAGGACGACTCGCCCGACTCGTCGTCCTTCGCGTCTCTCTTCACCGACGGAGAGGACAATGGGGCCGAACAGATCGTTCCCGAGGAGCTGCTCGTCAGGAACTGCGGCCTGAAGGACGAGATGGTCGAGTTGCTCGAGTCGCGCGGCATCAAGGCGCTGTTCCCCATCCAGAAGCTCGTGTTCGAGCCGATCAAGGCGGGAAGGGACGTCGTCGCGCGTGCCAAGACCGGAAGCGGAAAGACGCTGGCCTTCGCCCTGCCCGTCGTCGAGCGGATCCAGGACTCGTTCGGCGGCGAGCGCAAGCCGAGGGGGCGCGCGCCGCAGTGCATCGTGCTGGCCCCAACGAGGGAGCTGGCCAAGCAGGTGGAACGCGAGATGCAGTCCGTTGCAGGTGACCTCTTTGTGGCTTGCTTCTACGGCGGTGCGAGCATCGTGTCGCAGAAGCGGATGTTGGAGCGTGGTGTCGATATCGCGGTGGGAACGCCCGGGCGTGTGATTGATCTCATCGAGCAGAGGGCGTTGGATCTCTCGGATATCAAGTTCGTGGTGCTCGACGAGGCCGACCAGATGCTCAACGTTGGGTTCGAGCAGGACGTGGAGGATATCCTCAAGTTTGTGCCCGAGGAGAGGCAGACGATGATGTTCTCGGCCACCATCCCCAAATGGGTCAAGACGCTCATCAACCAGCACCTGAAGGACCCGGTCAGCATCGATAACATTGGCGAGGGCCAGACGGGAAAGCTCAACGAGAACATCACGGCGTACGGCGTGCAGGTGACGAGCGCGGCGAGGAGGTCCATTCTGGTCGACCTGATCACCGTGCACGCCGACGGCGGCAAGACCATCGTGTTCACGCAGACCAAGAGGGATTGCGATGAGGTTGCTGCGTCCGTGGCGCTGCACATGCCGTGCGAGCCGCTGCACGGCGACATGGCCCAGGCCGAGCGCGAGCGGGTGCTCGCGAGCTTCAGGGCCGGCCGCACGTCGGTGCTCGTGGCCACGGACGTCGCGGCCCGTGGACTGGACATCCCCGAGGTTGACTTGGTGCTCCATTACGAGCTGCCGAGGGAGTCCGAGTCGTTCCTGCACCGCTCTGGAAGGACGGGACGCGCCGGGCGTTCCGGGACGACCATCGCCATGTACTCCCGGAACGAGATTGGAAACTTCAAGAGGATCCTGCGCGACACCAAGACCACGGGCGTCACGGTCATCACGCCGCCAACGCCGCAGCAGGTCGTCGAGGCGGCCGCCAAGCAGGTCATGTACCGCCTGGACAACGTCGAGCAGGAGGTGAGGTCGTACTTCTCGCCGGTCGCCAAGATGGTGCTCGCCAGCAGGGACCCGCAGGAGGCGCTGGAGGTAGCGCTCGCCGCGCTCTCTGGAATCACTGCCATTCCGGAGCCGAGGTCGCTCCTGACACTGCAGGAGGGCTTCACCACGCTGCAGATGATGAGCGAGAAGGGACGCATCACCCGCATCGGGCACATCCCGGCGATCGTCACCAAGCTGCTGGACTCCAGGGACAAGGGATCCAGCGTTGGACGCATCATGCTGCTGGATGACGCCGAGACTGGATTGCAGGGTGCCGCGTTCGACGTGCCCAAGGCGTTGGCCGAGGAGATTATCGGCTGCAAGGACGAGCTCGAGAGCAAGGGCGTCGCGCTGACCATCCCGACGAAGCTGCCGGAGGAGGAGGGCCTGTACAGCGACAGGCCGGGATATCGCGGTGGACGTGACAGGGACGGAGGCGGTCGTGGAGGCTACGGAAGGGGAGGACGTGGCGGCCGCGGCGGCCGTGGAGGCTACCGCTCGGACCGCGGCGGCGGCGGCTGGCGCGACCGCGGGGATCGCGGGGATCGCGGGGACCGCGGCGGTTATCGCGGCGACCGCGGAGACCGCGGCGACCGTGGGGGTTACCGCGGCGAGCGCAGAGACTTTGGCGAGAGGAGGGGTGGAGGCGGCGGCGGGCGCCGCTTTGACAGCGACAGGGGCAGCGGCGGCCGTGGAGGCTACCGTTCCGATCGCGGCGAGCGTGGCGATCGCGGAGACCGTCGCCAGAGCTCTTGGGACTTTGGAGGCGAGTCCAAGGGCGGCAGGGTCTTTGGGAGCGACAGCTGGTAGACAGCGAGCGCTGCGGGAAGGCAGTGCCTGGCTGGACAGCCGATTCCAACTCTGAACGAAAGTGACATTCGATTCTTTCATGCTGTTTTTCGACGACGACAACAAACGATACAACATTCTTACTCATGCACGTGTAAAATACTGCGGCGGCGGTCATCGAGGCGGTCATCGAGGCGGTCGGTGCTGGCGGGGTCTGGCGAGATCTGCGGGAGCCGAAAAGACCCCTGGAAGCCATTGGATGAGAGCACGATGGACAGTGACGTGGACTCGGACAACAGCAGCGATACCAGACTTGAAGCTATGCTATGCCCACGTCCCGTGGGGACTCGACCGGTTGGGGCATCAGCGCTTCAGAGCAGCACCTCTCCCTTATTGCTTCAAATCAATTCCGGGATCGTCGCGACCTATTCGATGGTCCGTGTCTTTGCATCGGCACCGCCGACGGCGCGGCCCTTTCTGTCCTCGACGAGACCAGGCGGCCTCGACGCCAAATTTGGGGCCAAGTCGAAGCGAACATGCATCGACGTGCGGGCGGAGAGGCTCACGAAGGACGATCTCGTCGCGTACTTGGCATCAGGATGCAAGCCACGGGATGCGTGGCGCATTGGCACCGAGCACGAGAAACTAGGCACGTAGTTGACGACAAAGGCCGAGGTCGAAAGAGGACAGGAGGAGGGCGGCAAGGGCGGCAAGGGGCAGCCGATACGCTGCCCCTCCTGCACGGCGTCTGCCCTCCTCTCGTCCCCGTACCCCTCCCCTCTCTCCCCTCCGCTTCGCGTCGCCCCGACACACCATCTCACTCTCGCCCCCCTCATGCCCTCGCCCCCCTCCCGTCCCCTCGCGACAGGCTATAACCTCGAGACGAAGCAGAGGCTCAGCTACGCCGAAATCAAGACCATTCTGGAGGGTATCAAGGACCGGTACGGCTGGGATCCGATCATGGAGGACGGCAACATCATCGGGCTGCGCCTCAACGGACAGAGTGTGACGCTCGAGCCGGGGGGCCAGTTCGAGCTGAGCGGCGCGACGCTCGAAACGTTGCACGAGACGTGCGCGGAGGTCAACTCGCATCTCTACCAGGTGAAGTCGATCAGTGAGGAGATTGGCGTGGCGTTCCTCGGTCTCGGGTTTGACCCAAAGTGGAAGTACGAGGACGTGCCGTGCATGCCCAAGGAGCGGTACAACATCATGAAGAATTACATGCCCACGAAGGGCGAGCTCGGCAGGGATATGATGTTCCGGAGCTGCACGATCCAGGTGCGTGTTGTTTGACTCTCTCCCGCTACCCGTCCCCTCACCCGCCCACCCGCCCATCCGTCCCCTCGCCCGCCCACAGGTCAACTTGGATTTCGAGAGCGAGCAGGATATGGTGGAAAAGTTCCGGATCGGCATCGCGCTGCAGCCGGTGGCCACGGCGCTGTTCGCAAACTCCCCGTTCAAGGAGGGCAAGCAGACGGGGTACAAGTCGTGGAGGTCGCACGTGTGGGAGGACACGGATCCGGACCGGTGCGGGACCCTGCCGTTTGTCTTTGAGCCCGACTTTGGCTTTGAGCGGTACGTGGACTACGTGCTGGACGTGCCGATGTACTTTGTCTACCGTGGCGGAAAGTACGTCAACGTCGCGGGCAAGTCGTTCCGCGACTTTCTGGAGGGCAAGCTGGAGGGGCTCGAGGGCGAATTCCCCACGATGGACGACTGGGAAAGCCACCTGACGACCGTCTTCCCCGAGGTGCGCCTCAAGCGGTTCCTGGAGATGCGGGGCGCGGACGGCGGCCCGTGGCGCCTCATCTGCGCCCTCCCGGCCCTGTGGGTGGGACTGCTGTACGACGACGAGGCACAACGACAGGCGCTGGAGATTACAAATAGTATGACGGCCGAGGAACGGGAGTTCCTCCGGAGCAAGGTGCCCGAGCTCGGCCTGTCGACGCCGTACAAGGACGGTGCGTGTTGAAAGAGCCGTGCGATCTCGGTGTTGAAAGAGCCGATCTCGCCGCCGAGCTTGCCCGCATACCTGATGTCGCGCGGAACACATTGGCATTCTGATCTGCATCCTTCGGTCCCTCGGTCCCTCGGCCGACATACCCTCGCTGCAGCTCGCAGCCGCTCGTCGGCGCACTCTCACTCGCGCTACGCGCTTCGCTCGTTCGCCAGGCACCGTCCGGGACCTCGCTCTCGAGGTCCTTTCCATCTCCCGACGGGGTCTCGAGCGGCGCGGCCGCAAGGAGGAAAAGTTCCTGGACCAACTGGACGCCATTGCGAAGAGCGGCGAGTGCCAGGCCGACGCACTCATCAAGGTAGGTATTCTTCCAACTCAACGCAATCCCCATCTCACTCACTCGCTCGCACCCGTTTCGCGCGCATCCAGGTCTTCCGGGACGAATGGGCCGAGCGCGGGGGCGTCGACAACCTCTACACCCGCAAGTACAGCTACTAAGTGGGGGTTGGGACGGACTGATACTGCCTGTTTGCGTACGTAGATATCCTGGTTCAAGTTTTTCTTGCTGTTCAACGACGACGGTTGTTCGTAGGATCTCGAATTACAAAGGAAAAAGAAACGAGAGAGGCTACTGCGAAATCACAGAAGGAGGGTTCCGGCGACGATTCCAGCGATGGCGATGCCGGACGAGACGGCCGTGGCACCGCTCGGAGTGGGGGTCGGAGACGGCGACGGGCGCGGCGACGGGCTCGGCGACGGGTTCGGCGACGGGCTCGGCGACGGGCTCGGCGACGCCTTGACGCCCGCGCACGTGCCCGACGTCTCCTTGACCTCGTTCACCTCGTCTTTACCGCCATTAACGGGGAGTGGGATGAACACCGTGGCCTCCCACGTCTGCTTCAGCTGTTTGGTGTTCTTCAAATCGCTCTTGTTGTCGCACGGAATGTCAGTCGTGAACGAGACGAGCACGTTGGTCCCCGCGACGACCTGCGAGCACGCGGCAGTGACCTTCACCGAGTTGACGAAATCCTTCTCGGTCGCGTTGCAGACGGAGATGACCTCCTCGTAACACTTGGACTCGTCCTTCCACGCCTTCTTGGCCGCAGCCTGCGCAGCCTCCGTCGCCTGGTCGTTGGGCACCTCGATCGGGGAGTACCCGCCGACGAAGTCGTCGGCGCCGGGACCCATGGACGCCGGATCGGCGCACAGTCCGTTGCCGCCAAGCTGGCCGAACGCGCCCGCGGAAAGGGACAAGAGCGCCAACGCGGTGCACGAAATCTTGGTGGTCATCGTAGATCCGTGGACGTGCAGTTTTTTCGTGGCTTGGCCCGGGGATATGTTGTTGTCTGGTTTGTTCTTGGTTCTTTGTGGAGGAGATATTTGTTTTGAAATAGGGGGAATCGCGGCGTCTCTTGCTCACCCATCACCGAGAACGAGGACGCGGGGGGGGGGGCCGCGGGTGATCGTCCTCTGGAGGAAACTAACGGCGCTGTTTGGACACCATCAGCACGCACCCTGGACCGAGAACACGGCATTCGAGCTGACCAAGGGTTGCCGACAACAAGGAGCTGCGACCACAACGTCTGGCGCCGCCGGCTGCGGACGTCCACCCCGGTCGGCGGAAAAAAGAATCGAATACCTACCATAATATTGGCAAGACAACCAGAGAACCATCTATCTATCTAGACCACCCCGCTGAAAACAAACTCGGCCGGACCCGTCATGTAAATCTTGTTGGTCGCCTCCTCCCACTCGATGAACAGCGGCCCACCGGGCAGGTCCACCCGACACGCCCTGTCCGTCTTCCCCTCCAACACCCCGGCCACCACCGTCGCACACGCGCCCGTCCCACACGCCAGCGTCCTGCCCGCCCCCCGCTCCCACACCATCATCCGCACGTGACTCGGCGACAGCACCTCGACAAACTCGGTATTCGTCTTGGCCGGAAACACGGTATTGCTCTCGAACATCGGCCCCACCCGAAACAAATCCACGTCGTCCAACCGCACGGGCTTTCCGTCCACCGAGTACACCAACGCGTGCGGGTTCCCCATCGACACCGCAGACACCGTCCACCTCCTCCCGTCCACCTCCAGCTCCCTCGCCACCACCCGCCCCCCCTCCATGGTCGGCTCCAACGTCGTAGGCACCGCCACCCCGTCCAGAATCGGCTCCCCCATGTCCACCCGCACTTGGCCGTCTGCCTGCATCACCGGCCGGATCAGCCCCGCCAGCGTGTCAATCTTGTACTCCTGGCCCGCCCCCGCCCCGTCCAAGTCCGCCACAAACCTCGCCAGACACCGAATCCCGTTGCCACACATCTCCGGCTCGCTCCCGTCCGAGTTATAGATCCGCATGGTGAAGTCGCTGGTCGACGCCGTCGGCGGCAGGGCAAAGATGACGCCGTCCCCTCCGACGCCAAAGTTCCGATCACACAACTTGCACGATTCCTCCGGGGAAAGGACCGGGGTGGACTGGTGACGGTTATCGATCAGCACAAAGTCGTTGCCCAGACCCTGGTACTTCTTGAACGCGACACGAGCGATAGACGAGGAGTCCGACGACGCCGAGGACGCCATGACGGCGTCAAGGCGACGACCACGCGTCGTTGCTGTCCGACGATGCCGGTGTGTCCGCGTGCATGCCACGCGAGCGTGTGCGAACAGCGACGTCGTCAGCATTGGATGGGAATGCGATGAGATCCCTGGAAGAAGAATTCGCTTTGTCGAGGTCGAGCCCAACGCGGGGCCAGTCTTTTCGAGAAGAAATCACCCATTCGTCCGTGATGCTCGTCGCGCAGCTGTTCACGGGCTTGTTGGCGCTTGGCTCTGTCCATACGAGTCGGGGTATGGTGGAACGAGACGGTCGAGGTGCGGTTTTGGGGTTCTGGGACGAATTCTCGTCGACGCCCCTCCACACGGAGGTTGGCGAGACTGGGTGGGCTTCGTCCGCCCCCTCCGCCCCCTCCGCCCCCTCCGCCGCCTCGTCCTCGTCGTCGTCGCAGAGCACGTGCGATACGTGCAGGCAGGTCGTGCTGGACCTGGAGGACCGGTTGAACGACCCCCAGCTTCAAGACGGCGTGGTGGACTTTCTCTTGGAGAATGTGTGTCCGATGCTTCCCGAGGACGCGAGCAGGACATGTAAGCAGGAGG
>Ga0181582_10001247_pt1 | contig 19750 bp, 18 predicted proteins | sample 071ome_32_FD_132438 | JGI IMG/M metagenome (GOLD analysis project Ga0181582, IMG submission 132438) | Coastal salt marsh microbial communities from the Groves Creek Marsh, Skidaway Island, Georgia - 071405AT metaG (megahit assembly) | ecosystem: Environmental > Aquatic > Marine > Intertidal...
AGGGAGGTGCATCCACCGGATCCACCTTGGAGTCATCTGCTGCCATATGCGTTTATTGGTTGTCTTTCAGTTTCCTATTTGTGCAAAGTGGCGCAGGGTAGAAACCACCCCGGGAATTGGAAAGTCTTAAAAAGAGGGCAAAAACGCATCCAATCTGCCCAACTACGCAGAAGGAGCGTGTTGAAACTGCGCCTGATCAGCGCGATTCGACTTTCTCCAGGAGGACTCCGGCTCCGTAGATCAACCGCCCGACATCGCCCATCCGGGACCTGCGGACCTCCCTGCCCAGGGGATCCCAGACAACCACTTCCCTCCCATCGAACATCATCACGGTGGCATGTCCCCTCTGGTCACAGAACAGTACCGGGGACCCAAGATCCATGAACCGTGAGACATCCATCTCCATGATCCGGATCCTGAGCGTTTCATCCTGCAACTTAAGCTTCAGGCCCCGAAAGGCGTTGAAGGTGGTCGTCCCGTCACCACGCGTCCGGCAGAGTCGCGCCATCTCCCCTTCTGTCGCAACGACGCCCCAATAGGAAAGGAGGGTGACACACGAGGCGGGAACACAGGTATGCATGGTCGTCTGGCGGCAATGATGGTCCGCCTTGGCCACCTGCATGGAGGAATCATCCGTCGGAAAGATCATCCAGCTCTCGGCATGCAAAGAGTAGACAAAGAACCCAAGCGCAACCGTGGCCACCACATACTGGTTCCACCGGATCGTCAACTGGGAAACTGCCAGGCCGAAAAAGAACAAACCAAGCGGATAGAGCCAGTAGCTCTGGAAGTAGACGTAGGGAGTCCATGGAAGAAGATTGGCCTCCCAAGCCGGTTTCACGTGCAGCACCAGCTTGAGAAGGATCAAACCCAGCGCCACCCCTGTAATCCACTTCACTTGCTTTCCGGAACGAAAACCGAGGCAAATACCTCCAGCAAAGACAGCAAGGCTGAATAAAGCGGTCAGTACGAAGAAGACAAGTCCGGTCCGGTCCATTTGCCTGGAAGGGATTTATCCAACATCCACCAACCTGCCCTTCCGATCAAATGGTTCCTTAGAAAAACAAAAAAAGAGGCCGACCATTGCTGGCCGACCTCTGTCGTTTTCGGTTCCTCCGATAAGGATGGATTAGAATCCTCCCATGCCGTGGTGGTCACCACCACCTGCAGCAGGCTTCTCTTCCTCAGGGATCTCGGTGATGAGACACTCGGTGGTGAGGAGCAGTGCCGCGATGGATGAGGCGTTCTGCAGTGCGGAGCGGGTCACCTTGGCAGGATCAACCACACCGGCCTTGAACAGGTCACAGTACTCGCCGGAGGCGACGTTGTAACCGTTGCTGCCCTTGGCCTTCTTGACCTCCTGCACAACGATGGAGCCTTCGACTCCGGCGTTGGAGGACAGGGAGCGGAGAGGTGCCTCGATGGCGCGCTTCACGATGTCGACACCGATCTGCTCGTCGCCTTCAAGGGCGAGCTTCTCGATGGCTGGGAGCGTGCGGAGCAGGGCCACACCACCACCAGGAACGATACCTTCCTCGACAGCGGCGCGGGTTGCGTGCAGGGCGTCCTCCACGCGTGCCTTCTTCTCCTTCATCTCGGTCTCGGTTGCAGCACCGACGTTGATGACGGCAACACCACCGGCCAGCTTGGCGAGGCGCTCCTGCAGCTTCTCGCGATCGTAGTCCGAGGTGGTCTCCTCGATCTGGCGACGGATCTGGCTGACGCGGCCCTGGATATCAGAGCTCTTTCCAGCACCTTCAACGATGGTGGTGTTCTCCTTGTCGACGGTGATGCTCTTGGCCTGGCCAAGGTCGTCGAGGGTCAGGTTCTCAAGCTTGATGCCGAGGTCCTCAGTGATGCACTTGCCACCGGTCAGGATGGCGATGTCCTCGAGCATGGCCTTGCGGCGGTCGCCGAAGCCAGGGGCCTTGACGGCGCAGGCGTTCAGGATGCCACGGATCTTGTTGACCACGAGCGTTGCGAGGGCTTCACCTTCCACATCCTCAGCGATGATCAGGAGCGGCTTGCCGGCCTTGGCGGTCTTCTCGAGGATCGGAAGCAGGTCCTTCAGGCTGGTGACCTTCTTCTCGTAGATCAGCACGTAGGCGTCCTCCAGGCGAACTTCCATGGACTCGGAATCGGTCACGAAGTAGGGAGAGAGGTAGCCCTTGTCGAACTGCATGCCCTCGACGACGTCGAGCGTGGTCTCGATGGACTTGGCCTCTTCGACGGTGATGGTTCCGTCCTTGCCGACCTTGTCCATGGCGTCCGCGATCTTCTCGGCGATCTCGAAGTCCCAGTTTGCGGAAACAGCAGCAACCTGCTTGATCTCCTCCTTGTCCTTCACCTTCTTGGAGATGGAGGCCAGCTTGGCAACAGCGGCGTCAACCGCCTTCTGGATACCACGCTGAAGGCTGATGGGGCTCGCACCGGCGGTCACGTTCTTCAGGCCCTCACGGAAGATGGCCTCGGCCAGTACGGTCGCGGTCGTGGTTCCGTCACCAGCGAGATCGCTGGTCTTGGAAGCCACCTCACGAACCATCTGGGCACCCATGTTCTCATAGGGATCCTCGAGGTCGATTTCCTTGGCAACGGTCACGCCGTCCTTGGTGACGGTGGGTGATCCGAATTTCTTGTCGAGCACGACATTGCGGCCCTTGGGTCCGAGCGTTGCGGACACAGCCTTGGCGAGCTGCTGCACTCCTTTGAGCAGCTTCTGACGTGCGGCGTTGTCAAACAGTAGTTGTTTAGCAGCCATAATAGTTACTTAGGTTGATTGGTTTAGTGGGTTGATGAAATGGTTGGTTATTTGATGATGGCGAGGATGTCGTCCGAGTTGAGGATCTTGTATTCCTTGCCGTCGATCTTGATGTCGGTTCCGCCATACTTGCTGGTGAGGACCTTGTCGCCGACCTTCACTTCGAAGGGAACAGCCTTGCCGTCGTCATCCTTGCGTCCGGTGCCCAGGGCAACGACCACGCTCTCGGATGGTTTCTCCTTTGCGGTATCAGGAATGATGATCCCGCCCTTCTTTACTTCCTCTTCTTCGACCGCTTCCACGAGAACACGGTCACCAAGTGGTTTCACTTTTAGTGCCATAGGTTTTTTTTATCTAGTTGTTGAGTGTTGATTGAGGTTGGTTTTCTGAATCTAAATCCACCGCACAAGCGGGGGAAATCGCTTCAAATCTTTGCTGGTTTTCAGTCCTTCTTCTCGTCGACCACCTCTGCGTCGATGATGGGACCATCCTCGTCCTTGTCGGAAGAGCCTGAATCATCCGATCCAGAGCCGGATGAGGACGTTTCCGAGGCGCCACCGGGAGCGGCACCACCTGGCTGGGCCTGGCTGTAGAGGTCCTGTGCGACCCCCTGCCATGCCTCGTTGAGCTTCTCAGTCGCCGCCTTGATGGCTGCCGTATCCGTCCCTTCCAGGGCCGTCTTCAGCTCCTTGGCGGCTTCCTCGATCTTGCCCTTCTCTCCCTCAGGAATCTTTTCACCGTTGTCCTTGAGCATTTTCTCGGAACGGTAGAGGGAGTTGTCGCCCTCGTTGCGGACCTCGATCTCCTCGCGACGCTTGGCATCCTCATCGGCATGCTCCTCGGCATCGCGCTTCATTTTCTCGATCTCGTCATCGCTCAGTCCTCCGCTGGCCGTGATGGTGATCTTCTGCTCCTTGCCGGTGCCAAGGTCCTTGGCGCTGACATTGAGGATGCCGTTGGCATCAATGTCGAAGGTCACCTCGATCTGTGGCACACCGCGGGGTGCGGGCGGGATGTCATCGAGCTTGAACTTACCGATGGTCTTGTTGTCCTTCACGAGCTGGCGCTCACCCTGCAGGACGTGGATTTCAACGCCCGGCTGGTTGTCGGCTGCGGTCGAGAAGATTTCAGACTTACGGGTCGGCACCGTGGTGTTGCGTTCGATCAGCTTGGTCATGACACCACCGAGGGTCTCAATACCGAGTGAAAGCGGGGTGACGTCGAGAAGGAGCACGTCCTTCACATCGCCCTTGAGCACACCTCCCTGAATGGCGGCACCCACGGCCACGACCTCATCGGGATTCACACCCTGATTGGGCTTCTTGCCGACAAGTTCCTTGGCAGTCTCAACGACGCGAGGCATGCGGGTCATTCCACCCACGAGGACCAACTCGTTGATCTCGCTGGCATTCAGGCCGGCATCGGAAAGACAGTCCTTGGTGGGCTTGATCGTCCGCTCGAAAAGGGCATCGCAAAGCTGCTCCATCTTGGAACGGGTCATCTTGAGGCTGATGTGCTTGGGCCCGGACTGGTCAGCCGTGATGAACGGCAGGTTGATCTCGTATTCCTGGGAGCTGGAAAGGGCGATCTTCGCCTTCTCAGCCTCTTCCTTGATCCGCTGCAGGGCATCTGCCTGTCCACGCAGATCCATTCCGGAATCCTTTTTGAACTCGTCGATGACCCAGTCGATGATGGCGTTGTCCCAGTCATCACCGCCCAGGTGGGTGTCACCGTTGGTGGAGCAAACCTCGAAGACTCCGTCGCCGATCTCCAGGACGGAGATGTCGAAAGTGCCACCACCCAGATCGTATACGGCGATCTTCTCATCCGTCTTGCGATCCAGACCATAGGCCAGAGAGGCTGCGGTTGGTTCGTTGATGATGCGAAGAACCTCCAGGCCGGCGATTTTTCCGGCATCCTTGGTGGCTTGGCGCTGTGAGTCGTTGAAGTAGGCAGGAACGGTGATCACGGCCTGTGTGATGGTCTCGCCCAGACGTGTCTCGGCGTCGGACTTCAGCTTGCTGAGAATCATTGCTGAAATCTCCTGGGGCGAATACACCTTGGGTTCACCTCCGACCTCCACCTCAACGGCTGCATCGCCATTGGCGGCACGCACCACCTTGTAGGGAACACGCTTCTGCTCTTCGGACACCTCATCAAACTTGCGTCCCATGAAGCGCTTCACCGAATAGACGGTGTTCTTCGCATTCGTCACAGCCTGACGCTTGGCGGCATCACCAACCAAACGCTCTCCACCCTTGGTGAAAGCCACGACAGACGGGGTTGTCCTCCGCCCTTCAGAGTTTTCGAGGACCACTGGATCTCCGCCTTCCATCACGGACATGCAGGAGTTGGTCGTTCCCAAGTCGATGCCTAATACTTTTCCCATAACTTAAATTCCAATTTGAATGTTAATGCCATTCGGCAAGCAACGACCGAGCCAGATTTCAAAAAATGCACTTAACTTTCTCTCCATGAGGTTTTTATGACTTTTTCACCAAAATATCGCGACTCTCTAAACTGTGCCAAAGTGCCATCATGGCACAGTTCAGGTTACCAGTTCGCCCAGGGAATGGCACACCTGCACACGGATGTCCCAACCTGATTATCTGATGCCGGATCGGCTTGTTTGAAACTAAATCCATGAGTGTAGACGTCTACAAGGGGCTGCGAGCTTGACCCCACAACATTCCGACACCAATTTCACGACGTGACCAAAGCCCTTCTTTTGATGGCCCTCCTGTTGGCCTCAATCTTTTCCCCCCTCCAAGCTGCCGAAACAGAGCGTTCTGTCGTGCAAATCCGGACTTTCAGCCAGGAACCCAACTGGAAACAGCCATGGCGATTCAGTTCCGTCCGCCAAAGCAGCGGCTCCGGATTCGTCATCGATGGAAAAAAGATCATGACCAACGCCCACGTGGTCAGCTGGGCAAGGGAGATCCTTGTCAGCCGGTATCTCGATCCCAAACCCTACCGGGCCCGAGTGGTCCATGTCGCCCACGAGTGCGACCTCGCCATCCTCGAAATCGAGGACGAGGAAACGTTTTTTGAAGGCATCGAGCCTCTTGAGATCGGCGATCTTCCCTATGTCCGATCAACGGTGATCACCTACGGATATCCAGCAGGAGGAGAGCAGATTTCCTACACCAAGGGAGTCGTATCCCGCATCGAGCTCCAGACCTACGTCCACGTGCGCAACCGGGCCTTTCTCTCCGTCCAGACCGATGCCGCGATCAACCCCGGCAACAGTGGAGGGCCCGTAATCCAGGATGGCAAGGTCGTGGGAGTCGCCTTTCAGGGCACCCCCGGACTTGAAAACACGGGGTTCTTCATCCCACCTCCTGTCATCCGGCATTTCCTGGAGGACATCGGAGATGGAACCTACGACGGGTTTCCCCGTGCCGGAATCTCCGTTCAGCCTCTCCAGAATGAGGCCTATCGCCAGATGCTGAAACTTCCGGACAATGGGCTCGGTGCCCGCATCGACAGCATCATGCCCATTGAGAAGACACAGGAGATGCTCCAGGACGACGATGTCATCCTGAAAGTCAATGGCTACGAGGTGCGCAGTGATGCGACCATCATCTACAAGGGAAACCGTCTTTCCCTTTCCGCCGCGTTCCAGGAACCCCAAAACGGGGAATCGGTGGAACTTCTCATCTGGCGCGACGGCAAGGAGAAGAAGCTGAAGCTCCCCATCTTCGTCGACAATTCAGACCGCCACGAAGGCAGCCAGCATGACATTCCTCCCCGCTATTTCATCTATGCGGGACTCGTCTTCACCCCATTGAGCCGGGACTACCTTTCATCAGCAGGCTCCGGCGCATCCGGTCGCGATCTCGTCTATGAGCTTTCGTGGCGCAAGCGCGAGAAGCCGGACACGGTCCGCCCCGAACCCATCGTTCTCTCCGATGTCATGGCCCATGAGGTGAATGCCGACCTCGGAACGCGCGGAGGAGAGATCATCACCAAGATCAACGGCGTGAAGATCGAGCGCCTGGAGGATGTCATCCGCGCCTTTGAGAAGTCGGAGAACAACCAGCACATCATCGAGTTCGGTGGCCCGGGCAACTTCGAGTGCATCGACCACAAGCTCGCCGACAAGTCCAACCAGGACATTCTCGACAACTACGGCATCCGCCATGACCGCCGCCTCTGAGCCCATTAATTCAGCACAAATGAAAATCTTTTCCCGCATCCTGCTCCCTGCCCTGCTGGTCCAGCTGATGGTTCCGGCCTTCACGTCGAAGGCAGCGACGGACACCGACTGGGAACGCTCCGTCGTGTCCGTTGAAGTAACCCGCAAGACCTATGACTACATCCAGCCCTGGGTCCGGGACACCAGCACCACCGTCAAGGCCGGCACCTATCTGGGTGACAACCTCTTCCTGACCACGGCCAACAACCTGAACGATGTGGCCCTCATCAGGCTCCAGAAGAATGGCCGGGGACGTTGGCACCATGGCGAGCTCAAGTGGATCGACTATCATGCCAATCTGGCGCTGGTTTCCGCGAAAGCGGAGGACTTTCTTGAGGGGCTCAAGGCCACGCCCATCGTGGGTGAATTTGACGAAAAGGCGAAACTGCATTCCGTCAACTGGAGGAGCGGCCGCACAGAGAAGCGAGAGGCGACCTTCGACAACTGGACGGTCGAGACAGGCCAGATCAGCTACATCGCCACTCTTTACCTCCAGGTAAACAGTGATGCGTCCTCCCTGGTCGAGGCCTCACCCATGTTCTCTGAGAAGGGACTGGTCGGACTCGGTGTGACCAAGTCAGGGGAAACGGCAACCCTGATTCCCGGCTTCTTTCTCAAAAGGTCCATCGAAGCCTGGAAGAAGGGCAACTATCCGGGGCTCGGTTTCTTCGACTTCACATGGACCCCCGCACGCAACCCGAGCATCCTGGACTTCCTGAAACTGGAGGGAGAATCTCGTGGCGTGCTGGTGATAAAGGTACCTAAAATTCCTGGAGTGGAATCCCCGATCAAGGTGCGTGACCTGATCCTCGAAGTCGATGGCAAGGCCATCGACAATGAGGGCGACTACGTGGATCCGAAATTTGGACAGATTTCCCTGGAGAACCTCTCCACCTACGGCAAGTGGGCAGGCGACATCGTCAAGATCAAGCTGCTGCGCAAGGGCAAGGTGATGATGGTCGACTACAAGATCCCCAACGCACGCTTCGACTTCGACCTGGTGCCTGATGAGATCCATGACCAGGAGCCCGAGTACCTCCTCGTGGCAGGTCTCGTCTTCCAGCCACTGACCGAGACCTTCCTTTCCCGCTGGGGCAGCTCATGGGAACGCCGAGCTCCCTTCCGCCTGGTCCACTACAATGGGAATGACCCCACCGAGGAACGCCCCGGGCTCATCGTCCTTTCCGTCGTGCTCCCCCACCCCATCAACCTGACCTACGAAGGTCACCGCTACCAGGTTGTGGACAAGGTAAACGGAAAGAGCATCGCCAGTCTCAAGGACCTCAAGACGGCTCTTGAGAATCCACAGGAAGGCTTCCACGTGGTGGAGTTCATGAAGGGAAGCAGCCAGAGGCGCCTGGTCCTCAATGCCGCGGAAACCAAGGAAGCCACCCAGCAGGTGATGGAAACCTACGCCATCGCCTGGGACCACGTGCTGAACGACTGATCCAATCCCGTTCAGGGATTTAAGTGCGTCCCCTCCAGCCAGGCTCCGCCTGAAGCGACGCTCACGGCATTGGCCACCGTCACCCGGGCAATTTCGGAAAGGGCCTCACGGGTCAGGAAGGCCTGATGCGACGTGACCAGAACATTGGGAAAGCTCAGCAGACGCGAAAGATCGTCATCAGGAAGGACGCGATCTGACAGATCCTCGAAGAAGACCCCTTCCTCTTCCTCATAAACATCGAGGGCCACTCCCCCGATGTGTCCCGACTTCAGGGCCCCGATCAGGGCGCGGGTATCGATCAGCTTACCTCGACTGGTATTCACGATCACCACACCGCGCTTCATGACAGACAGCGTCTCCTCGTCGAGGATGTGGTGGGTGTCCTTGGTCAGTGGCGTATGAAGGGAAATGATGTCCGATTCCTTCAACAGCTGATCAAGACCACCATAGGTAACTCCATTCCGCTGCGCCCATTCCTCATTGGGAAAGGGATCGAAGGCCAGCACATTTGCCTGAAAGCCCCTGAAGATCTCAGCCGTGATCTGCCCGATTTTTCCCGTTCCGATGATGCCGACCGTCTTGCCACAGACATCGAACCCAACCAGACCCGCCAGAGAAAAATTCTGCTCCCTGACCCGGTTCCATGCCCGGTGTATCCGCCGGTTCAGTGCCAGGAGAAGGCCCACCGTATGTTCCGCAACGGCATGGGGGGAATAGGATGGAACTCGCGTCACAGGAATTCCCAACTCCTTCGCAGCATCCAGATCCACATTGTTGAATCCGGCGCAACGCAAAGCCACCAGCTTCACGCCCTGCCCCGCCAGCACCTCCAGGCAGGCACGGTCCACACGATCATTCACGAAGGGCACCACCACATCCGCGCCATCCGCAGTGACCGCTGTGTCAAAGTTCAATCGGAACTCATGAAACCGCCAGTCCAGCCCTTTGGCCCCATCAGCCGAAAGCAGAAACTCCCGGTCATAGGACTTCGTGTCATAGACAGCGACTGTGGATTGTTCCTCTCCCATCTCCGAAGATTACTTTCAACACCATCGTCATAAGTGGCAATACCAAAGCGACTTCTACTGTCATCATTTGAATCAAGAATCTGGATTGCAAGAATCGCCAGCAGAGACTGGGGCCATTTCATGAACGATTCGGACATCAAGCCCCTCGCGGACGCGATCTACATTGATCGAGTGCGCCGCGCACTTAGGTTGACCGAGGGCCAGCGAATCGACACCTCTATTGAGCTCTTCGAAGGAGCACTCGGAATGATGCGTGATGGCATTCGTGCCCAACACCCCGTGCTCGACGCCTCAGGTGTCGAAGACCTACTTCGAAAGCGACTGAGACGACTACGCCAAGTGGCAGACCATGGCATCTACCGTCCCGCGTAACCAAGCACGAAAGACGGTTACGAAGCCACCCAGTTGGTCGTCGAAGCCCTCAGGGAGACAAATACACCTCACATGGTGGTCGGCGGACTTTCCAGCAACGCCTACGCATTCCCAGATCAACCAAGAACGCAGACATCGCTCTCGCGGTGGAAGGAGATGCCCTCGTTGCTGTCGTCGAGAAACTGGGCCCCGAGTTCAAACTCGACGACCAAGCCAGTCTCGAAATGGTGACAGGCACGCTCCGCTACCACCTCCGGGTTCCATCCATTGCGTTCGAGATTGAACTGTTTCTTCTAAGCCAGGATCCCCACGAACAAGGACCGTGATGATGTCCGCAACATCATCGCCGTTCAAGGGGACGAGGCCCTCGATTGGAAGTACATTCATCATTGGTGTGGCGTCCATGCAACCCGTTCACTCCTGGACGAGATTCGAGCATCGATTCCCCCGATCGATTGAACACGCGCCAGCTGTTTCCAAGTCCGTAACGCCAGACGCAACTACGATGATTGTTGATCGCGGCTGGACCGCCTAAGCCCAGGCAAATTCGCTCAGGTCGAGATGCCAGTCACTGCCATCGGTCACCCGGGTCGACTTGCTCTCCTGGACGTAGTGGACCTTTTCGATGTCGACCTCGGGTGGCAGGACATTGACGATGAGGTCCCCCGAGGACAGGGCCACGATGCGGGTCCTCCGATCATCATGTCGGACGTAGGAGTACTTCGACTGGTCGACCGTGAAGACATAGCCCACGACACGGGCCATTCCGTTCTCATAGGCATCCACGATGCCCACCATGTGACGCCTCGCCTCGTTCTGGAAAAGCCGTCGGTGGATGATATGAACCTTTTCTCCGGCGTGTAGAATCATGATGTCTTTCCTTTCTGGTTTTGGGGTTGATGGTCGTTTGGTTCAGCACTCATGGAGCGAGTGCCGGCAGAAGAACACGCCACGATGGACACACAAGTCCTCGAGGTAATCACTGAACAGCTTCCAGTCCTCCTCCGAGTCGTGGTTCCTGTAGACCAGGCAGAGGATCGCCTCTGTCAGGGGGGCCTTGTGCATCAGCCACGCCTCCAGCATGAGCTTCACCTCGGTCGTGATGCGGTGGATGCCACCCGGTGCAAGGACCACCAGACGACAGTCATTCATCCCCGCCTCGACTTCACTACGAAAACCAGGGCTTCCGAAGCGGTCCCAGTTCCATTCCTCAAACCGGATCCTCCGACCGTCAGCCAGTTTCCGGGCAAGGTTCCAGAAGGTGCCTTCCGCTGCCTCTCGGCTGTGTTGGTCATCATGGATCAGGATTCCCTTGTAGGATTCTTCCCCCTTCGCCACCTCACCCTTGAAAATGTTTCGGTCTGCGATTTCCTGAGCCTTCATTCTGGTTCCTTTCGTGGTAGTTCTACGGAAATAGACTCCCATTCAGAAAAGCAAACTAGACAAGGATTGCCCCGTTCACAACCAGAATTGCACCAATGAAGTTTCTCCTCAGTCGCCCTCGGATTCGACCCACCGAACGGCGTAGCGAACCAGGGCGTTCGCGGTATCGAGACCCAGCTTGCGCTTGATGTTGGAACGGTGCACCTCGACCGTCTTGACACTCAGGTGAAGCTTCTGTGCGATCTCACGTGTTCCCAACCCCTTGCCGAACATCTCAAAGACCTCCAACTCCCGGTCGGTCAGTGAGGATACCGAGGACACCTCCTCCCTCCGCCCTCCTCCGGCCATCGATTCCAGGATCCTTGCCGAAGTGGATTCACTGACATAGACCTGCCCGGACAACACCTTGCGGATCGCCTCCATGAGCTTGAGTCCCCCTTCCTGCTTCATCACATAGCCACGCCCTCCCACCCGGAGGACCCGCTCGGCATAGATGGCTTCGTCATGCATGGAGAGCACAAGCACGGGAATTTCAGGCACCACGGAATGCAGATCCTTGATCAACTCGATCCCATTGCGTCCTGGGAGCGTGATGTCGGCGATGACCAGGTCCGGTTTCTCCCTTGGGACAACCTCCATGGCGGATTCGGCACTTTCCGCCTCGCCGCAAACCGACAGGTCCGGCTCTGCGGCAATCAAGGCACACAAGCCCTGGCGCATGATCGGGTGGTCATCCACCACCACCACCCTATGGACCGTCTTCTTGCTCATGACTTCTTGCCGGGATCAGGAACCGCGACCTTGCACAGGACCGCCGTTCCTCCCTTGGAGTTCTGCTCCACTTCCAGAGAACCGTCAATCACGCTGGCACGATGCCTCATCACCCGGAGCCCCATTCCCCTGCCCCCCTTTCGGATGCGGCTGCTTGAAAAGCCTTTTCCGTCATCGAGGATTCCGAGATTCAGGCCATCATCCCGCTTCTCCAGGGAGATCACGATCTTCGAAGGCTGCCCATGCTTGATCGCATTGTTCACCGCCTCCTGGGCAATCCGGTAGAGATGATTGCCCACAAAGGCATCGTGCAGCAGCACCTCCTCCGGGCAGTCAAAACTGCAGTCGACCTTGAAGACCTCGCTGGTGTTCAGGGCCAGTTCGGCAAGGGAATCCATCAATCCCTCACCTGCGATCTCGACCGGGTTCAATCCCCGGGCCACGAGTCTGGTGTGGGAGATGGCCTCACGCACAAGGGCGGCAATTCTTTCAGCATCCCCGGCTCTCGCATGCCCCTCGGTCTTGAGGCCGTGGGAAAGCGCCTGGCTCATGAACTCGATGCCGGTCAACTGTTGCCCCAGGTTGTCGTGCAGGTCCTGGCCGATCCGCTGATGCTCCTCCTGACGCACATCCAGAAGCTCCTTCTCCAGTTTTCTCCTCTCCGTCACATCAACGGCAACCGAACAGACGGCGTACGGCTGGTCCTCCTCGTCGAAGAGTGGAAATCGATGAACAATGAAATGGCGCAAGCTGTCTCCCATCATCAGGGTCTCTTCGGAAATCTGTGGTTCCCCGCTCGCAATGACCCCGTGATCCGCCGCCAACAGGCGCTCCGCCGTCTGTGAGTTAAAAAGCTTCTTGTCCGCGTGCCCGAGGATCTTATCCACCGGTCGGCCGACCATTTCCTGGAAGCGGCGGTTCGCGATGCGGTATCTGCCCTCAAGGTCCTTCATCGAGATCCAAAGAGGGCTGTGATCCAGCACCGCAGCGAGACGCTCCTCACTCTTCTTCAGATCCGCCTCCGCCCTCTTTCGATCAGAGATGTCTCGGATGAAGCCAACAAAGAGGTGCTTCCCTCCCGCCTTGACCTCACTGACGGAAAGATCGAGGGGAAAGATGCTTCCGTCACGCCGCAAGCCGAGGACCTCCCGTCCGATGCCGATGATGTGGGGCTCCCCGGTTTCAAGATAACGGCTCATGTAGCCGTCGTGCTCCTGCCGAAAGGGCGTCGGCATGAGGACATTGATCTTCTTGCCGGCGAGTTCGCCAGCCGTGTACTGGAACAAGCGCTCGGCCGCCAGGTTGACGGAATCAATCACACCCCGGTGATCAATGGTGATGATTCCTTCGACCGCCGTGTCCAGGATCGCCGTCAGGCATGCCTCATTCCGCGCAATCCGGTCGAGTTCATCCCTGTCATCATCCTCCGCCCCCTGCTCCACGGACCTGAGCCGTTGAATCAGCTCGTCCTTGGACATTTCAGAGTAGGGCTTCATCGCCCCGGATTCTATCGGCGCGTCGTGCAACAAGCCAGCCTGCGGCGAAACTCGGTTGGCGCCTGTCCGACCACCCTCCGGAAGACCCTGTTGAAATGGGTCAATGACTGGAAGCCAACCTCATAGGCGATCTCACCCACCTGGTAGTTTGGGTTGACGAGAAGTTCCTTCGCCTTTTCCACCCGCACCCTTGAAACGTAGTCGGTGAAGTTGAGGCCGGTCTCCTTCTTGAAGAGCTTGCAGAAGTAGAAGGAACTGCAATGCACCGCCTGGGCCACGCCGGAAAGGGTCAAGGGCTCGGTATAGTGGTTGCGGATGTAGTTGCGGGCACGGGCGACGATGGGTGATTCTTGGTTGTGCTGCTGCACCATGACCTGGTTGGCCACCTCACCCAATTGCTTTGCGAGGATCGAAAGCAGGGTCAACGCGCCCTTGTATTCCTCGCTCGACTTGAGCTTGCTGCCAAACCACTTCTCACGGATCTCCTCCTCATTTCCGTCGAAGCCCCAGTCGCGGAGCTGCTTGATGATCTTCCGGAACTTCTCCTCGCTCGGCCTGGAACGGAAGACCTGCCCCGTCTTGAGGTATCCGACCAGTTCACCACTCACTTCGACCGGGGCAGCCGAGTCGGTCAGGCCCATCAGGCAGTCCGCTGTCCTGACGTCCTCGCCTTCGGCCTCGGTCAGCTCCTGCTGAAGCTGGAGACAGGACGCACAGGAACGACTCTTCTGGCTCATCATGGCACAGAAGGAATTCTCCTTCATCACACCGCGATGCGGCATCTGCCAAGTCTCGACAGGGCAGATCGAGAGGGGCATTCCGGTGGCATCGGAAAAGGCACGCTGGAAATCCAGAAAGACGGAGGACTTGGCGAGATTTTCCACAAGCGAGCGATTGCGATCACGATCGCGACGGTCCCTTCCGAACCGCGCGTTGTCGTTGAGGATGACGTCCTCCTCCATGCTCACGGGGGAGGCGGGGCTGGTTTCGAGCAGTTGTGTTTCCATATGCCCCTATTTAGCGTTTTCCTGCCCCAATACGGCAATTGTGGTTCACCCCCTAACCATCAACCCTGCTTTTCCCTAGGGTATCTAGGGGATTCCCCTATGCCTGGGTCAGTAGATGTCCACGTGAACACCCGTCACCTGCTCCATCTCCCGGCTGCACCGGGACAATTCCGGAACGGAAAGGGCCTTCATGCCCGGCTGGTCCTGCCAGATGGTCGAGAGGAGGATCCTCTCGATTTCCACTCCTTCGTCGAGCAGTTCACAGATGCGCCCTGCAATCTCAAGTGGCTGATTCCTGCCCATTCCTTCCGCTTCGAAAAGAACGGTCTGGATTGAAATCCTCCGGCCGATGCCCACCTCACGAATGTTGGACAGGACGGTTTCAAGCTGAGACGTCGAGCGTGTGATCCGTTCGTAGGCCTCTGGCTCACCGGCATCCAGCTTGACCACGATTTCATCACCTCTCCCCATCAGCCGGATGGCGGAGGCAACCTGTCTTTCATTCAAAAGGCTGCCATTGGTCAACAGGACGATGTCGAAGAAGGGACGCGTCCCACGCGCTCGTTGATGAATGACGGCGCGAACAGCACTCAGGAAGAAGGTGCACCGTGTCGGCTCGCCTTTTCCGCTGAAGACCACCTGCGAAAAACCCTTGTTGAGCGACTCCAGCCCCGGAAAGACCGCCCGCTCAATCCATTCCGTCTTCTCAAGGGCGTCCATGACGGTCTCCAGCTCCATTTCCAGCTGCTCGATCGGGACATAGAGCGGTCCCTTTGCGCCGTGCCGGGTCGTGCAGTAGACACAGTCATAGTTGCACATTCCAGAAGGGGTAAGGTCGATCTCAATCGAGAGCCCGAACATCCTCGGGCAGAGGCAGAGCGCCACAAACTCATGACCACGAACCCGGGCCTTGGGTACGTGGCCCTCGATCCTTTCCACTTCGATGCGGGGAGCCACAGCCGCTTCCAAGGTTGTAGACGGGCTAGATGACAAATTCGCGTTCATGCTCTCTGACAACCAGCACCGGACACGATGCATGCCGGACGACTCCCTCGGAAACACTTCCCAGAAGAAAGTGCTTCAGGTTGGTGTAGCCATGGGTGGAAACCACGATCAGGTCTGCTCCCTGGTCATTTGCCAGGTCACAGATCCCTGCGGCCGCCCTACCGGTGGTGACCACGTTGCGGACGGACACGCCCTGCTTCCTCACCGCCAGGGTAATCTTCTTGAGCTGCTCTTCGGCCTCCTTCATCAGGTCCACCTCAAGGGAGCCGAAGTCCACACCTCCAAAGCCATCAATGGCCGGGTAGTCAAACTGGACCACGTGTCCCAGCACCAGGGTGGCGTTGAACTGCCGAGCCATGGCGAGCGCATAATCCAGCGCTTTCATGGAGCAGGTTGAAAAATCAATGGGAACCAGGATCTTCCGGATCGGCATCACTGATTTCCTGACCGGCTTCGCAGCCGCCGATTTCTTTTTTCGCGCAGCATTCATCATTCTCTAAAGGGTTGAGGTGACAAAATCGTTCTCTTCCTCCCGCACCACCAGCACAGGGCAATGGGCGTTGCGTGTGATCTGTTCCGCGGTGCTTCCGCAGATGACGTGGCGGATCCGATGCTCAGGATGCACCGCCACCACAATCAGGTCGGCTTCAAGCTCATCGGCCTCTTCCACCACCATCGATACCGTCTTGCCGACATCGCACTTGATCTCCCAGTCGGGACAGCCCTTGAGGAAGCGATCACCGATGACCTTCATCTTGTTCATGCACTCGTCGATGGCGATCCCATAAAGGTTCGAGGAATCGAGTGGCCCCTTGAGCAATGCCGTCCGGTTCAGGTCGCCGAAATCAAGAACGTGAAGCATGGTGATCGAAGCACCAAAACGCTTGGCGAGGGACTGTGCGTACTTGAGGGACTTCTCGGATGCTGGCGTGAAATCGACAGGGACCAGGATCCGGCCGAGGGAGATTTTCCCCTGCTTTCCAGTCCGCGCTTTCTTCTGGGTTGCCATATCTTGCCTTTCTTGTCCGGGTGTCTTTGAGAAAAGGTGCTGGATTACCTAATATTAGGCCAACCAATGCTTGTTTCAATGTTGACGAATCTTGCACCCCAACAAAAGAGGACTCCCGAGTCTCCATTTCGCCACTTAATCAAACCGAGAGTCAGGTTTATTCCCTCACTTCGCAACTCTTTGGGCACGAGATGCATCCAAGCTCTTTTGACTTTTTGGCAAATATGCCACAGACAGAGGGGGCTGCCCTCCGAAGTCGGACCCTTCTTCGAGGGATGAGCGGAAGACAGAAACTACCATGAGCCCGGACAAAGGGACAGATCACCATTCCACAATCCCCGAGGGTCCGTCTGCCGAAGATCGTCCATCCCCTTCACTCAGGCGGGTGGGGCTTCTGGTCCTCGCTGGAGCTGTCCTGGCTGCCTACTTCTTCTTTGGCGACGCTCTCACGCTGGATCACCTGGCTTCCCGGGAGCAGGCCCTCCGGCAGTACCATTCATCCAATCCATGGGGACTCGCGGCCATGGCCTTTCTCCTCTACGTCACCGTGACCGGCCTATCCCTGCCTGGCGCGGCCGTCATGTCACTGGTCATGGCCTGGTTCTTCGGATTTCCAACAGCCCTGGTGCTGGTGAGTCTTGCCTCCACCGCTGGAGCCACCATCGCCTTTCTCATCAGCCGCTTCTTCCTGAGGGATACGGTCCAGCGGAAGTTCGGCACCCGATTGAAGAAGTTCAATTCGGCCCTCGAGCAGGAAGGAGCATTCTACTTATTCAGTCTGCGGTTGATTCCCGTCGTACCTTTCTTTGTGATCAACCTGGTGATGGGACTCACCCCCATACGCACATCCACCTTCTGGTGGGTCAGCCAGTTGGGAATGCTTCCTGGAACGGCGGTCTATGTCTACGCAGGTTCCTCCGTTCCGTCCCTCCAGACCCTCGCCAAACAGGGCGCTTCAGGGATACTCACGCCCCAGCTGCTCGTCGCCTTCGTTCTCCTCGGGCTTTTCCCGCTTGCCTCACGCAAGGTCATGACCCATTTCGGAAAACCGGTTTCTGTGCGAGATTCCCGGGAGGAAGGAGACATTTCCCGATGAGTTATCTGAAATCCCTGGAACCCAAGGATGAACACAACCTGAAGCTGGAATCCCATGTTCATCCCACCGACTACACCAATCCCGAGCCGGCCTCCAAATACAACCTGGTGGTCATCGGGGCGGGTACAGCCGGACTGGTCACGGCAGCGGCGGCAGCCGGACTCGGCGCGAAGGTGGCCCTTGTGGAACGTGGCCTCATGGGAGGGGATTGCCTGAACGTCGGATGCGTTCCCTCCAAGGGCATCATCAGTGCCGCTCGCGCAATGGCTCACGTCAGGAATGCCTCACGCTTCGGCGTCAGGATCGATAGCGACATCAAGCTGGATTTCGGGGAGACCATGGCGCGCATGCGTGCCCTGCGCGCCAGGATCAGCCACCACGACTCCGTTGAACGATTCACCAAACTGGGCATCGATGTCTTCCTCGGACAGGCCTCCTTCCTCGACTCCAGCATCGTTGCGGTGGATGGGAAGAAGCTTCACTTCAGGAAGGCGGTCCTCTGCACAGGCGCAAGGGCAGCTGCCCCCACCATCAAGGGTCTCGATTCGGTGGACTACCTCACCAATGAAACCCTGTTTTCCCTATCACGGTTGCCCAAGCGTCTCGGCGTCATTGGAGGTGGCCCGGTCGGATGTGAAATGGCCCAGGCCTTCGCACGCTTCGGCTCGAAGGTGACGCTGATCAGCAGCTATGGCCACATCCTGCCAAGGGAGGACCAGGAGGCCGCCAACATCATCCAGACCTCCATGGAAAAGGATGGAGTCCTGGTCCGCGCTGGAGGAAAGGACCTGAGGGTGTCACAAGGAAGCAGCGGGGCCATCTTCCTTGAGGGCAACGACATCGAAGAGGATTACCGCGAAGAGGTGGATCAGTTGCTCGTGGCCACAGGGCGGACTCCCAATGTCGAAGGACTGAATCTGGAGAAAGTCGGAGTGGACTATTCTCCATCTGGCGTGGCCATCGACGACTACTTTAGGACCAGCAACTCCAACATCTATGCTGCTGGCGACATCTGTTCTCCCTACAAGTTCACCCATGCCGCCGACTTCATGGCACGCGCCGTGGTAAGGAACGCCCTTTTCCTGGGCCGCACCCGGCACAGCGACCTCATCATCCCCTGGTGCACCTACACCTCACCCGAACTGGCGCAGGTGGGACTGACCCCAAGGGAGGCAAACCAGCGTCACATCCCGATCGACACCTTCACCCAACCCATGTCCGGCGTGGACCGGGCCATACTGGAAGGCGAGACCGAGGGCTTCGTGCGAATCCACACCAAAAGGGGAAAGGACAAGATCCTCGGGGCCACCATCGTCGCCCCCAACGCCGGCGACATGATCGGCTCCCTCGCCATCGCCATGAGCAACGGCATCGGCTTGGGCGCCATCGCCAACTCCATCCACCCTTACCCCACCCAGGGAGAGGCTATCCGCAAAGTCGGCGACCTCTACAACAAAACGAGGCTCACACCTCGGGTGGCCAAATGGTTCAAGAGGTGGTTGGACTTCACGAGGGGGTGATTGAGATGACGGAAGATTTACCGTCCACGAACATGGAGGGTTAAGCTCCTGCGCATCCCAAGTATCAGAGCCAGTCAAGGTGAGCCCTTGATGTTCACGGCAGCCGCACCTGACTTTCACCTCTTCAAGGTTTTTAAAGGGGACTCGCAGGAGCTCCCCTCCAAAGTCTGATGTTTCTTCTCCTCCGTGCCTTCCTCCTTCGCCGCAGCTTCGGCGGGACGAGTCGCGCCTTTGTGTGAGACCAGAAGAATCTGATCGGATTCACATCCGATTCTACCGAATCTTCTTCGCGGCTTTGCCCTCCCGTTCATTCCTCGGGCAATTCTCGATCCCTTCGCAGAAGGGTGGTGGTCACTGGCCTGAGGTAAAGGAAATTCCCCACTGCAGAGGTGCTGCTTTCGATTACCTCCCAGCCTTCCTGTGCCAGTTTGTTGAGCTTCCGTTCATAACTGCCAAGCCCGATTTCGTCCTTCACCTCCTGGGATGCCCAAGGCATCAGTCGAATCCCCGTGGGCGAACCTGTCAGCAATTTGTATTCACACGTTTTCATGGATATCTACCGCAGTTACACGTCGTTCGGCCTTCTAATCCTTGATTCCCTGATCCTTTCCTCGACGATTCAGAAACCAGACACCGCCAAGAGATAGAGCAGCACCGATA